>Ga0265780_10009957_pt1 | contig 11359 bp, 18 predicted proteins | sample P1T30metagenome_FD_192432 | JGI IMG/M metagenome (GOLD analysis project Ga0265780, IMG submission 192432) | Plant litter microbial communities from East Loma Ridge, Irvine, California - P1 T30 | ecosystem: Environmental > Terrestrial > Plant litter > Unclassified | place: USA: California... | reverse complement strand
TTGAAGACGATCTTCGATATGCTCTTTGAACGCAACGACCCAACGCTCTTAGCTGGTGAACTTTGCCCTGATCCGCTGGTGCACAACGAAACGATAAGCATTGATAAACACCTGACGTACGTCAGGGCTTGTTTGGAATACCATTGAAAGGTGTACCATGACAACTGAAGTCGATAAGTTAGAAGTCACGGAAGAGGAAGAAGAAGCGTTTCGCTGCATTCGCGCGACGCCCAATCCAACCTTGACGGAAGCCGACGTAACGAAGTTCATGCAAGACCTTGGCATCGCTTCAGAGAAGTTAATGCAGCGGGTAACAAGTGCAGAAACAAAAGCCAGATTTCGTCTCTTCCAACGTGCTCGTAAATTGTTTCGAGGCTATATCACTTAAACATAGACGCCGGTCTAGTCGATCGGCTTTTATGCCCTCTTAACAATCAATAACTAATAAGGATTTACCATGAGCAACGTCCCCGATACTCGCACTTCACCTAGCGCTTATAGTCGTTTCCTGCGTGTCGTGATTGAACGCTTTAAACTGGGCACAGTGGAGAAACAAGACGACATCACCGACTACCGTATCGGTACGTCACCAAGGCCGGCAACCGACACGGAACTGCGCCGTCTGGCGGTGTCGTTAATCGAGATGGCGGTGCAAGCGAAACGTACCATCGAAATTACCCACGTCGTGGACTACGAATCACCAGACGGGCTGGGACATCACCTGGTCGTCATCAGCCCTGACGCTACGGCGGTGAAAGCTGAACAGGAGAAGCTCAATGACTCCACCCCTTCTTAAGTCGGTAGTTGTGCCATGGGACCTATCGAATTTGGAAATGGTTGCTGCGTTAAAGGTCCCGCCAGACGAACTCCCTCGTAGCACTCTTGTGAAACTTGTACGCGAACTAGATCGGCGCCACATGCAGCTGCAAGATAAAGTCGGTTTCGAAAGAACCTACAGATTGGTTGACTACAATCGACTGAAAGGAAAGAAATGAACATTAAGACTAAACTCATCCTAAGCGTTGCAGCGTTCGTGGTGGTGTTTGGCATTGCGGAAGTGTTGTACTTTAAACTGATCGTGTATTGGTTAGTGCAACTCATTGTACTGCGCCCACGCTTCTCAAGCTTCAAGGCGTTCGTTTACATGTTCACCGTTGGGAACTTGATTTTGTTCTCGATGCCATACGCTGTTAAAATCCCTCGCAAGTTCTACTGGGACTTGCTTCACATGTATCGTCACTACAAACTGGAGAAGCCCTATGCAGCACGTCACTACCACCGTCTATAACGGACGCCCTGTTGAAGTTGCCATGGGTTGGGATATCCAGGTTGAAGGTTACTTCATGACCGTGATGCCCGTTGAAGAAGACAACCCGGAAGCAGATGAAGAATCCGGCTGCATCTACAGCAACCTCGATGACGACGACATTCCCTTTCCAGGAATGACAAAAGATCTGACCCATTACATTGAGGTGCTGAAAAAGATGCAAATCGCAGTACCGGAGATTTTCTTCGCCCAAGTCTTAGCGGATTAATGTAAAGCGGGGGCATAATAACCCCTGCTATTTTTTTTGCACTGAGCAATAAAGTGTGGTTAGATGCATGTAGAATATTTTTTATTTAAATATATCGGAGATGAAAAGCATATGAAATACTTGAAGCGTGGTTTGTTCTTCTTTGCTCTGGCGATTGGATTCGCCTTTTTTATGTTGCCAAAAGAAAGTGTTGACGAAAACACATTCAATTCCCTCGCCTTCCTGGTCTTCATGCTTTTGCTGATCGGCTTAGGTACGTGTAACGTTGCCATCGCAGAACAGATCCTCAATTACGAACGTCTCAATAAGCCCAATGGAAAATAGCTCTTCACAACTTGCTGTCGTTGACGGCATTGAACGCTTCGCTGCGGTCCGGGGTTATTCCCTGGAGTGCGACGTTTGTAAAGTAACGTATAACGGTGGCAATGGCAGTGACCCTAAAGTCCCGTACCGCCCGCGAGGATACCGCATGGGTCAGATCCCTTCGCTGGTCTCTGACGCTATCAAGTTGGGATGGACGGGTGTTGACCAACACTTCCACAATCCCTTTCATATGCACAAGAAACCCCCTTCCATAGATCGATGTCCGGCGTGTAGTGTAGAGCACCTTAACTCGCTTTCCCAGTAAACCGCTCAGTAAGAAAGACGACCATGCAATTAGTAGAACCAAGCATTACCCTAGTAGCCGCATCAGAACGCCCAGATGCGTTGTGTTTATATCATGGAAACTGTATGGACGGCCTATTGGCTGCTGCAATCGTCCATCGTTTTTTTCAAGGTGATGTTGAATGCAAAGCCGTGCATTACGGTGGTGTTGTTCCGGTTGAACTGATGCGTGGTCGTAACGTGTTCTTCGTTGACTTCGCTTTCGAGTTTCATGAAATGCTGCCGCACCTGGACGTTCCTCGCCACTTGACCATCATCGATCACCACGAAGACAATATGCGGCCGTGGGTGGCGTTAGACAACGGAACGTATCCCAACATAACGATCTTTTACGATCAAAAGAAATCAGGCGCTGGTTTAACCTGGGACTACTTCTTTGGCGGCGATAAGCCACTCCTCGTACGTTACGCGCAAGAGTACGATCTCTGGACCAAAGAGCTTCCTTGTACGGATGAAGTGCAAAGTGGTTTGCGGTATATGTTCCCGCCCCGTGAGGCAGCTCTCGCCGCCCTGAGTAATTACATCGTACAAGCGAAGGAAAATGAGGCCGAAGAACTGAAAGACATCGGTGGAATTATTCTGCGGGAAGAGATGACGCAGATTGAAGCGATGATCAAACGCCATTTGCAACACATCGAGTTTCTGGGTTACCCCAACATTCCCGTGTGCGCTATGCCGCCTGAGTTGGTGAACCAGGCCGGTGAGTTGTTATATACCCGTTACCCTGATGCGCCGTTCGTGGTGATGTTTGAAGACAACTACCCTAAAAACACCCGGAAGTATTCTTTCCGTAGCCGCAGGAACGGTGGCGCTAACGTATCAGAGATTGCGGCGAAGATTGGTGGCAAAGGACATGAGAATTCATCAGGCGCATTGGTCGCTTGCATTTTCAACATATAAGAAATAATCCTCGCTGGAAATAATAAGCCTCCAACTCAACTAGGGAATTCACCATGCATCACTTCACCACCAAACCTCAAGAATCCAAGAAGCATCACGCGTTCATCGTCGGCATCGATGCCAAGTACTTCGACAACCAACTGTTAACGACTGCCGAGGGTAAAAGCGTAAGCGCTTTCGCAGACCCGATTAACCCATTCCCGTATGAACTGTTCCTGGATACCGTCCAAAGCTACATCGTCATTCGTGAACGTGAGTACCTGGACGAATCCACCACAACCGATCCTGCTCGTCTGGACGCTAACGGCGAAAAGAAGAAGGGTGATCCGTCGGTCAAGCAGCTCCTGCCGTACTTGATCGTCCGTCAATTGCAAGCCGATGGCGCGTATCTGTATTTCCCTTACCGTCGCACCAAACAAGTTGGTGAATCCCGCTTAGCTGGTAACGGTTCAGTGGGTTACGGCGGTCACGTTGATCTGGCCGACGTCGTACAGACGAAGTCCGCGATCAACCTGCACGAAACGATCGTGTTCAGCCTCGTGCGTGAATCGAACGAAGAGTTCACCATCTGGCGCGCCGACGGTGAAGGTAAAGGCATCGGTTATGTAGAACCAAAAGACTTCAGTTTCCCTGGTTTGTTTATTGTCGACAACTCCAACGCTGTCGGCGAGCTGCACCTGGGTCTGATCGTTACCCTGGACATCCCAATGGGTTGGAACATCAAAACGGTAGAAGATGAACTGGCTACCTTGCCGCCGATGACTCTGGAGCAGATGTTGACCGGCCCAGAGTTCAAGCCAGAGAACTGGACCCGGATCTATCTGGAGTACATTCGTGACCGAGAAGCTGAAATCCTGGCATCGATGCAACTGGTTGAACGTGGTGTAACGCCAGATATTGGCGACCATCAGCGAGTTGAAGATCACGACGATGAATTCCCAATCGAAACCGATGAGTCCGGCCTTGAGCGTGAGCTGACTGACTGCGAAAGCGAAGACGACATCCCAGGCTCCGAAGGAGATGAAGATGAACCAAACTGAGTTTACATCTAGCTCATTGAAAGAGCTCTCGGCGTCAATTGGCGACCCAGAGCAAACCAGGACCATCGATGCGATGGCAACCACCCTCGAGATGGCGGAGGGCATGACACGTTTACGTGAGGCAGACAGCCCAGACATTACTCCTGAAGGTCACCTGACGCTTGACCAAGGCGGTGAGGCTTTGTTGCACGTTCACCAAATGGACATCGACAAGCTTCTTGATGAACACGAAGGTCCGCTGTATATCCGGCAATGGTTACGCATCACCGGTAACCGTGAAGGCACGATCGATATCGACATGTCGCCAGGGGCTGGTCTAACGCCACTGGAAGCCATGGTTGCTCTGGAAGAAGCAGTGGATGCTTCACGGCGTAAGCTGTATCCTAACGACCCGGACGAACTCTTGTCAGTTGAGCATTGCGACAAGCTCGCTCGGCTCATCACGTTAGATGACAGCGCTACTTACGCTAGCGTGATTGAGGCTGGTTTACCGCGACAGTCCGACGGTTCAGAATTTCCAGAGTTCGATGCCGAAGCGTTCATGCTTGAGTACGATGCTGAAACCAAAACGATGGCTGATCTGGAAGCAGCCTGCCATCCTTTGATGATCGAAGAGTCCGAACTCCCGGTCATGATCCCCACGGCTCTGGGTGCTTACATGGGCGGAACGCTGGAGATCATGCGTGCTCAAGGTTTTTGGGGTAGTCCCAGATCCATCAGCCCTCGTGCCGAGCAAGGTATGAATGCGCTGTGCGAAGCGAGTGAAAAGGCATATGACGACTGGGAGCAACAGCTGGCAAAAGACATGGAGCGACCTGTGCCATTGAGTCAGTACCTTGGCGCGGGGAACTCTGATGACCCTTCTTGATGAAATATATCGCCGGCAATTTGAATTGATGCGTGTTGCAGAAGACGCCGGCATTGTCATCAAAGTCAATATGCCAAGTACCCGAGAAGTTAATGCCTACAAAACCAAAGCGGGCTTTACGGTTGCCGTCGACGGACCCGGCAGAACGCTGGTTTATCCGACGCCAAGTGCTACTGGCCAGCATTTCAAAGCCTGATGAAACAGAGCCCGCCCAACGGCGGGTTCAAACGAATCATAATCAATATCGCATTACCCAACAAGACGGCACAGAACGTATACAAGCTGTCCTCATCCAACCTCTGGACCCTGAAAAACCATGACTGAACGCTCTACGCTGCAACGTTATAAAGATCGCCTGGCGGCTTTCTTCAACCGCTTTCGTGATGACTTAACCGGCGATGTTGTCGGTAAGCGTGTCGTCATTGACAACCGCACCATCGACGCACGTTTCACAAACTGCGAGATCGTGTATCTGGGCGGTCGTTATAAAGTCAGGAGTATGCATATCCTGTCTTCACCTTACCTCTCGCTCTACGATGCAGCAGAGTCCACGATCGAATTACTTCAAACAGTTGAGCAGGCTTTTTTGCAAAGAAGTCCGCCGGGTATTAGTCTACCGTTGGCGATCTTTGGTCCAGACTCCATCGCTTCGGCTGAAAAGCGCCGGCTGGAAGTGGAAGACGATAAACTCAAAATTTCTGTTGAAGAAAAGAATGCTGATGGGCATACGCTGGAAGAGCTTTTGAAGATGGCGACAAAGAAAGCGCTAGCGCTCGCCCAACACCCCCCGCTGGTGCCGGTATACTGCGAATCCTCTGCACACTGTTTCGTGGAGCCATCTAAAGTTGAACCATGGATGGACCCGAGCGGTGTGATGACGTCAGTGTTAAGCTTCGGCAAGAAGTTCGATCTGTTAGGTTTGTCGAACGACGCTTTCCTTATCAACCAAGGCATTCAAGACATGACCGACTGCCTTGACTCGGCGATCCGTCTTGCCAAGCTTTATTGCTTGTATGAAGGTAAAGTATATCCGGTGGCGGTGGAGAACTTGCCGACTAACAGTTTCGCTCCGTCTCACGTTCAGGCTGACTACAAAGAAATGCTCATGCAATTCGATAGCCCGATCACGTTGGACGTTGATGATAACACACGGGTTACTGTCAACGTTTCCGTCTCAGGCAGGGTTAATCTGGAATACGGCACCATTCATTTGGTCGCCAATGCACATCCAGGTGTTAAATGGTTGGGCTACACCCTGAAAGCTGAGCGTGTGAACCCTAACCGCCTACCTCGAAACGTAGCAGCTGCTACCATCGATTCCAAGAACTCAAAGGAAACGTCGCATGTCGGATAACGCTACTCAAGAAACATTTGACTTTGGTGACGCCTTAAAGCGGATCCTCAAAGGTGATCATGTCTGGCGTAAAGCTTGGCTGGATTACCCTGGTGAACCTCGGGTTACTGCGATCAGAGATTTAACGTTAGCGAATCACTTACCCCAACACCAGTTGCTTTATTTAACTGGCGATCAAATGTCTGTTTGTAGCGGAAAGATCTATGGCTGGAATCCTTCCCAACAAGATCTCTTTGCTACCGATTGGGTAGTTTGTTCAAGATCTAACCAATAATAATTTCTACATGGAAACATATAAACCCCCCGGCCTCCTTCGTGGATGGCCGGGGGGTTTATGCCGTATGCATAATTATTTTTTTGCATGTTTGAGGCTATTTTCTTTGTTCATGATCTTATGAAATTGAACTGTAGATAAATACTACACAGCCAAGGAATTTATAATGTCAACCCTAGTTAACATCGTTTCAAGCCAGAACGGTAGCAGCATTTCGTTAACGCCCGGTACACTGGTATCATTCGGCGAAAAACCCATCGACGGGTTTACCATCAACTTCTTGACTTCAACCAGCGATCTGTTTAATTTCAGTTCCAGTGTTTCGAAGTTCGTTAACGCTTCTGGATCGACGAGTTCGACATTGAATCTGGGTGGCGCAGCCGGACTTAACATTGAACTTACTTACAAGGCCAAAAACAATGTTTATCGTTTAACTGTCAGTGAAGTGCCCGCTGGCTCTTCCACAGATTTAACGTCGTTGAAAAACACGGTTGACAATGCCAACGACGCAACGGTTAAAAGTAACGCCGCGATCGATTTACTGAAAAAGAGTTTGGCGTCAGCGCAAGCGAACGTAACGCTGCTTGGGAAAACCATCGACCAGAACGCCATCGACATCAAAGCACTGAAGGATTTGCTGGCACAAGTGCCTAGCGTTAGTCGCGACCTTTCGGGCAACGTCAACGGCCTTTTACGTCCTGACGGTTCTGCGTTCTTGGTGATTCTGACCGACCCTCCGCAAGACAGCGACGAGTTGCTTGACGGCACGCTGTACATTCAAACGCAATAACGAACCCTCAACGAGTTCGCTTTATAGGTGCATCATGAGTGACACTTCAACTAACACATCAACGGACAACACAGGTTCGGCCGTTCTCGTCGCCGCAGCTGCGGTAGCTAATGGCTCTTCGGTGATTGTCATTTCGTCCAACCCACCGAATAACAACGACGGTTTACCGGACGGTACCATTTACATTCAAACCAATTAATCATGAGCCTTCAGATTAAAGCTGTCTTCCAAAAGAAGGCAGGAGCGTATGCCCCAACACAAGGGGCGTTCGTTAAAGCAGCTGGCGCATACCAAGCTACTGTTGGCTCTGCCTCAACTGTATTTAGCGTAGTCTTTAACCTCCCGAAAAATTCACAATACTTAGGCGCCTTATGACTCAGCCCACTCTTGCGGTCACCGACGCAAACAACGTTAAACAAACGATTTTTACCGCGAACCAAAACGGGCAAGCCAATCTCGCTAACTCCCAACCAGTCGCACTAGCCAGTGACACCGTTTTGCCGCTGCCGATTGGCGCTGCAACGGAAGCGACATTGCTGGCATTGAAGACCGCTCAGCACACGGACCTGCAAGCTCTCCTGACAGCTGTTGGCGTCACGAACAGTGACCTGGTAGCGTTAACTACTGCGCAGCACGTCGACCTGACAGCACTCGTTACCAAGATCGTTGCCGGTGGTGCAACTGACGCTAACGTTAGCGCCTTTGCCTCTACCAATCACGCTGATCTGGTCGGTATCGCAACGGCTATCGGGATCACAAACACTGACCTGATTGCCATGACATCGGCGAATCACAACGACATGGTCAATCTGCTGGCCCGTCTCGTGACAGGTGGTGCAACAGATGCAATGATCAACGCCGTAGGCGCTACAAATCACGCTGACGCACAAGCGCTGTTAACTGCTATCGGTGCAACCAACACTGCCGTGGCGACGCTGGCTACTGCGAACCATACCGATCTGACTGGCGTGTTGGCTAAAATGGTTGCTGGAGCTGCCACCGATGCCAATCTAACCGCTATCGGAACGGTGCAACATGCTGACTTGGTTTCCATTGTCGCAGCCATTGGCGTTACCAATGCAGATATCGTTGCTGCGATGGCGGCTAATCATACCGATTTGACGGCACTGATCAATAAAGTTCCGGTACTGCCTAGCGGAACAGGTGAGATCGACCACAGTGGCACGATCGCTGTTGCGGGTACAGCCCAAACGATCATGCAGACTAACACTTTTCGGAAATATTTCGAATTACAAAATCTTGACCCAGCAACACCATTGTGGTTTCGTAAAGACGGTTTGTCCGCCACGATCGGTCCAGGTAGTCTTTCTTTAGCGGCAGGTGGTTTTTACAGCGGTCAGTCTATTGGCGCCGTCAGTATTATCAGCACTTTGGCCGGTCATCAGTTTACGGCTTTGGAAGGGTCGATTACACTTAGCGCAGCGATCATCGCTACGGCGCCAGTGATTGTTGGCACACCGACCGTTGGCGTGCCGTTGACAATTACCGCAGGTAGTTTCACTGGCGGAAACCCAACAGCGACGATAACGCGGGTTATTTATGCCGGTAATACACAAGTGGCAACTGGTTCGACATACACGCCAGTTGCCGCGGATGCTGGCAAAATCTTTACCGTGGATGACATTGCCACCAACGCAGCAGGCGCAACGCACAACATGAGCGGAAATAGTGCCGCGTGTATCGTTCTCATGTCACTTGCGGCGCGAGCCCAGTCAGGTTCTGCAGCGCTGACTATTACGCCAGCATCCGGCGACGTCGCTGCCACCGTTTACACGGTGACTTCAACTCAAGGCTCAGTGCTTGACCTTTCTGCCGGCACTGCAGCGCAGAAGCGTTTGCTCACCAACATGACAAACGATACCGCCTACACGTTGACTGTTACTAGTTCAGTTGCGGGTCAAGTCATTGGAACAGCCACTACCACTGTTACCCCGACAGCCGTAGCGCAAACCAAGACCGTTGTATTCGACAAGCTTATCATCGCACCTAACAATGCACTGAATGGCGTTTCAACGTTGTTTGTGGATGTCAACCGCACCCGTGCAGTTCTCAGGAACCCAATCACCAACACGGAATCTTTCGAGATTGCGCCAAGCAACCAACCTAACAACCACTTCGATAACTACAACGCTAACGAGATTTATGTTCTCGCACCAGGTCAAGAAATCGAAATGCTCAATGACACACGCCGGGTGATGAGTCGAATCCTTAACAACGTAGCATCGTACAATCAGAAACTTCTCATGGAACTGGAAATCACGTTATGACCGTCTCAACTCCTCGGGCAGTAACGCCATCATTGGCGCCCAAAAAATACGATGTAGCCAATTTGACCTTTTCGGATCTGGGGAAAACGACAGCGCGTCCTTTGGTCATGTTGAAAGACCGTAAGACGGTTATCGGTCCCGACGCTACGACGCAGTTTTTGCTTTACTTTTCAACTAACCTGGACAGTTCTACTCCTACCTGGAACAGCATGCGCCACAGCTTCAGTGGCCGGTTCATTGGTATGGTGCTGGAATTAGCAAATGGTGAATTACTGATCGCTAACAACGGTTTGTCTGGCCCGTCTAGCATGTACGTATCGTCGGGTTTTCCGGCCGCTCAAGCAGCGGGCTACACCAATGCTTCGTTAGATGCGATTGTCTGGACACTCTGCCTGACAATGGTGTCAGGAGGTCCTACGGGGGCATACAGTCAACACTATTCGTCTATCGGCACAGATGGCACCGTTGTAATTTCCGAATCAGGATCCCAAACAACAACAGCACGTGCTGCCGATCCGTTCACCCAAGGGGCGACGCGTGTGTGGATTTCACGCGATAACGCTAAAACGTTCACCCAGATTTTCGACATCTACGATTACGGCGTCACCCAAGGCATGCCGACTAACGTCAGCACTAACTTACATATTCACGGTGTAAGCTACGACCAACTGTGGAACCGCGTCATTGTCTGCTATGGCGATGATACTGGACAAGCTCGTGCAGTGGCTGGCGCCGGTAATGCCGAAGCTGTGTTTATTGACTTTGATGTCACGAACACTCAAACTGCGGTAACGAAAGTGCCGTTGGGTGCTGATTACATCAACATGTCTTCCGGTCAGTTCATCGTTTGCACGCCTACTCCTCATGCTTACATTTACACTTGCGATGTTAGTTCGCCGCAAGTGATCGGCATTGTTCCCCGTAATGGTTATCGTGCATTTGGTGCGTGGCGCAATGGCCCTACCCAACAAGGTAATGGGGTAAACTGCCGGGTTACGGGATTGCCGTATGCTGGCGCTCCCATCTTTTTCCCTTGCAATGGTAGCGCGTCTTCTCCAGCAAACGCGAGTCCGTTAAACTGGGTTGTTGCTGTCACTGACAATGGCGGCAAGACATTTACAGAAATTACTGGAGATGTACCGGCGCAAACGCCAGCGATTACCAATACTGGCATTCCTCAAGTGCTCGGACCTTTCCTTTCTGGAAAAATCATCATGCCAAATACAGGCATGTATGTCAACAACGACAACACCAAGACTAGCATGATTGCTGATCTTGTTTACCCAGGAGCCTAAGATGGATTGCAACTGTTGCGGTAACACTGATCCACAAATTCTCCACACGTTGTTTTCTGGCGAGTACGTCTTAACAGCGGAAGAAGAAGCGCTTAAGCCCCAGTATCAGGCCGAGTGGGACCAGTTACAAGCTGAACTTACAGAAAACGCTTCGACATAAAGCACATGTACAGAGGGCGAGCCGGCCCTTTGTATTTTAACTCTAAAAAATTAAGGACCAGATATGGGTCGCATGACTTCTGTAGTATCGGGCCAGCCGGTTTTTGTAGCCGGTAAATATGTCTCCGGTCAGATACTGACCGTTAGCTACTCACCCGGCGTTTTCGGCACCATTCAGTTCACTCGCACG
>Ga0265780_10009956_pt1 | contig 11360 bp, 6 predicted proteins | sample P1T30metagenome_FD_192432 | JGI IMG/M metagenome (GOLD analysis project Ga0265780, IMG submission 192432) | Plant litter microbial communities from East Loma Ridge, Irvine, California - P1 T30 | ecosystem: Environmental > Terrestrial > Plant litter > Unclassified | place: USA: California... | reverse complement strand
CTGCGCCGTCAGCGTCGGCCTCACAATGGCCGGGTTGATGGTAATCGTAGTCGTTGAACCCGTGCCGTTGCACACACCCGTCGTCGTTACCGCGTTGGTAATGGTGTAGGTGCCGCTGCTAATCTGCGTGGCCAGGTTGATGACGCCCGTCACGGGGTCGATGCGCAGCCCGGTGCCCGTGGTCGAGAACGTACCCGCTAAGGCGCCAGGAGCCAGTACCGGCGCGATGGTCACGTTTGTGCCGGCGCAATAGGTGCCAGCTGGGTAGCTAAACGAAGCGTTGGGCGGCGTAACCAGCGTGAGCACCACGCGCCCGGTGGAGGTGCAGGGCGCCGTTGGGCCGGTTGGAGTCAGAGTCAGGGTCACGGTACCGGCGGCGATGTCGGCAGCCGAGGGCGTGTAGGTGGCGTTGAGCGTAGTAGCATTGGGCGAGAAAGTACCCGTGCCGCTCGTAGTGTAAGCTGCGCCCGTGGCCGAGCCGGCGATGGTGCCCGCCAGCTGGTAGGGCGTGTTGCCGCAAATCGTAGCGGCCGCCACTGGCAGCGAGGCCACGAGGCCCGCCGTCACGTTCACCGCAATGGGCGTGCGAGCAGCCGAGCTCACGCACTCGCCACCAATCTGCCAATTGTAGAAGAAGTAATAGTAACCAGCCAGCGTGCCATCGGTGATGCGCACCGTGCCGCTGGGCGACACGTACGGGAAAGCCGTAGCGGGCGTAGGCGTGGAGCTATAGTCGCGGATGAGGCTCGGCGAAGCGGCGCTCAGGTATAACGTGTAGTTGCCGGCAGCAGGCACGGCAAAGTTCAGCGTGAGTACCGTGGGCGACACAGTGGCCGTAGTATTGGCCGGTACCGGCACGGTGATGCTGGTAATGGGCGTGCCCGACGTGGTGCTGCCGCTCAGCAGCTGAACGGTGGCCGTGCCGGCAGCGGCATTGGCCGAGCGGTATACCGTTACGTTGGTAATAACCGTAGGACCAGTAGTGGTGAAGTAAAGGCCGCCGGCGGTATTGGTGCCATCGGAACCAGTCGTCGAAGGCTTACCCACGTTTTCCTGACCGCCCGCGAAAGCTTCGGCGTAGTAGGTCGTGTTGCCCGTCAGTACCGGTGTCACAAAGGGGTTGCCCGTGCCCACCAGTGTACCACCGGTGGCGGCGGTGAAGTAGCGCACGTTGATGCCCGCCGGCACCGTGGCCGAGAGAGTAGCCGTGCCGCCGGCGCAGGTGCTCACCGGCGAGGGAGCCGCCGTAATCACCGGGTTGTTCACGGTGATGGTCGATACGTTGCTGTACACCGTGTTGGTGTTGCAGGTGGTGCGCACGCGGTAGTAGGTGGTGCTGGTGAGGACCGGCGTGGTGTAAGCCGCCGAGGTAGCGCCCGCAATGTCGGTAAATGGACCAGTGGCGCTGGTGGCGCTCTGGTACTGAATGCTGCCGTTGGCTGCACCCGCCAAGCTCAGCGAAGCCGTGCCGCTTACGCAGATGGCAGAGCTGCTTGGCGAGAGCACGCCGGCCACCGGGGCTACTGCGGTGCGCGTGGGTACCGGCGCCAGCACGTTGTTGCCCGTGTTGAGGTCGCCCACGGCAGTAGCCGTCACGGCGAAGGAATAAGAGCCCAGCGCGGTCATGTTCAGGGTGCCGGGCAGCGTCACGTTCTGCGTGGCACCGCTGGCCAGCGTGCCCGTGCTGATAGTAGCAGTGAAGGTTTGGGCCGCGCCGGTGGGCGGCGTTACCACCACGGTCACGGTAGCGGCATTAGCCGCAAAGTTCAGCGCGCTGGTGCCGCCGTTGCGAATCTGCACAATGACTGGCTCAGCGCTGCCAAAGCAGGTGGTGCTGGTGGCCGGGCCTACCAGGGCAACCGGAGCCACGTCGATGGCCACGGGAGTGAACTCATACGCGCCCAGGTCAGGAGTTGCCCCGCGGGTAGCCCCGGTGATGTCGTCCGTTACGCGGGTGAGCGGCGTGCCTGCGTTGTTGAGCTGCACGTTGGCCGGCGTGAGGTTGCCGGTAGCGGCATTCACAAATACCGGGTCAGCCGAGATGCTGTTCTGGTCGAAAGCAGCGCTGTTGGCCGTCCGCCAGTTGGCCAGCGTGGCATAGGCCGTGGTATAGTAGCCTACGTTGCCATTGGGCACATAAATGTCGTTGTAGTTGCTGCTCGGCGCGCTGGTTACGTAGTACAGGCCGTACTTCGAACCAGTACCTGTGCGCGTGATGCTCACTACGTTGTTCTTGATGTCCGCGCCCGTGCCCGAGCTATAAATGCCGTAGGTAGCGGAAGAGGTGGTAGCGGTTTGGTCGTTGGAGAGGATGGTGTTGTTGTAAATCCGGCTGGAAGATGCGCACGTGCTGTAGAACAGGTACTGCAGTCCGTTCCCGTTCATGTTGTACAGCACGTTGTTCACGAAGTCGTTGGGTGCGGTGGCCGTGGCCGTAGTACCCGTGGTGATGTACATGGCGTAAACGGTGCTCGTCGAAGTCGGTGCGCCCGTAAAGGGGTCGTGCAAGCGGTTTTTCTCAACTGCCAGGCCGCTGGAACCCGAACTCAGGTAAATCCCATAGAACGAGCTGGGGTTGGCGCGCAGTGGCCGGCTCACATCGTTGCCGATAATCTGAGCCCCGCTCTGGTACAGCACATAGAGGCCGTAGGTATTAAAGTCGCGTACGTTGTTGTTGCGGATGATATTGCCCGTGCTCTGGGCCGTGGCGCTGGACCCCAGCAGGGTGATGCCGTAGTAGCCACCATTCACGGTGTTGCCCTCAATGGTCAGGTTGTTGGCCGACACGCCCGAGGTTGTGCTTGCCGACACTGAGCCGTTCACGGCAATGCCCGTGAAGTTGCTCGACGCAGTAGCAATGTCGGCGTTGATGGTGCAGTTGGTAATGCGGTCGTTGTTGGCGGCGTTGGTCAGCAGCACCCCGTAGCCGTAGGTGCCCGACGTGCCGGAGCCGCCCGTGGCATCAATCACCAGGTTGTTGATGGTCGTGTAGTCGGTGCCGTTGAGCTGCACCACGGCCCGCTGGTTGGTGTTGGTTGAAGCAAACTGAATGGTGCGACCGCCGCCGTTCACCACCAGCGTGTTGGTAGCGCTGGTGCCGGGCACCTCGTTCAGCAGGAACTGTTCGGTGTAGGGGCCACCCGTTACGGTAATGGTGGTGGGGCCATTGATGCCGTCGAGGTTGAGGCGTGTTGCCGCCGCCGTGAAGCTGGCAAAGTTGGTGCCCGCAGTAGGCAGCGCGCTGTTGATGGTGTAGGCCCCGCTAATCGGGCTGGCTACCTGAGACGTAGCCGTTACGTTGTCAATCACTGCTGGCGGCTGCGTACCCACCGAGCCATCGTTGCGCCAGGTGAATACCAGGCGCTGCGTGGTGCCGGCAAACGAAGCCGGCAGCTGCAGGCTGGTGCGGCCAAAGGCGGGCTGCAGGTTGATGTTGCCACCGAACTGCACGGCCCCGGCCGTGCCATTCACCAGCTGCGTGCCCGCAACCGGAGTTACGGTGGTAGGCACGGCAAATACCTGGATGTAATCGAACGTGCTTTCGCCCCCCGCCAGCCAGTCAAAAGACAGCTGCAAAATATTCTGACCCGCTGGGAAAGTGACGTCGCGGTACATGTGCACCACCGAAAGGGATGAGATGGTATAAGCATTCGTCACGCCGCCATCATTGCTTACGAAAGCCGCCTTGGTGCCAGTCGTGGTAGGGCCGTTGCCACCAGCCGTGCCCACATACCACTGGTTGGTTTGAGTGCCATTCACAACGGTGAAGCTGTTGGTGGCTCCTTCAAAGTTCTCGTTGAAGACGGTGGTTTGAGCCTGCGCGCCCAGGCTGCCCAGCAGCAAGGCCCCGGCACTCAGCAGCCGTGTCAGGCGCTTGGAGGAAGGCAATAATCGGAACAGCATTCCGGGCTGTTCACGAAGTAAAGATTTGAGCATAGTAAGTGTAAAAAAGGGTGAAGAGAGTGTTGGGAAAAGAGCTTAAACGGGCAATGGGTGGGGTAGCAAAAGGTAGTATCGTGTGGCAATAAGCACTTGCCAGCAGACGTATTGCATCCGGCAATGAGCCGTCGTGCATTGGCATTCGCCCCGAAACATTACGAGAAAATTAAATCTTCAAAACCCAGCAACCTAACCGCATTTCTAGTATATAGCTCTATACCGCCGCCTTATTAAACACTAATAATTCACTACTTATCAACAAATTATCCGCTTTTTGTCCTGGCTATAATTTCTTCATAATTACCCCGATGTATTTTGCTATTCTATTCACAAAACCCTCAATAAAACATCTAGTGCAGCCTTCCAGATGGCGCGGCTAGCTTCTAAAGAGAGCTATTGAGGCCCGATATGGTGCGGAAATAGAACTTCGCTGGCATACCGGCGGCATGTGCACCCGCAGCGGGCCGATTCAGCCGCGCTTCGGGTGTGGCTACTGGGTCACTCGCATGTTGCGGAAGTCGCGCTGGGCAAGGTGCCAACAACATGGGCGACTAATATGCGCCCAAGGACTTTCGGCGCTGGTCAATTGCCCCTCAGGGCAGTGGGGCGGCAGGGGAAGCGGGCATTTTGGCCGGTGCCTTGCCAGGGTTCACGGCCAGCAGCCACTCGCTCAGACGGGCCTTTAGCTCGGGGGTGCCCAGGTTGCGGTGCACTTCGCCGTGGTGTACCAGGCTCATGGCGCCGGTTTCTTCGCTCACCACCAGCACCACGGCATCGGTGATTTCGCTCAGGCCGATGGCGGCGCGGTGGCGCAGGCCGAGCGAAGCGGGCACATCGGGATTTTCACTCACCGGCAAGATGCAGCGGGCGGCCTGAATACGGCCATTGGCGATGATGACGGCGCCATCATGCAAGGGGCTGGTTTTGTTGAAAATGGACAATAGGAGGCGCTTGCTCACTTCGGCATCGAGCCGGTCGCCGGATTCGGCAAAGGCCGACAGGTCGGAAGCCTGGGTAAAGCAGATAAGCGCACCGGTGTACTTGTTGGAGAGGCTTTTGGCCGCTTCTACAAAGGGGCCGACTTGCAGCGGGGCAGCTTCGGCGGGGCGGCCCCAGGTCCAGCCGCGCATGCGTTCCAAGGCGGTGGCCTTGCCTACATTCAGCAAAAACCGCCGGATTTCCTGCTGAAACAGGATGATGCTGGCCAGCACGCCCACGCTCATAAACTGCCCCAGAATCTTGGTGAGCAGTTCCATGCCGGTGGCTTTCACCACGAGGTAGAGCAGGTAGAAGGAAATAAGTCCTAACGCTACATTCAGCGCCACCGAGCCGCGCAACAGCTTGTAGAGCTGGTACAGGAGCACCGTCACCAGCAATACATCGGCCGCGTCAATCCAGCCGAAATGCAGGAAATTGATGGGAAAAGGGCCGGACATGGCGGGTGGGATGGAAGCGAGCGAAAGGCAGGACGATTACGGGCTTTTACTACCGTAAAGGGGCAGAGTAAGGGACGGCGTTGCACGGCAGGTCCTTCATTCCTCAAATTACGGCCTTTATTCCGCGTCAGGAAAGGTGTTCGCAAATAATTGTATGGCCTGGGTGGCTTCGGCTACATCGTGGGCCCGCAGCAGGCGCGCGCCGCCTTGCAGGGCGACCATGTGCAGGGCCGTGGTGCCGTTGAGGGCCGCCTCAGCACTAAGGCCCAAAGGACCGTACACCATTTTTTTGCGCGAAAGGGCCGCCAGAATGGGCAGGCCCAGCACCCGCAACTCGGGCAGGCGGCGCAGTAGCTCGTGGCTTTGGGCGGCCGTTTTAGCAAAGCCGAAACCAGGGTCGAGCAGCACATCGGTCACGCCGGCCTGTCGTAGGGCGGCCAGCCCGTCGCGAAAGTAGCGCAGCAGCGTGAGCACAAGGTCGTCTTCATAATGCGTGAGCTTGGTCATGGTCTGGGGGTTGCCGCGCAGGTGCATCAGCACGTAGGGCACGCGCAGGCGGCCCACGGTGGCAAACATGTCGGCGTCGAGGGTGCCGCCGCCCACGTCGTTTACGAGGTCAGCCCCGGCGGTCACGGCGGCTTCGGCCACACCGGCCCGGAAGGTATCGACGGAGAGAAAAGCGGTTGGGAATTCCCGGCGCAGGGCTTCCACGGCGGGCAGCAGGCGACGGGTTTCCTCTTCGGCCGGAATGTCTTCGGCACCGGGCCGGGTGCTGTAGGCGCCAAGGTCGAGCAGGGCCGCGCCGGCCTTGAGCATGGCTTCGGCCCGCGTGAGCAGGTCTTTTTCCGACGCTACGCGGCTACCCGCGAAGAACGAGTCGGGCGTAAGGTTGAGGATGCCCATCACCTGCGGCCGGCGCAGGCTCAGCAGGCGGCCGTGGGGGCTAAGCAGTGAGTGAATGGCTGAATGAGTGAATGAGTGAATAGAGGGTGAAGGCATGGCGCAGAAAAATAACGGAAGCTCAATATCCAACAGGCAGGGCGAACTTGCGGCTTGTGAAGCCGGTGCTGCGCTTAATTCACTCATTCACCCATTCGCTCATTCACCCATTGAACACCCCCGAACACTACGACCTGCTGCTGGCCCGCTGCCGCAGCCTTTTTCTGGCCAAAACCCACGATTACGGCACGGCGTGGCGCATTCTGCGCCTGCCCTCGGTGACGGACCAGATTTTTATCAAGGCCAACCGCATCCGGACCATTCAGGAAACCGGCGTACAGCTTGTGGCCGATGATGTGAACGAGGAGTTTGTGGCCATCATCAACTACTGCCTCATTGCCCTGATGCAGCTGCACCTGCCCGCTGGCACCCCCCTCGACATGGCGCCCGAGGCCGTGGCCGAAGCCTACGACCATGAAGCTGCCGAAAACCGCCGCTTGCTCCTGGCCAAAAACCACGACTACGGCGAAGCCTGGCGCCAGATGCGCGTGTCGAGCATCACCGACCTTATTTTGATGAAGCTGCACCGCGTGAAGCAGCTCGAAGACATCGGCGGGGCCGCGCTGGTGAGCGAAAGTGTGGAAGGCAGCTACCGTGACATGCTGAACTACGCCGTGTTTGCGCTGATTTTGCGCGGGGAGAAATAAGCCAGGCTTACTCTTTGGTTATGCAGCGCGCAACGAAGCATCTTACCCACATCTGCTAATCTCAACCGCTATGAAACCTCTTCTGCTTCTGTTTCTGCTTGGTAGCACGGCCGTTACCGCAACGGCCCAAACCACGTCCCGGGCCGATTCGCTGCTCACCATTGCCCAGCAAATCAGCAAACAGAAGAACTACCCGGCAGCCATTGCTGCTTACCAACGGCTGGCGCAGGAGCCCACGGCCAAGCCCCGCTACAAGGCCACGAGCCTGTACAACATTGCCTGCTACTACAGCCTGCAACACGACGTGCCCAACGGCTTAGCCAACCTGCGCAAAGCCATCGACGCGGGCTACATCGACAGCAAGCAGATTAGCACTGATTCGGACCTCGACCCGCTGCACGCCGACAAGCAGTGGCCCAAGCTACTGGCCCGCGCCCGCCAGCTGGAGGAAAAGCAGCTCATTCGCCGGCCCGAGGATGTGAAACTGGTGACCACCGACATCGACCATTTCTGGACGGCCTACGCTGCTGCGCAGCGCGATACTGCCCAGGCCAAAGCTAGTTTCCGCCGCGAGTATTTCGACAAAGCCTCGGCGGGTTTGCAGGACTATTACGACTTGAAAATCAAGAGTAACGGCCTGTTTACGAAGCGGATTTTGCGCCGCCCGCAGTACTATAATTCCATCCGGGCCACCACGCTTACCATTGCCACCGAGAAGCCGAAGATTGTGGCCGCCTTCCACCGCTTTCAGGAGCTGTACCCGGCTGTACGCTTTCAGAACATCTACTTCGTCATTGGCAGTTGGGTATCGGGCGGCACCGTGTCGGACGCTGGCCTGCTGATTGGGGCCGACCAGGTAGCCAACGGCCCCGGCGTGAACACCTCCGAGCTGAGCCTGGTGCAGCGCAATCGCTGCGCTCCGGTGGCCGAAATGCCCTCGCTGATGGTGCACGAGCTGGTGCATCGCAACCAGGGCGCGCAGGATGGCACCCTACTGAGCTATGCCCTGAGCGAAGGCATAGCCGATTTTGTGGCTGAGCTGGTGACCGGCCACATTACCAACGCCCGCCTGCACCCCTACGGCAATGCCCACGAAAAAGAGCTGTGGGCCGATTTTCAAAAGGAAATGCTCGGCACCAACCCCGACAACTGGATGGCCAACGGCAACCACGAAACGCCGGAAAAACCCTGCGACCTGGGTTACTACGTGGGCTACCGCATTGTGCAGGCATACTACGCCAAAGCACCTGATAAGAAACAGGCGCTAGCCAATATTCTCAACATCCGCGACGCGAAAGTCTTTCTGGCCCAAAGCGGCTACGCCGAAGCCCTGGCTCGCCGCTAACGTGCGTGGGCTGCAAGTAGAAGGATGTCAGAGTGCAGCGAAGCATCTCGCTCGCGATGCCAATTCAATCGCGAGAAGAGGATTAGTGGTGGCACGCGAGATGCTTCGCTGCACTCTGCATGACCGTTAGAAAAGAACCTCAGTAAAACCGGTCTGCTGCCAACCTAGCTCGATTTTTGCCTCACCGGCCCGACCTTTATCCAAACATTGCGCGTTGCCTGCGCGTTTGCCACCGGCTTACTTTGCTCTTATGTCAACCATTAGCTCCGCCCCTGCCGTTGCTCCGGCTCCTCACCTGTTGCGCTCCGTCACCCGCGTGTGCTGGTTTTTGTTGGGAGCCCTGTTCATTTTTTCCGGCCTGATTAAGCTAAATGACCCCGTGGGCACGGCTTATAAGCTGGAGGAATACTTCGAGGTGTTCGCCGTTTCGGTGCCGCCCCTGGAAGGCTTCTTCCTGTGGTTCAAGAACATTTCGCGTACGCTGTCCATCTTTCTCAGCTCCCTGGAAGTGATACTGGGCGTGGCCCTGCTGCTGCGCTGGCACCTACGCATCACGTTGTGGGTGCTGCTGGGCTTGCTCACGTTCTTCGCGTTCCTGACGTTTTATTCGGCCGCCTTTAACAAGGTGACGGACTGCGGCTGCTTTGGCGACTTTATCAAGCTCACGCCCTGGACTTCCTTTGCCAAGGACATGTTTTTGCTGGGGCTGTGGTTTATGGTATTTACGCACCAACGCTTTCTGCGCCACGCATTTGTGCAGGGCACGTTCGGCATTATGGTCATGACGTTTGCCTCGGCCATTGCCATCGGAATTGGGGTGCGGGCGCTGGGCCACCTCCCCTATTTCGACTTTCTACCCTACAAAGTCGGCAACGACATTGGCAAGTTGATGAAGCCCGCCGAGCCCGCCCGCTACCGCTACACGATGACGCGCAACGGCGAGACCAAGGAATTCGACAGCTACCCCACCGACACTACCTGGAAATATCAGGGCATGGAGTCGCTGAACCCCAAAACATCTACTCCAGTCGTCACCGATTTTGAGGTATCCGACGTCAACGGCGACTCCTACACCCAAGAGCTGTTGAAGGGCAGCAAGCTGGTGCTAATTGTGCAGAATACCAACAAGGCCGACCGCGACCGGTTCAAAGCCATCAACGCCCTGATGGAAGGAGCGGCCAAGTCGCGGCGTGGCATCACGGCGCTCACCATCACCAGCACCAGCGCCGCCAAATTCGACTCGTTCCGCCACGACGTGAACCTCGCCGGCCCCTACTACTTCGCTGATGCCACGGTGCTCAAATCCATGATTCGCTCCAACCCCGGCCTCATGGTACTGCACAACGGCGTGGTAAAAGCCAAATACCACTACCACGACATCCCAGCCCTGTGGGAAGTAGAAAAAATATTGAAAGAGTAGTGGTTAACATTGAAACGTCATGCTGAGCGAAGTCAAAGCATCTCGCGTGCAAGAGTAACTGATTACTATCGCGGCAGAGATGCTTCGACTTCGCTCAGCATGACGTTCTGCTTCACTTCCCCCATTCCTACCTAACACGAATGCTTGCCTTCATCCTCCGTCGCTTGGGCCAGGGCCTGCTGATACTTGCCGGAGTGGCCTGCACGGTGTTTCTGCTCTTCAACGTGCTGCCCGGCGACCCAGCGGCGCTGCTGGCTGGCCAGCGCTCCGACCTAGCCACCAAAGCCGCTATCACCGCCGACCTCGGCCTCGACCAGCCCCTGCCCGCTCGCCTGGCCAGCTACCTGAATGACGTGTCGCCGCTGGGCCTGCACCCCACCGATTCGGCTGGCCGCGCCCGCTACGGCGGCGTAACGCTACTGCCGTTGGGCAGCCGTGCCCTGGTCTTGAAAACACCCTACCTGCGCCGCTCTTTCCAGAGCAATAAGGATGTGCTGCGCATTCTGCTCGATTACTTCCCCGGCACCATGTGGCTGGCCCTGGCGGCCATGCTTATTGCCAGCGTGGGCGGCGTAGCCTTTGGCGTGGTGGCGGCGCTGCGGCCGCAGTCGTGGCTCGATAGGGTGCTGGTGAGCACCTCGGTGCTGGGCATTTCGGTGCCGTCGTTCGTGGCGGCCATTCTCATTGCCGTCACGTTCGGCTTTTATTGGAGCCACTGGACAGGCCTCAGCCTCACCGGGCAGCTGTACGAAACGGACCCGTTTTCGGGCGAGCGGCACTTGGTGCTGCGCAACTTGCTGCTGCCGGCTGTGGCGCTGGGCATCCGGCCGCTGGCCATCATCACGCAGCTCACCCGCTCCAGCATGCTCGATGTATTGAGCCAGGACTACATCCGCACGGCCCGCGCTAAGGGCCTGAGCCGTTCGGCCACTGTGCTGCACCACGCCCTGCGCAACGCCCTGAACCCGGTCGTGACGGCCGTATCGGGCTGGCTGGCTTCGCTCATGGCCGGCGCATTTTTCATCGAATACATCTTCAACTGGAAGGGCCTGGGCAGCATAACGCTGCGCGCCGTGGAAAACCTTGATTTCCCGGTAGTAATGGGCTCCACGCTGTTTGTCGCCGCGCTGTTCGTGCTAATAAATATCGTGGTTGATGTGCTCTACGCCATGCTCGACCCGCGGGTGAAGCTGGGGTAGTATTTGTTAACAACGGTCATGCAGCGCGCGGCGCGGCATCCCGCGTGCCACCACTAACTATATCGGCTTTCTACCACACGTAAGATGCTTCGCTCCGCGCTGCATGACGTTCTATAGCTTTTCTTCAGTTCTATGAAGCAGCGCTCTACCGAAAACCTGTTCACGCGCGGCGGCTCTGGTCATTTGAGCTTGGTGGGCCTGCCCGGCGCGGGCAAAACCACGCTGGGCCGGCAGCTGGCTGCTCACTTCAACCGTCCATTTCTGGACCTGGATGTCGCCATTGAAGCACGCACCGGGCGCAGCGTGCGGGAAATTTTCGCCGAAGACGGTGAGGCTGAATTTCGAAGTCTGGAATCCACGCTATTGCGCGAAGCC
>Ga0265780_10009955_pt1 | contig 11360 bp, 11 predicted proteins | sample P1T30metagenome_FD_192432 | JGI IMG/M metagenome (GOLD analysis project Ga0265780, IMG submission 192432) | Plant litter microbial communities from East Loma Ridge, Irvine, California - P1 T30 | ecosystem: Environmental > Terrestrial > Plant litter > Unclassified | place: USA: California... | reverse complement strand
CGGCCATGTCCCATGGGTACTCCCGATCCCGCGCGCCCCGTCCCGCACACCTTTTGCCCACACCCATCGCAGGGGAGTCGAGTAGGTTACCTGTGACTGGACTAGGCCTCTTTGCTAGTCTGTTCTTACGAAAGTGTACCCACACACAGGGGCCATGCTATTGGTTCCCGGGGGACTCGAGCGGGATGCGGGCAGTCTGCAGCTTGTTCATACTATACCTCTTGCCATCACCCAGGCGGCTGGTACATCAGCCGACGTGCCCGCATGGTAGCAGCAGATGTGGATTAGATCAATTTTATAGGAGAGGCGGTCAGCTACAAAGCGCAAACGAACGTTACACAGACTTGAGAAGGCTGCAACAGAAGCAAATACAGCCAAGGACAGGAGGACAGAAGTAGCGCCTTTGACAAGAACCCAGAGGCTTTCTGGACGTGCTCCGTGGTACTGATCGAATAAAGTATGCGGGAAACCTGCCTGATATGACGCTATAGGCCAATACAGCTGTCGTCGACGTCTGCCCAAGTGGCAAGGCGGAGTGGTTGCATGCCCGGGAGGTGAGTCTATGGAGTCAATCGAGCACCACACAGGCCGAATTTCGCTGCCATGTATTGTGTACGTTTATCGGAACGAAGGGGGTTTATGGCGCCTTATGTGTCGAGTGTTACACGTATGAAATAGTGAAAGGATTGTAAGAGGTATCAAGGTGTTCAGGTCGAAGTCCAGTGGGGCGACCTCGGGAACTTTCTAGATCACGGGCGGCAGCTGCCTGGCGCTACTAACTTTCTTTCAACCCTCCCATACTTTGAAGAATCGCGCAAACATAATTATACGAACGTTCCAACGCGCTACACATTCTTGTCGCACGATCGCGCAAAGCACATATCGACTCACCGTATCCAGTCTAACGTGCCCGCCTTCGCCGTCGACCAGCTCGGCCACCCATCTTCTACGGTCGCACACGTCCAACTCCAAGTTCAGCTCCACACGCATATCCACTCATCATGGGCTCCGTAGTCCTTCCCCACCTCCGCACAGGCTGGCACGTCGACCAAGCGATCCTCAGCGAAGAAGACCGCCTCGTCCTCATCCGCTTCGGGCGCGACTCGGACCCCGACTGCATGCAACAAGACGAAGTCCTCTACAAGATCGCCGACCGGGTTAAAAACTTCTGCGCCATCTACCTCTGCGACCTCGACGAAGTCCCCGATTTCAAAGCCATGTACGAGCTCTACGACCCGTGTACCGTCATGTTCTTCTTCCGCAACAAACACATGATGTGCGATTTCGGAACGGGAAATAATAATAAGCTGAATTGGGTGTTGGAGGATAAGCAGGAGTTTATTGATATTATTGAGACGGTTTATCGGGGCGCGAAGAAGGGGCGGGGTTTGGTGGTTAGTCCGAAGGATTATTCTACCAGGTACAGATATTGAGCGGAACTTGGGATAAGGGTATTAGGTTGGATTCATGGCGTATTTGGAATTTGGACATCAGTAGGAGATTGATACCAGTATGGAAGAGATTGGGCGCGGTTCCTGCTCCGAGTTCAGGAGACATGGAGGAGCCGTGTGTAGGAAGTCGTAACGCAGCGAATTTGAAGGTACGACTTCATTATCACGATATCTCTGAGAAGGCTTACTTAGACTTCTCGTCAGATGTTATGTGGGACGTAGATAAGGTCCTGGTCATTCGGCCATTGTTATGCGCACCGCAAACGCAAAATGACATCGCGTTTCTGCAGTCTCCGCTCTCTTCATGGCCCTGTCTTCCCTGTCGGCGCTCTGACGCTATCTTCCCACAACCCACCCCTGACGCCCCGCCAAACAGTCTCCAGTGTCGCCCTTCTCGGCAAGAGCCTCGGGAAGACCACGACCACCTCTCCCTCCCCTTCCACTACGATCATAAGGAAGAACCTAACTTCAAATCCCTTGAAAGCCTCGTGTATGAATACGTCCTGTATACTTGTGGTTGGTATGAAGCGCGTAGTAGGTGTCTGGAGATACGTAGAGGAAGTGGTCGAGGTCTGGACACCGAGGCCCCGGAGTACGGTGAGTGATTCCTCTATGATCTGTATTAGCTTGGGCTGAGGGGAGGGTGAGAAGACGGCGAAGGATGTACCTGTATAGTTTCGGCGGAAGACTAGGAAGAGTATGAGCAATGTACTGGGTACCAGATATCGCCATTGGCAAGCTTCCGCTAGCTTTACTAGTTGCCTTTCTGTCTCATGGCCCAATACACCCAGCGACAGATCCAGAGACTGGGCTTGTGTGACGCGCCATTTCATCCACAACAACAGTACACTGGCTATACCCAGCAGCACTCTCGTCAGTATCCCTGCATAGTATGCTACCAAGGCGGGAAGTGTCTTGGGTACAGAACGCGTCGAGACAGTGTATGTGATGGTCGACGATGTGGGCTGTAGGACTTGCAGTGTCTGCGCCGGCGGAGAGTTGAAGCGATCGATAAGCTTCAACACCATATTCGAATTGAAGGAGGCATCGCTAGACGGGGACAAGTACAGAGGGCGGAATGTGGGGTGAAAGGAAGCGTCGCGGGACGGGATGACGCGCTCTGCTAGCTTCCTTATCGATAAGCCCGAAGCTGAGCTCACGTTTTCCACGAAGCTGCCTTACCTGCACTTGCTCTTCCCTCTCCACCAACACACCACACATCCCATACACACATCAACAGCTATGGAGTCTTCAAAAACAGAGCGCTCCCGCTCCCGCTCCCCACGAAGATCCCCCGGTCCGCGCAAGCCCAAAACCTTTAGCGGCCTCAAATACAAAGGCGACCGCGACCGCCGCGACCCAGACAGACGACGCGACGATCGCGACCGAGAGCGACGACCACGAGACTCAGATCGCGATCGCGAGCGCAGACGCGATGGCTCCAGAGAACGTGACCGCCGTCCTCGAGACAACTCCCGCGAGCGCAGACGAGACGGAAGCCGCGACCGGCGCCGCCGTTCTCGCTCTCGCGACCGCAAACCACGAGACAGCGACCGCGACAGCAAACCCAAAGAGAAGAAACCCGCAGCCGCTCCTGCGGCACCTTCTGAGCACATGATCCTCGTCACTATCAATGACCGTCTCGGAACAAAGACACAAGTGCCTTGCCTGCCCAGCGACCCTATCAAGCTGTTGAAAGCCATGGTGGCAGCGAAGATCGGTAGACCGGTGCATGAGATTATGCTTAAGAGGCAGGGAGAGAGGCCGTTTCATGATAATTTGACGTGTGAGGATTATGCTATTAGCAATGGCGTGCAGATCGATTTGGAGTTGAATACTGGGGATTAAATGGGGGATGGTGGACTTTGGGATACTGGGATTAAGGTGAAAAAAAGGCGAAGGGGGATTGAAGGATGGATTACCGTGGCCAAAGATTGGAAGATGCAGCAACAAATCATGATACCCAAATGAAGTTTCTCTTTTGCTCTACCAAGCATATTTCGATTGTAATGTCGTGTCGAACGAGCAAACCCGATTCTATCTCACGCCTTCAGTAATCTACTCATCCCCGTCATCGTCCGTCGTTTTAACGCGAGCATCAATACCCCTCCTCACTCTATACCGTTCATTGACCACCTCAACAGACTCCTGCCTCTCCCTCTGCAGCAGCGGCGTATAATTCCCCTTCGCCTTCCCGATATCCCCTCCGTCAAACAACCGCGGTCCGCCCCTCGCTATCCCAATACTCTGCTGCTCAACGGGTACCTCAGCATCCAGCGTCGATTGTCCCAAGCCCGCAATCTTATCCAGCAAAAGCGCCGAAAGCGTCTCATCGACTTTGTTCCCCCGCCACATCTCCCAGACATCGTCGATCACGCCGCCGCGACCCCATTTCCCGCGGCCGATCGTGCTAGGACCGCCGCCTTTGCCTGTTCCTCTGGCTTTAGGCTCGCTGCCGCCTTCGTCGCCGATGTATACCCATTCTAGGCGGTCTTCGTAGCCTCGTTCGCGTTCTTCAGAGGTTTGCACTTCCGAGGCGTGCGGGAAGATGCAGTCCCAGAGGACAAGTGGGGCGTCGGATGCCATTTCGTATTTGGGCCGTGTGGGGTTGGCGGTCATGTCGAGGAGTTGAGTGACTAGTGATGGAGATTCGAGACCTTGGCCGATGAGGAAGAGGATCGACACTAGAGAGCGGACTTGGTGCCAGAGGAATGCGGAGCCATGGAGGGTGAAGGAGTATAGTTTTGGTTGGTCTCCGTTCTTTGACAGGGATGGAGCGGAAAGAGCGGGGTGTGATAGAAAGCCTGGGAGAGATAGTGGAGAGACTTCCTCGATGTCAGCGTGGTAGATTCGCCGTTGGAAGTTTGTTAGCTGTTTGCTCGCGTCGATTTTGCAGAAGTTGCGGAAGTCGTGGAGGCCGATTAGCTCTTTGCATCCTTTTCGCATGGCGTCGATGTCGAGCCAGCCTTCGCGCATCGTTTCTTGGTCATCTGCCGTGGTGGCACCATATGCGCTGGGTTTGTATAGACCAGAGGAGCCGGGCACAGGTGCGAAGCAAGGGTTGGTGAAGAAGTACTTGTACCGTCGTTCTTTGCAAGAGAAGCGTGCACTAAAGTCTTCTGGTGGGTTGGGGCACCACGCGTAAACGCGAATGTCGGGAGGAAGGACGCGGTTTAGAAGCTGGATGTATGGTAGTTCGTCGGTGAGATCGTTGAACGGCTTTGATGGGATGGTCTGGGTATCGTTTGAAGAAGGCAATGATTCTTCGTTGTCCACTTCCTCCTCGCCTCCCATCTTTTCTACAGGTTTGGGCTTGTTACTTCTAACCCTCACCCCAATGACCTGCCCAAAAGCACTGACACCCCGATCTGTTCTTCCACACTTGGAGTATTCGCAGCCATCCCAGTTTACATCCGCACCTTCCCTATCCCATTTTGCAAAGGTCTTTCTATCGATTCTTTCATATCTTCTCTCGTCACCTTCCGTAGGTATAGGACTTATCAACCGCGTCTTGATCAGCGCCTTCCAGACTTCTTCCTCGATTGTAGGTAATGGCGTGGTGTTGTTATTGTGATGCTCAAATCCATTGTACTTTTGCCCCAGATATGCAAATTTCAGTGCGATCAACCGCGTGCTGTATCTCGAGGCATCGAACGCCTTCGGTGGCGGCTTGTTGGCTCTGCGAAAGGCTAATGACTTTGGCGAGTCTGGAGGTGGTGATGTCTGTTCGTTCGTAGGCACCGGGGACTTCTCTTCAGTCGCGCCTTGGGTATTCCCTCCGACTTGCTTCTCTAATTCTTGTATCCTTGCAATCAACTGCTGTTGCGACCAGTCTTCATACCCCGCCATGTTGCCTTTCTTCCCATACGCTTGCCGCACTTGTACGCGTCGCGGAACCCTCGAGAGCTTGTGGAAGTCGCGCCGTGAGCAGAATAATCGATGTAGCGACTGTTGGAACTCTGGAAAGGCGTGGGGTAGCGGCCGGCGCATTGTTTGGCGACATGGTAGATGACTCTCAGCATATTTTTGGTATGCAGCCTGACGTTCAGGGTCCAGCGCTTCTAGCCGAGGCAGGAAAGGTCGAGTAGATCGGGGCATCCATCTCACATCAGAGACTACGCCCTCCAGCAACTCAGCATCACGAATTCACTTATGTCACCTTTCCAATAGCTTGAACAAATAACATGAAGTAACAAACATTTCGAATTACTTGCGATTAGGACTCGAGAAAAAGATCAATGCCTAACTGTCACGACCCAGAACTTGACACACAATATGCTATTTGGATTTTGGGGCCATTCTGTCTTACAAGATACCAATCGCGATATCTCCCCTGATCCTCGCGTAGACCTTGATATCCGCTTCTAGGTCTAACTTGATGTGCACCTTCAAGCTACCCTTCACATCAGATCCATTGTCGAGACCGAAACCCTCGGTGGTCTCTTCGTCTTCCCCTTCGTTGTCGCCATTGCCACCCTTCTTCTTCTTGTTCTTGTTCTTCGGTGCTACAGCGCTGGTGGCACTGCCTAGTTTGCCAAGGGTGTCACCAGGTCCGCCGTCGCGGCCGCCGGTGGCATTGTTGGCCGTGTCGGTGAGGCTATGAACATGTTAGATATGGCATGACAAGAGGTATTGCGGATGTGACTGGCGTACTTCTTGGTTGCGTCCGCCATCTTGAATTCAGATTCTGGTGCGGTTTCGGAGTCCGGTGTTTGCGGTGGTGTGAGTTGGGGGTGCGGTGGAGGTATAGTCAAATGCGGTATCTTCGCTTTCCTGCGATGCGGGAGTTGTGCTGACCACGCCAGAACTCAAAGTGTTGGTAGGAAGGGTTTGAAGGAGTAGATTCCGATGGATTATGCGAGCAAGTCTCGGTTGATAAACTTCTCGATCGGAGGTGCTGGACGGACATGTCCGAAGCTCGCGCATCTATCAGCCGCAGGTACATCATCGATCGACGGGTCGGCGAGGTGATCTTCGCGAGCATGAGTGCTGAATTGGCTATAGTATTGCCTGCGATTCGGGCTTGCTCATAGCTCTAATGCAGGAGATGAGTAAAGCAACCGGCTAATGCTGTAGCTTCGACTACAATTCCTCAATAAGGTTATACCCTCTCTCCCAAAGTGGACTCATAACTCATGAATTCCAAGGATCAGCCATATGGGGCTTGTTGTTCGTCATTGGCACCGGCATTCACTATTGATCTGTCGATCATCTGGAACTAAGTGGAGCGGGTATCGGAAGCTAGCCGCGCACTACTGCTTGATTGGCTTTGTAACTTTGCTCATGCAGCCACATGATGATCGCCTTGAATTTCGTCATGGGCTTTTACGCGAGATGCATGAAGTGCGATTGTGATCTATTGCTTTTTGTCGCGTCGTGATGTAGGGTTTCCGACGCACCGCATGTGCTACCTCACCAGTTAGCACATGTTACACTTTGTACCTAAACACAACCTTGAAAGTATCCCAACGTACCGTCTCTGTATCAACAGGCTGAAAAAATGGTGTTCGGCCTTCTGGCTCTCGTGGGAACGGTCCCTATGACCGCAACATCCGTTCTGACCCTGCAAAGTCAAACGGAAAACGCAAAGAAAGAGGCTGAGGAGGAGGACGACGACGACGACTGGAAAGGCGAAAAATGTCACATGCGATGTCGAGCGACCATGAGAACGCCGGAGGATCGCAAGGAGTTGTTCAAGAATAGTCGGATCGTACTATGCGGCGGCAGGTTGTACGTCCAACTATCGACATACGAAGGGCCAGCGCATCACCCTTTCACCGGCTATTACCTTCCTTTCCCAAAGAAAGATTACGAAGGCATCGTATCTACGATCTCAGATAACCCACCGCAGCTCAATTGGGTCTATCTGGATACCGAATCCGACATCTTCCAGTTCAGCCATGGACTACGCGTTGACGCGGAGGAGGGGCAGGCTGGGCCTTTCGACGCCCGCGTCGGCTCAAACGGAGAGAAGCGCTACACCTTCGAGAACTGGGAGGGCTTTATCGCCGTTGAGAGTGAAGGCGAGCCGGGCCTATGGAGACTCTGCTTCGACAAATACAACGATGGACTGAAGGGCAAGATCCAAGAGGGCCAAAGGACTGTCGAGGTAGAATTGATACGGGAAGAGATGGAGGACTGATGGCTGATTGCGGTGTTAATGACTGTCCGCCTAATATCCCAATTCCCGACAAACAACGTCTCAGAGTGTATTCCTTCATTTGGCACGTTCGTAAAAAAACCCTGGAACTCAGCAAAGACACAAGCAGTATAATGGACTCTGTCACGTAGTAGGAGGCGGTGTTTACTAGGAATTTGCGTCGTCATCTCCGGCCTCCGAGTAGACTGGCAGGTACCAGACAGCTGCCATCTACTGACCTGGAACGTACTCCGAAACCAGGTTCGCGAAAACGCATCTTGTAAATAGCTACATTAGCTAGGTCAGGTTCAGGGCAAGCCTTGTTGGTGAATGCAGAGGATCGAATTGAAGAAGCGCATTGCGGCTGACGCGTGTCTCCCGGCGATCGCGAATCGAAGCCCGATGACGACACTAGCGCGACAACAAGCATCGCGACTTCCTGTCAGCCTTCCTACTTCCAACATCTCTATTGTCCACTGCATCCCCTCAGCGACTTACAGCATTAGATCCCGTATTTCTGATCAAACGAATCGACTCGTAGCGAATCTATCCTCCTCCTCTTGTCAACATGTGCGACTTCGTTCCTCTTCCGCTGTGCATCCAGTGCGGAACGTAAGTAATTCGCGAGCTGAACGTTCATGCCTTTACTAACCACACGCCCAAAAATAGCGATCAGAACCCATGTCATTGTAAGGTTATTGGACCTACGATTGGCTTCGTAGTCACGGTCGGCATGGCTGTACGGCTTCCCTAGATTCCCCATGTGCGCGTGGCAATCCGCTCATGTTTCCCAGATCTTCTGTTGGCCAGCATCGCTTCTCTGCTGCTGTTGCGCAACTGATGCCGGAAAGACGTAAGTTTCCTGGCCGCATTCTCGAACTTGATGCTAATCGCAGCAGTGTACTGGCTTTACCTGTGGACACGGGCAATGCTATCAGCAATGCGATACCGATATGACGAACCTTGACTTATTCGACGAGACCTCCGCGACTTCCTATACGATCGACCCTTCTTGGCGCTTCATTTCGCACACACTATCAGATTTGGTTGAGCAAGGATTGGAGAACTGGTGAAGAGCTGGCGGCTTGAACATGATACCCACCAGCGACTGGATATTTTCGCGTTATAATACATTCGTACACGAGTCCAAGCTTTTTGCGGTGAGGTTCACGGTGAGAAAAAATACATACGTGAACTAGCATGTCAGGTCACATAGTCTAGGTATGTGGGCTGACAAGGCGCGTCCACATCAGGTGAGAACGCGTTTACGGTTTACGGTTTACGGTCCACGGTTCACGGGTTACGGTTTCCAGATTACGGTCTCCAGATTACGGTCTACACGTTACGATTAACAGATTACAGTAGCCAGATTACTACAGCAGATCCCGGTAACACTTACTTGACAACATGTGACCTCTATGCTCCTCAACAGGACTGTTCGCTAAGACTCTTTCACTTCACAAAATCTAATTGGGAAGCGAGCTAGAACCAGCGACTGCGCACGGCTCCAACACTCAACTACTTCACCAACCTGCAGCGGCGCCCTCTCAACCCCATCTCCTCACCACTTGAGAGATACTCGTGCACGCGGGTATCAATTGGTCATGAAAGAATAGCGGATACGTGCGCCGGTCTCTATTACCAAGAATCGCCGCCTTTGGACGCGCGAAAGAGCAAAACGCTACAGGCCAACAAAAGACCGTTTGCACGATTGCCGTTTTTGGATCAGTTTGTTTAGACAACAGACATGCGTATCTACTCCCTCACCCACGAAATGGATTTCGAATACGATCCGGACGGACCTACCGCGCGCTTTGACGACCCGAACCTGCCCTCTTGTACCGCCTATGGTCCCGACTTATTTGGAGAGTTGGTTGGTTACGAGATGTTGGAGGCAGAGGTGGTGGCTCCTTGGTCCTTGGAAGAGCTAGGTTACAAGAACGACGCGCCACGCGTGCACACCGACGGTCGAATCGAAAGCCAGCAACACCCACCGGATTCTTACGCGTACAACTGGCATACAGATATTTGGGAAGACGGTCTGCAAGAGATTGAGAATTTCGATTGGGCAAGCGATAAAGAGGATAAGGTGAACGCTAGTGAGCAGTCAAACAAGAGCCAGGGCCAGGAAGAGGTTGAAGTTACCAGTGGCGCTGATACTCAGTGCTTGCATGACCAAGGTCGGGATGCGGCCCTCATCGATCGCGAAGCCCCAAATCTCTTTGAAAAGGTAGATTCGCCGACCGCTCAACCCGAAACTCCTGTCAAAAAGCCGAACAAAGCGCCACTGTCCGATGGAACCGCAATCGTTCCCAAGGGATTCAAGACGAACGGAGAACACGTACATCCTACGTCGCCAGCCTCCGAGCTCGGCCTGGAACGCGAAAACACGGCCTCGTATACGAATACGCTTCCACATTTCACCGAGAACGCAGGAACTGATCTGCCAGCGGTAGATGACCAACATGTCGAAGCCCCGGATCTCATGGATATCGACGACCTCACTATCGTTGCTGAAACCGAGCGCTTGAACATCGGCCCTCAGGTGCAAGATAACGTGGATGCCGAAGAGGGACCTGTTGAAACTTACCCTATACCAGTCCTCCATGATGCTGAAGGTAATAAGCTTTCCGAGATGCAATCTTGTTCTGGCTCAGAAGATGACAAGGCTGCGGAAGCATCAACGATCACCCTTGCATCGGCTTCTTCAAGACATGACAGCCTCGTAGTGCACAAGTCAAACCTGGAAAGCTCTTCACAGGCCGACAGAGCTTCCCAAAAGCCACGGACGGGCGTGTCGATGCAGCCAGAATCGCACGTGATCCCAGATGAAGTACAACAGACGCCGCGTAATCCTGGTAATAAATACGATGAAGAAGCTATTAAGAGTGCTTTGGAAGCATTAAGCCGAATCCAGACACAGGAAGATCGTTTGGATAATGAAGAGCAGCTCGATGACGGCTCCGCAATGCAAATTGAACCTGCTACCGAACCTCTGCGATTGCCGCCAGAAGCGCTTCCTGAAGTGCGAGACTCTCCGGCACACTTGAAGGCCGATGAGGCGCCGAAATTCAGGTCTGAACTTACAACTTCCATTCTACCAGATTCTTCCATGATCACTGAGGGTGACTCGTTAAGCCCAAAATCACCCGAGGCACTCTTGCGTGTCCAAGAGGATGTCGAAGGGCCATGGCAAGCGCAGTTGCGGGATGCGGCCGCCGACTCACTGCCTAGCGTTCTCTCCGAACCTTTGCCCTCGAAGAATCGTGATCATAGCGATCCATCGACTAGCAAATCTCCGGAGGTCGCAGCTGGAGAAGCAAGTCCATTATTCGCGGGTCCGACGTCGGAGCTGCAGTTGGAAAGCAATGTGGCCTTACCGCCCCTGCCATTCCCATCTGAAGACGAAGTCCGTCATGAGAAATCTCAGATCTCACCTGCTGAATTGCTCGCGGATGAAGAGAACGCAAGTGCGGCGAAACTTGCTCATAGGCTGTCCAAGCCTCCAACCCCATCCGACGTAGAGCCGAATACTACGGTTGACGACAACACCACCGTACCCGACGTCGATGACAGTACCAGTGTGGTAGCGGTTCCCGAAAAAGATCGGATGGAAGATGTATCGTTTGGCCACAATCTGGATACTACCGAAGATCATGGTTCTACAACGGCAGTAGCTGAACCAGAAACTCAACCTCTTCACCCGCATAAGCGATCGAAAGCGTCCAAGAACACAGCGAGCGTTTCCGAAAGTGATTCAGACGGTCCAG
>Ga0265780_10009954_pt1 | contig 11362 bp, 7 predicted proteins | sample P1T30metagenome_FD_192432 | JGI IMG/M metagenome (GOLD analysis project Ga0265780, IMG submission 192432) | Plant litter microbial communities from East Loma Ridge, Irvine, California - P1 T30 | ecosystem: Environmental > Terrestrial > Plant litter > Unclassified | place: USA: California... | reverse complement strand
GCCGCGCATTACGGGCCAGGACCTGGTACGCGAGGACAGCAACCTGTCGAGCCGCATGGCGGAAAACCTGCTGTGGTTCGGCCGCCATGCCGAGCGCTGCGACAATATCTGCCGCCTGCTGCGGGTCGCGCTCGACTTCTTGTTCGATGTGCGCTTCGACCAGCGCGGCACCGAATGGCCGGCGGTCGAGGCGCTGTGCATCTGGTTCGGCCTGATCGACGAAAAGCCCACGTCGCCGGCGACCGGCGCCACGTTCACCGATGCCGAGCTGGAGTCGGCCCTGCTGCTGGCGGTGGTGTCGCCCAACGTCCCCGGCCTGGCGCGCCAGCAGCAGCACCTGCACCGGATCGCGAGCCAGTTGCACGAGCGCTTTTCGGTCGACAACTGGCGCGCGCTGAACCGCATGGCGCAAAGCACCGTGTTGCCGGGCACGCGGCCATCGCAATCCGAAGTGATGACGATCCTGGACGATGCCACCGCCTCGCTGATGACGCTGACCGGATTTGCCCTGGACGGCATGACGCGCGACCTGGGCTGGCGCTTCATGTCGATCGGCCGGCGCCTGGAGCGGGTGCAGTTCCAGAGCGTGGTGCTGCAGCAGGCACTGGCGATGGATGAAAACGGCAATCTGGACTGGCTGCTCGAACTCTCCGACAGCATCATCACCTACCGCGCGCGCTACCGCGCCCAGCCCGAGTGGCTGCCGGTGCTCGACCTGCTGCTGCTCGACGAGAGCAATCCGCGCTCGATCCTGTTCCAGATGAACGGCATCCTGAACACGCTGGCCAAGATCGCGCAAACCCACGGCGCCTGCGGCGAGCACCTGCTGGCGCCACTGAAAGAAGAACTGCTGGCACTCGATCCGGACACTGACCTGAACCATGGCAATGCGCTGCTCGGCAAGCTGCTGGAACGGATCGCGACCGCCAGCGGCGCCCTGTCGGAGCAGATCAGCGTGCAATTCTTCAGCTACACCGACAACGGCCGGCAAAGGAACCGTACTTCATGATCGCGCCCATCCCGATCGCGCACGCCGAGACCGCCCCGGCGCCGAGCATGGAGGTCTGCGCGCGCTATCGCGTGGTGCATGAAACGCGCTACAAGTACCACAGCACGGTCACCCTGTCGCAGCAATACCTGCACCTGACGCCGCGCTCGTTCGCCTACCAGGACCTTGACTCGCACCTGATCTGGCTGGACCCGGTGGTCAATGACAGCCGCGACGCCGTCGATTTCTTTGGCAACTGCACCCGCCACGTGGCGCTCAGCGTGCCGCATGACAGCCTGCTGGTGCACGCGCAATCGACGGTGTCGCTGCGCGCACGCCCCGGCCTGGCCCATATCGCCGGCTCGCTGCCATGGGAGAGCGTGCGCGACATGATGGCGAAGGAAAAAAGCGCGGCCACGCTGGAAGCCTGCCGCTACCTGTACGCTTCGCCCCATGTCACCTGCTTTGCCGAACTGGAAGCCTATGCGCGGGTGAGCTTTACGCCCGGGCGGCTGCAGCTCGATGCGGCGCTGGAACTGACGCAGCGGATCTTCGACGATTTCGAATTCGATCCCAAGGCAACCGATATCTCGACCCCGCTCGACCAGGTTCTGCGCGGCCGGCGCGGCGTGTGCCAGGATTTCGCGCAGCTGATGATTGGCTGCCTGCGCAGCATCGGCCTGCCGGCGCGCTATATGAGCGGCTACATCCTCACCCACCCGCCGGCAGGCAAGCCGCGCCTGGTCGGCGCCGACGCCTCGCACGCCTGGGTGTCGGTGTTCTGCCCGGCCCTGGGCTGGATCGATTTCGACCCCACCAACCGCTGCCTGGTGCAGCACGAACACATCACGCTCGGCTGGGGGCGCGACTTCAGCGACGTTACGCCGATGCGCGGCATCGTGCTCGGCGGCGGCAGGCAGGAGCTCAGCGTCGAGGTGACGGTGACGCCGCTGCCGCTGCTGGAGCAGGCGGAGACGTTGATCGCCCCTTAATCGGTGACGACCACATCGTGACTGACCGCCGTGCTGCGGCCATCGCGGTCGACCACGGTGACCGTGACGGTGAAGATTCCGGGTTCGGCATACCCGTGGCTGGCGCTCGCGCTGCCTGCGCCGGCGCTTTCCCCTATGGTGCGCGCCGGCCCGCCGCTGCCGTCGCCCCATGACCAGTCGACACTGCGCATGCCGGTGCGGTCGGCATCCACGAAAGCGACTGTCGCTTGCAGGTGGGCGCCCACCTTGATGGAATCTGGCGCCTGCACCGGCCCGAGCGTGTGCCCGTATTGGCGGCCGCTGTCAGGCCGTAGCAGCACCAATCCCGCATTCGAGCTGGCCACGATCGCGCCGCTGCCATTGATCGCCATCGCGTGTTCCAGCACCAACCCTGGCGGCGCTTGCCGCAATAGCCGGTTCAGGTCCTGCATCCCCCTGCCGGCGCTCCAGACGAAGGCGCGCATGGCGCCATGCCGGTCTTCGGCGAAACCGACGATCTGGCCGCTGGCATTGACGGCGCGCGCGACCGAGGTCCGGCCGCCCAGCGTGCCCAGCCCGCGCATGCCGGTGCGGCGCGTCCACGACATCGCGCGCTGGCGGCCGTCGGCGTAGCCGATGCCGCCCGCGATGTGCAGGCCAGGCGTCATCGCATTGACCCAGGCCGTGGTGCCGGGGCCGATCCCGAGGTCCACCATGCCAGTGGCTTGCGTCCACAGGAACGGACGCTCGCCCCCATCGTCCCAGGAAGCGAGACGATTGCCCGCCACCTCGCCCCCGGCGCCGACCGCCACCGCCTGCGATTCGACGCTGCCCAGCGTGTCGATATCGGCCAGGCCGCCGGCTTGGGTCCAGGCGAACACGCGGGTGAACTCATCGTCGATGGTGGTCACGCCGGCAATCAGGCCGGCATCGTTGAGCACCCGGCCCGACGTCGGATCCGGCCGGCCGGGCAAGACACCCAGGTCTTCCACGCCGCCCGCCGCGCTCCAGCGAAACGGCCGCGCCGCATCGTTGAACGAGCCGGTGACGACGCCGCGGTTATTGATCGCCCAGGCGTACGAACGGCCCCTGCCCGGGGCCGCGCGCAGGTCGAGCATGCCGCCGCCCGCGCTCCAGACAAAGGCATTTTCGACGCCAGCCTCGTTAACGGACGTGCCGGCGACCTGCCCCGCCTCATTCAGACCATTGACATAGACGATGCCGCCGCCCAGCGAGCCGATATGGCGTACCGCGACCCCGTCGTAGAAATATCCCGTTGTGCGATCGTTGTCGATCATCGAAAAAGCGACCTGGCCCGCGGCATTGATATGTGGGTAGGTGGCGATCGCGCCGGGTCCGAGGTTAATCACGCGATAACTTGTCTGCGGGCCGCCCTGCTTGCCCTCGCCGTGGGCAGACGCCGTGAACGGCTGCGCGGATACCGTGGCGGCGGCAAGCGCCACCATCAGCACGAACAGCCAAACCAAGAACCGCTGCCATATGGCGCTGCCAGCCGATCCATCGCCTTCTCGAACGCAATGCATATTGTCTCCCATAAGTTAGACATCCAGGTCCGTCGCCGTTCGCGTCAACGGCGTCATCGGCGATCGGAAAGTGGGCTTCATCATGCGCTGCGGATGCCGCGCACGGTACGACCTGGCCGGCCAAGACACTGCCGTTTGTGCACGGCCAAACCACCTGTGGCGGCTGTGCAGCGACGAACGCGCAAGGCCGTATTGCAGGTTTCCTATCCCAATGACCTGTGCTTGTGATATCGCACGTGGTGTGCCAGACACATTGGCTTTATGAAGTTGACCTAAGGGAACGTTACCCCATAGAATCAATTTTATTTACATCAGGATGCTGCACGTGAACGACGAGGAATTCGGCTGGCTCGTGAGCCGCCTGGAGACACAAGCTGCCAATGCTCCCCGGGCATTCCGCATCAAGGTCTTCCTGATCAGCATTGCCGCCTACGCTTTCCTGGCCGTGATGCTCCTCTTCGTGGTGCTGGTGCTGGCCTGGACCGCAGCGCATGCGCACGAGCCGGACATGGTGCGCCCTGCGGTTTTCGCCGGCTTGCTCGCGCTGATGACGCTGCCGATCTTCTGGGTCACGCTGCGCACCCTGTTCACGCGCTGGCCGCCACCAACTGGCCGCGTGCTCACGCGCGCCGAGGCGCCGGTGCTGTTCGAACTGCTCGACAAGATGCGCACCAAGCTTGCCGGCCCGCCGATCCACCACGTCCTGATCGACGACGACTACAACGCCAGCATCGTGCAGCGCCCGCGCTGGGGCTTGATCGGCCCGAGCGTCAATTATCTGGTGCTCGGCCTGCCTTTCATGGTCAGCATGAGCACCTCTGAAATGCTGGCCGTGATCGGCCATGAGTATGGCCACCTGTGCGGCGCCCACGGCCGCATGACCGGCTGGATTTATCGCCAGCGCCGGATCTTCAAGCAAATCGCTACCCGCATCGAAGACGATTCCGACAGCACGCTCTGGCATGCGGCCATGTACAAGGCCATGCATGCTTTCGCCCCCTACTTCTACGGGTACACCTTCGTGCTGGGGCGCCAGATGGAATACGAAGCCGACCGCGCCGGCGCCGGCGTGACCAGCACGCAGGCAGCTGCATCGGGCCTGATCCGCAGCCAACTGCTCGGCGACTGGCTGCAGGAAGACTTCTGGCCGACGCTGTACCGCCAGGCCGATACGCGCGATCGTCCGACCATCCTGCCCTACCAGGCGATGGCCATCGCATTTCGCATGAGCCACGACGAATGGGCCACGCCTGCCCGCTTGCGCAGCGCATGGCGGCACGAATCCGACGTCGCTGACACCCACCCCTGCCTGCGCGAGCGCATCGAGGCGCTCGGCCAGCAACCGGCCCTGCCCGCACGGCTGCAGCGCAGCTCGGCGACCGCGTTACTGGGACCGCTCGGCGAACGCCTGGCGAGTGACTTTGACGAAGCCTGGTGGCAGTCGGAATCGAAAGCCTGGGGCGAGCGCCACCACCATGTCACGCGCTCGCACGTACGCCTGCGCGAACTCACCAGCCAAGGGCTGGAGACCATGCAACCGCACGAGCTGCAAGAGCTGGCGCGCCTGAAATCCGAATTCGAATCGAACCAGGCCGCCAAGCCGGTGCTGCAGCACCTGCTGCGCCGGCCGGGCGGACCGTTCCCGCTGGCGTCGTATGTGTACGGCCAGATCCTGCTGGAAGAGCACAATCGCGACGGTCTTGACTACCTGGCCACCGCCGCCCGCCATGACCGCCGCCTGGCGGATGAGGCGCTCAATGTCGGGTTCGCTTACCTGCTCGAACAGCATGGCGAGGAGCGGGCGGAGCAGTGGGTGAATTCTGTGGTGGAGACGGCGCCGGGCTGATCGGGCATGACCAGCGGCGCGCAGGCTTTACGCCGCGCGCAAGATGCTGAACTGGGCAAACGCCGCGGCTGGAAGCGCTTTCTCCAACTGCCACGTGATATTCATCGGCTGGCTGCCATGCGCATGGTCGAGCACCACAGGCCCGCACGCCAGATAGCCACCGTCCTTGTCGGTCCGTACGAATAGCTGGAAGGTCCAGCCATTGCGCTCTTCCCCCACGCTGTGCAGATATCGCTGTCCGGTTGCAGTGTGCGGGCTGCAGCTGTTTTGCGTTTGCCAGTGAAACAGCGCATGGCTCAGTGCGTAATCCTGGTAAGAAATCGCATCGTGATAACCGCTGCGTTTGTCGAGCGTGACGAAGAGCAGTTCGGTCTTGCGCTCAGGCAGTCGCAGTACGCCCTCGCCGAAGCGCTTGCGCTGTTGTGCGGTAAGGTAACCCACTGCGGTCAATATCTCGCTGATCCGATAGTGCGCATGCAAGCATAGTGGCAGGTCCTCGAGCCCGGGAATCGGCGTTCCGCGCACCTGGCTATTTCCTTCAAGCGCCTCGGCCAGTTCAGCCAATTCAGCCAGACTATAGGGGTTTTGCTGCAGACGCCGCAGGAACGCGATGCCGCTCCCCGTGCGGCTGGCGGTGCCGTCGACCTGGTAGGCCAGCATCTGCAGGCGCAGTGCACGGCGCGGATCCCCGGCCAGCTCACTGGCGTCGGCGTGGACCAGCGCCTTCATCAGCGCGATCTGCTCCGGGTCGTCGACATGCAATAGCGCACTGAAACGATGCCCGAAATAGGTTTCTTCGGATTCCTCCGGTCCCACCAGCAATTCGGCGGAGCGGCGCAGCGCGGTCCAGCCGCTGCGGCCGCTATTGCGGTAGACATCGCCCAGGTTCAGCGCCTGCTCGTGCAGGAAACGTGCGAGCGTGAGCTCGCTGCGACCATGCAGGCTGACGAAGACCAGCAATTCGCGAATCAGGCGACGCCAGTTCTGCTGGATGAGGTTGCGCAGGCTGGCCAGCACCTGATCACGTGTCCGTCGCTGGAGTTGTACATAGCAGCCGGTCGGCAGCTTGCTGAAGCCATGTTCGACGCCGTCCAGCAATTCGCGGCGGGTGAGCCCGGTCAGCTGGCCCAGCAAATGGTCAAAGCGGAATTCTTTCTGGTGCTGGCCGACGAAATCGAGCACCAGGCAGCTTTCCTTCCCTTTCGAGAGCCGCAAACCACGACCGATCTGCTGCTGGAATACCACCGGACTCTGCGTTGGCCTGAGCATCAGCAAGGTATCGACCATCGGCAGATCGACGCCTTCGTTATACAGGTCGACGGTAACCAGTACGCACACCTCGCCGCTGGCCAATCTGCGCGGTGCGGCTGTGCGCTCCTCGCGGCTCGATTGTCCGGTCAGGCACAATGCCGGCAAGCCGGCATGGATGAATTGCTCGGTCATGAAGCGCGCATGATCGACACTCACGCAGAAGGCGATTGCACGGCTGTCGCGTGGATTGGCGCACAGGCGGCGCCATTCATTCACGATCAGACGCGCGCGGAAATGGTTTCCCGTGAACAGGCTATCGAGCGCCTGTTGTTCGTCGGCCCGGTTCCAGGGAACGTTCTGCAGGTCGGTGTCATCATCGCAGGCGAAATACTCGAATGGGGCCAGCAGTTGCAGGTCGAGCGCATGCCACAAGCGCATCTCCACCGCCGGGCTACCGTCCGGGCGGGAATCAAAATACTTCAGGATCGGCCGGCCATCGCTACGCTCGGGCGTGGCCGTCAGTCCGAGCAGGATCTCGGGTTTGATCCGGGTCGCGACGTCGTCAAAGCTGGCCGCCGCCATGCGATGGCATTCGTCGAATACGACAGTGTGCCAATGCGCTTCGCCATACCGGCCAAGCAGATCCTGCGACTGCAGGCTTTCGATCGTCACGAACAGATGATCCGGACTATCGGGCCTGATGCCGCCAGCCAGCAGTTGGCCGAAGCTGGGGTCCCTCAGCACTTCGCGATAGGTACGTACCGCCTGCTGCAGGATCTCGATCCGGTGAGCGATGAACAGTAGGCGCGGACGGCCACCGCGTTCGGCGCAGGTACGCTGGTAGTCGAACGCCGCGACCACGGTCTTGCCAGTGCCGGTAGCGGCGACGACCAGATTGCGCTTGCGGCCATGTTCGCGCTCCGTCTGCAACTGTTCGAGCATCTCGCGCTGGTAATTCTTTGGCTGCAGGTCGAAGAAGCTCACCACCTGTAGCCCGGCGTCTTCCTTGTAGGTGCCGCGCTCGCGCGCAATCGCCTGGTCGAGCGTTGCGCGATGCCCCTCGCGGTCCGGATGATAGGGGAAGAATTCTGTGTCGTGCCACAGGGTTTCGAAATGCGCCTTCGCCTGCGTGAACATCTCCGCCTGTCCGCGCTCGGTAAATTTGGCGGTCCATTCCAGGCCGCCGGCCAGGGCGGCCTGGGTCAGGTTGGCGCTGCCGACGTACACCGTACCAAATCCGCTGTCGCGCTGGAAGATCCAGGCTTTCGCATGCAGGCGCGTGCGGCGACCATCGAGCGAGACGCGCACTTCGCAACCCGGCAGGCGCGCCAATTCATCGAGTGCCTGCGCTTCGGTCGCACCGATATACGTCGTGGTCAGCACTCGCAGCCGGGTCCGGGATGTGCCGTCGCCGCCAGTCGCCGTGATGCCCTGCAGGATGTCGCGAATCTTGCGAATACCTGAGACGGTGATGAAACTCATCAGGATATCCACGCGATCGCTGCTACCCAGCTCGTGCCGCAATTCATTGAGCAGCGAGGGCGACGACTTCGACGCGGCAAACAGCCAGGGCGCCGCCACGCCAATATCGGGCGCGGTGGGCACCGGACGTTCGCGGTGGATCGATGTCAGGTGGCGTGCAGGACTGGCCAACAGGCGAATATTGCCGGCATGGTCGCCCTCCGGGTAGCGCTGGTCCAGCTGGCCGCGCAGGCTCACCAGTAAACCATTGATCAGCTCCAGCTGGGCATTGACGTGAGTGCGCCGCCCATCCTGCGCTTCTTCGTCGTCTGCGTGCTTGGCCGCGTCGTTCGCGATATCGCGCAGGATTTTGCCAAGCTGGTCGGATAGAGCTTCCACCAGCTTTTGTGGCGCAGCCTGCAGACCGAGATCGCCAAGCGTCAGCTGGTCTGCGCGATGCACGCCAATGTGTTCCGATAGCTCGTCGGTGAGCAACTGGTCATACAGGCCATTCGGCAGCAAATTCGCCATTGTGCAGTGAGGTGAGGTAAGAAATCCAAGTATAGCCTGCACGCGCAGCAGCCCGCCGGGCAAAAAAGCCACAATCGCCCGGTGCGGTCGCCTTTGTCACACGCCTGTCACTACAACGCACGATGATGGTCCAAAGTGAACTCCGGCAGTTCATGCCGGGCCGGCCAACCGCCTCCGGGAGGTATCTGCGATGTACACCAGCGACAAGAAGCTCCTGATCCTCGACGCCGACGGCACCACCATCGACGCCTTCTCCGCGATCGAATCGGCCTTTGCCCGCCACGGTCTGGCGCTCGGCGCCGAAGCGCGCTTCCAGAAGCGCCACAACCTGCTCAAGTACATGGGCGGCCTCAAGGAATTCCCGTCGATCATCCGCAAGAACCTGCGCAAGAATAGCCGCACCGCGCTGGTCGACACGCTCACCGGCATCTACCGCCACGAAGCCCGACTGTATGAAGGCATCCCGGACCTGATCCGCGAGCTGATCGCCGCCCCCGACATCACGGTGGGCATCGTCACCCGCAATGTCACCGTCGAGCCGCTCGAAACCCTGCGCCAGCTGTTCCTGCGCCACGATATCGACATCGCCGAACTGGACTTCCTGGTCCATATCCCGCTCAAGGAAAAGAAGACCGCGCAATTTCGCGCGACGCGCGAGCAGTTCGGCATCAACCCGGCGCGCGCGTATATCTGCGGCGACGAGCACAAGGATTTCGCGGCGGCCGTCGGCACCGGCATGCACCCGTTCATCGTCTCCTACGGATTCGAAGACCACGACCGCCTGACAACCAAGTTCGAGATCCCGACCGAACTGATCTCGCGCACCTCGACCGAGCTATGCTGCCGTATCCGGCACGCGCTCGACCTGGGCGTGCTGGTTCAGGCGCCGTACCAGAACAGCAGCAGGCTGATGGCGCCGAATATCCAATAGTCGACCGGCGCGCCGAGCGCCCAGTGCTTGTGCCACGACACCAGCTCCTGCCTGAAGCGCCGCCAGCCGAAGGCCGGATTGATGACGAACCACAGATAATCCTCGACGATCCAGAACAGCATGATCGAGGCCATGACCGTGGCTTCCAGCCTGAGCGACCACTGCCCCATGAAGAACAGCGGGAAGTGGAAGATCAGCCCGATGAAGGAAAACATCCACAGGTGGTAGCCGGTCAGCGCGCGGCCACCGAAGAAGATGTCGAGCAGCGGATGCTGTTCGATGCGCCAGGTCGGCAGGTTCGCCGCCCAGCCGGCCTCGCCCTCGATCTCCACTTCCACGCGTGCGAACAGATACGCCGCCACCAGCACCGCACCCACCGTCCCGATCAACCTGCCGCCATCTGAAAACTCAACCATAGACCTCTTCGCTTAAGCTTTGCTGCTGATACAGGACTGTCTCGAGCACCTGCCGCGCGGCGTGTGGACGGCCCAGCTGACGGGCGCGCGCGCCCATCTCCGCCAGCAGTTCGGGATGCGCGAGCAGGTGGCGGATGCGGTATTCCAGCGACGGCAAGTCAACCGCCTTGAGCGCTGCGCCATGTTCGAGCAGGTAGTTCGCGTTCTGCTCTTCCTGCCCGGGAATCGGCGCATTGACGATCATCGGCAGGCCCATGGCCAGGCATTCGGCCGTGGTCGAGCCGCCCGGTTTGGTGATCACCAGGTCGGCGCAGGCCATCAGGCGCTCGACCCCGTCGGTGAAGCCGTGCGGGGCAAGCCGACCCGGGAAGCGGGCCGCCAACCGGTGCAAGGCCGCCAGCTCGGCCGCATTCTTGCCCGCCAGGGCGATCAGCTGGAAGTCGCCGGGAATCGCCAGCAACTGCTGCGCCACCCGCGACAGCCCTCCGAGCCCGGCGCCACCGCCCATCAACAGCAAGGTCGGCAAGGCCGGATCGAGTCCCAGCGCGTGGGCGCATGCGGCGCGTTCATGCTGCTGCGAGAAACCCGGCATGGTCGGGATGCCGGCCACGTGGATGGCCTGTTGCGGCACGCCGTGGCTGCGCAGTCGGTAAGCCACCTCGTCGTTGGCGGCGAAATAACCGGCGATCTGCGGGTGGATCCACATGCGGTGCAGGTCGAAGTCGGTCACCTGGACCCAGACCGGGCACTGGAACTTGCCAAGCGCGCGCAGGCCGGACAGGATTTCAGCCGGCTGGAAATGGGTACATACCACCGCGTCCGGCCTGAGGGCGGCGATGTGCTCGACCAGCAGCCGGCTGTCGCGCCGCTCGATCCAGCGCCGCAGGCGGTTGAACAGGCCATGTGGACTGGCCTGGTCGGTCAGCCGGTAGACATGGCGCCACAATCCCGGCGCATGCTTGATCAGGAGGATGTAGAAGTCGGTGTACACCTTGCGCAGGCGGGCGGTGGCAAAGGCCATCGCGTCGAGGTGGATCACGGTGGCGTCGCCATGATCCAGGGCGCAGGCGCGGATCGCCTCGGCGACCCGGGTATGGCCGGCGCCGGCAGGGACGCTCAATACCAGGATGGTCTTGCCGGCCATGCCGCGCTGGATTTCGCCTTCTTTCACGAAGTGCGCTGTCGGACGCGCGCCAGCGCTGCCCTGCCTGTCGAATCTCGTTGCCGCATGCCGTCGCCTTTTGGGTCACGATATGCAGGCGAATGTAATCCCTGAATATGACGCGACCATGACGCTGATGCTGATGCTGATGCTGATGCTGATGCTCGAGGCACCGTGGGGTGGACGGCTGCGCCGTCCACGCGTTCAACCGAGGCTTGCATGGCCAGTTCGAGGCCATTTCCACGCTGGTTGTACGCGTGG
>Ga0265780_10009953_pt1 | contig 11363 bp, 10 predicted proteins | sample P1T30metagenome_FD_192432 | JGI IMG/M metagenome (GOLD analysis project Ga0265780, IMG submission 192432) | Plant litter microbial communities from East Loma Ridge, Irvine, California - P1 T30 | ecosystem: Environmental > Terrestrial > Plant litter > Unclassified | place: USA: California... | reverse complement strand
GATCATGTGGCCGAGGTGCGAATGGTTGATGACGATCTCGGTGACGCCGGCGCGCACCAGGCCGAGGATATGCCAGACGATCAGCGGGCGCCCGCGCACTTTCAGCAGCGGCTTGGGGCAGGTATCCGTCAGCGGACGCATCCGCTCGCCGCGGCCCGCGGCAAATAACATGGCTTTCATGGCGGCCTTAAAACGTGTAGCCGACTTGCGGCGCGACGTTCTCGAACGCGTCGAGCAGGCGCACCAGCGGTTTCAGTTCGATGTAGCGGTTGGCGGTCTTGCGCACGTAATCGAGCACGGTCGGCAGGTCGCCCATGTAGACCGGTTTGCCGTCGCGGTAATTCAGGCGGCAGAAGATGCCGAGGATTTTCAGGTGGCGCTGCAGGGCCATGAATTCGAAGTCGCGGTAGAACGCGTCGATGTCCGGATTGACCGGCAGGCCGACCTTCTTGGCGCTCTGCCAGTAGCGCACCACCCAGTCCAGCACGAACTCTTCGTCCCACTGGATGTAGGCGTCGCGCAGCAGCGAGGCCAGGTCGTACGTGACCGGGCCGTAGACGGCGTCCTGGAAATCGAGGACGCCGGGATTTCCCTGTTCCAGCCACATCAGGTTACGCGAATGGAAATCCCGGTGCATGAATACCTGTTGCTGGGCCAGCACGTTGGCGGTAATGGTCTCGAACACCTTGTCGAGCGATTCCTGCTGGGCCGGCGTCATCGTCACGCCCAGGTGCTTGGCGACAAACCATTCCGGGAACAGGTTCATTTCACGCAGGACGAACGCGCGGTCGAAATCGGGCAGCACGCCCGGCTGGCTGGTTAGCTGGAACGCCAGCAGCGCATCGATCGCATCGGAGTACATGAACGACGCGTTGTCGTTGTCGAGCCGCTGCAGGTAAGTGGTGGTGCCGAGGTCCGAAATGAGCAAAAAGCCGCGCTCGACATCGCGCGCGACAATCGCCGGCACGGTGACGCCAGCGTCGAACAGCAGGCCGTCGACGTGGATAAAGGCCGGTACGTTTTCGCGCTCGGGCGGCGCGTCCATGGCGATCAGCGTGTCGCCCAGCCTGGCACGCAAGGCCGGCACGACGTCGAGCCGGAAGTAGCGCCGGAAGCTGGCATCGGTGGACGCCGGACGGCGCGAGGCGACATCGACCACGCCTTGCTCGGTGAGCCAGACGTCGAGCTGGGACAGGCGCTGGTCGGGGGAAGAAGGCGATGCGGAGGTGGATACGGGTGTGGAAGGCATGGAAGACATTGAAGCGACCCGGGAATCCGGTTGAAGGTGGTAATTCCCATATAATAAGGGATTCAACCTAAAAAATCGCCTGTATGGTGAATCACACATTCCTCCAATGAGCTGGCTCTCGGCACCACCCCCTTTCCGCCGGCGCGTCCTAGCCCTGGCCGCCCTTCTTACCGTAGCAGGGTCAAGCCCTCACGCCTATGCGCAGGTTGTCGTTGCGGCGCCGCCGCAGCCCGGACAAGCCGGGCAGCCAGGCATGCGCACGCCGCGCGTGGACGATCCGAACGCCCCCATCGTGATGCATGCCGAAGACATGACCGGCCGCCCCGACCGCGATGTCAACATGGTGACCAATGTCGATATCTCGCGCGGCAAGACCGGCATCACGTCGGACACCGCCTGCTACCAGCGCGTGCCGGATGTGGTGAGCGCCGAGGGCCATGTGAACATGTGGCGCTTCGGCGACCGCTACCAGGGTGACGCGATGGAGTTGAACATGGAGACCGGCAAAGGCTGGATCCTGCACCCGACCTATCGGCTGGAAATGAAAAATGCGCAGGGCCGCGCCGACCGCGTCGACTTCCTCAGCAATGACGAAGCACTGGTTTCGAACGGTACCTACAGCACCTGCGACGGTCCGGACCCGGACTGGTACCTGAAGTCCAGCAGCCTGCGCCTCGACTCCGGGCGCGATGTCGGCGAAGCGGCCAAGACGATCATCTATTTCAAGGACGTGCCGATCCTGGGCACGCCAACGATGTCGTTTTCGCTGTCGGGCGCGCGCCGCTCGGGCTGGCTGGCTCCGTCGTTTGGCACGGGTTCGCAGGGCAAGGTCGAAATCATGACGCCGTATTATTTCAATATTGCGCCGAACCGCGATCTGACCGTGCTGCCGCGCATGATGCTCGACCGCGGCCTGCAAATGGGCTTTACGGGGCGCTATATCGGCGTCACCGACGCTGGCAACGCATACAACGGCGAGACCCACGTCGAGGGCCTGCTGGACGACAAGATTACGCATACCAACCGCTGGCTGGTCAATTCGCTGCACAACCAGTCGTTTGGTTCGGGCTTTGCGGGAGGCTGGAATATCAAGGCGGCATCGGACAACCAGTACCCGAGCGACTTCGCCACCAACCTCGCCGCCAGCGCCGAGCGCCAATTGCTGCGCCAGGTGAATGGCAGCTACAACGCGCAGTACTGGAGCGTCACGGCAATGCTGCAGAACTACCAGGTGCTGCAGGATCCGGGCGCCGCCGCCCGTCCCGAGCTGACGGTGCCGCGGCCGTATGACCGCCTGCCGGAGTTGCTGTTCCATACCGGCCGCTACGATGTGCTGGGCGGCTTCGACTGGTCGCTCGATACGCAGTACGACCGCTTCCAGCATCCAGTCTTCATGGAAGGCGACCGCGTGGCGATGCTGGCCCAGGTCAGTTATCCATGGGTACGTCCCGGTTATTTCATCACGCCGAAGGTCCAGTTCCGCGCGTCGAAATATTCGCTCGACCTGAATGGGAACGCGCCGCTGACCGCGGCCAACAACAAAACGCCGTCGGTGACCGCGCCGACGTTTTCGCTCGACAGCGGCCTGGTGTTCGAGCGGCCTGCCAGCCTGTTTGGGCGCGCCATGACGCAGACGCTCGAGCCGCGCCTGTTTTACGTGCGCACGCCGTACCGTAACCAGGACGACATCCCGCTGTTCGATTCGGGAGAGGCGGGCTTCAGTTATTCGCAGCTGTTCAGTGAAAACCGCTATGTCGGCTACGACCGGATCGCCGACGCGAACCAGGTGACAGCCGCCGTCACCACGCGCTTCATCGAAGAAAACGGCACCGAGCGCCTGCGCCTGCTGATCGGTCAGCGTTTCTACCTGACGCCATCGCGGGTCGATGCGGTTGTCAGCACCTTGACCAACCCCATCGACACCAGCAAATCAGATGTGCTGGTGGCGGCCTCCGGCGCCATCAGCGATCGATTTTCGTTTGACAGCGCGGTAGAATACGATGCGAACAAGCGCAGCCTGTACAGCTCGAACGTGGGCTTCTCGTGGCGCCCGGCGGCGATGAAAGTCATCAATGCCGAATACCGCCAACAGGTCAAGAGCTTCCGTAACGTCGATGTGTCGGGACAATGGCCGCTGTCGAATCGCCTGTACGGACTGGCGCGGCTCAGCTACTCCTTGATGGAGAAAAGGATTCTTGAAGGTCTGATCGGACTCGAGTACAAGGCCGATTGCTGGGTATTTCGCGCCGGCGCCCAGCGCTTCGTGACGAATTCCGTGAGCACGTCGACCCAGACCTTCTTCCAGCTCCAGCTGAACGGGCTGTCGGCATTCGGCCCGGGCAACGCGGTCGAGTCGTTCAGCAGGAGCGTTCCTGGCTACCAGCGCCAGAGCCAGTACAACAGCCTGTGACGAATTTTCTTGTGACCCACGTCCTTGTGACGAACGTCTGTGACGAACGTCCCTGTGACGATGTTTTCCAATAACCTGACATGAGTGCTTCCCTGATTATGCGTATTATTCGTTTGCACCACATCAAACCAGCGCTTCTGCTGCTGGGCGTGCTTGCCACCGGTGCGGTGTTTGCGCAGCCGGCCGGGTCGAAAATCAAGCCCGTAAAACCAGCCGCAACCACCCCGGCAGCGGGCGCGACCACGCCGGCCGCAGTGGCTGGCGCCGGCTTCTTGCCACCGGCCGCGGCTGACGCCAACGTCATCGACCAGATTGCCGTTGTCGTCAACGATGAAGTTATTACCCGCAATGAAGTCAACCAGCGTGTGGCCCAGATCGAAGCGAACATGCGCGCCAAGGGTGCGCAGATTCCCGATGCGGCCGACCTGAAACGCCAGGTGGTCGAACAGATGGTCGCTACCCGCGCCCAGCTGCAGATGGCCAAGGAAATGGGCGTGCGAGTCGATGACGCCACACTCGACCGCGCCATCGCCAGCATCGCCGAGCAGCAGAAGATGACGGTGCAGGAAATGCGCAACCAGATGGAAAAAGAAGGCATGACCTATACCGCCTTCCGTGAAGAAATCCGCGGCGAGATTTCGATGCAGCGCCTGCGCCAGCACGAAGTCGACAGCAAGATCCAGGTGTCCGACGCGGAAGTCGATACCTACCTGCTGGCCGAAGCGGCCGCCAACGCCGAGCGCGTCGACATGGATATTTCGCAGATCCTGGTACGCATTCCGGACAACGCCACGGCTGACCAGATCGCCGCCCGCAAATCGCGCGCCGACGATGTGGCGCGCCAGCTGCGCACCGGCGCCGATTTCGCCAAGATGGCCAGCAGCTTTTCCGATGCACCCGATGCATTGAAAGGCGGCGCGATCGGCTGGCGCGACCCGAACGGCCTGCCGCCGCTGTTCGCCAATGAACTGCGCAAGCTGTCCAAGGGCCAGATCACGCCTGTCATCAAGAGCAATACCGGCTTTCACATCCTGCGCCTGAACGATACGCGCAGCGCCGCCAAGGCGGTCGACAAGGCCACCGTGCAGCAGACCCACGTGCGCCACATCCTCCTGAAAGTCACGCCAACGATGACGGCGGTCGAAGCCAAGCGCAAGCTGGCGGAAATGAAAGAGCGTATCGACAACAAGGCGGCCACGTTTGAAGAGCTGGCGCGCCTGAATTCGAACGACGGTTCGGCTGCCAAAGGCGGCGACCTGGGCTGGTTGTTCCCTGGCGACACGGTGCCGGAATTCGAAAACGTCATGAACGGCCTGAAGATCGGCGAAGTGTCGGACGTGGTGGAAACCCAGTACGGTTACCACCTGATCCAGGTGATCGAGCGCAAGAGCGAAGACGCGTCGAAAGAGAAAGAGCGCAATGCCGCGCGCCAGGTCATCCGCGACCGCAAGCTGGAAGAAGCGGCTGAGAGCTGGGTCCGCGAAGTGCGTGACCGCGCTTACGTTGAATACCGCGACGACCAGCACTAAGCCCATGGCAACGACCGCAGCGCGCCGGCCCGTGCTGGCTATCACCACTGGCGAGCCGGCCGGCATCGGCCCGGAAATCGCCATCCGTGCAGCCTGGGCGCTGCGCGATGTGGCCAACTGCGTGCTGCTGGGCGACGCGGCCTTTCTCGCACTGACCGCCGCCAGCATCGACCCCGCCATCTCGCTGGTGGCGCTGTCGACGATGGCATTGAAAAATAGTGGCCTGCCGCATTTTGGCCCCCAGCGCGTGGCGGTCATCGACGTACCGCTGGGCGCGCATGTGGTGCCCGGCCAGCTCGATGCCAACAACGGCCGCGCCGTGCTGGCCACGCTGGACCTGGCCGTTGACGGCGTGCAGGCTGGCTGGTTCGAGGCCATCGTCACTGCGCCGCTGCAAAAGAGCACCATCAACGACGCCGGCGTGGCGTTCTCCGGCCATACCGAATACCTGGCCGAACGCACCGGCACACCGCAAGTCGTCATGATGCTGGCCGGCTCGCCCGGACCGGATGCGCCGTACCTGCGCGTTGCACTGGCCACTACGCACCTGCCGCTGCGCGCCGTGCCCGACGCCATCACCTTCGACGGTCTCTCGCGCGTGCTCACTATCATCGATGCCGACCTGAAGGCCAAGTTCGGCATTTCCGCGCCACGCATCCTGGTCACCGGCCTGAACCCGCACGCGGGCGAAGGCGGCTACCTGGGCCGCGAGGAAATCGACGTCATCACGCCCGCGCTCGACGCTGCACGTGCCCGCGGCATCGATGCGCGCGGCCCCTATCCGGCCGATACGCTGTTCCAGCCCAAATACCTGGTTGACGCCGACTGCGTGCTGGCCATGTTCCACGACCAGGGCTTGCCGGTGCTGAAGCACGCAACCTTTGGGCGTGGCATCAATATCACGCTGGGCCTGCCGCTGATCCGCACGTCGGTCGACCATGGCACCGCGCTCGACCTGGCCGCAAAGGGTGTCGGCCACGCCGACGCCGGCAGCATGGTCGAGGCGATCCACGCCGCCATGCAGATGGTCGCTGCGCAAAAAACAGCGTAAAGATGGGGAGTAGCCCCATGCGTCAAACATTCCCGTACCTGAAAGTAGAACACCAATGAAGCACGTCGCCCGCAAGCGTTTCGGCCAGAATTTTTTGACCGACAAAATGGTTTTGCAGAACATTATCGACGCGATCGACCCACGCCAGGGTCAGGCCATGGTGGAAATCGGCCCCGGCCTGGCGGCCATGACAGCGCTGCTGCTGAAGGAATTGGGCCAGATGCATGTGGTCGAGCTCGACCGTGACCTGGTGGCGCGCCTGGAGAAATCGTATCCGCGCACGGCGTTGACGGTGCATTCGGCCGATGCGCTGAAATTCGATTTCGGTTCGATTCCCGTGCCAGGCGGCCAGAAGCTGCGCGTGGTGGGCAACCTGCCGTACAACATTTCCAGCCCATTGCTGTTTCACCTGGCCGAATTTGCCGACCAGATCGAAGACCAGCATTTCATGCTGCAAAAGGAAGTGGTCGAGCGCATGGTGGCTGAACCGGGCAGCAAGGTCTACGGCCGCCTGTCAGTGATGCTGCAGTGGCGCTACGACATGCGCCTGATGTTCATCGTGCCGCCCACCGCCTTCGACCCGCCGCCGCAGGTGGAATCGGCCATCGTGCGCATGATTCCCGTGAAAGAGCAGTTGCCGTGCGATGCCAACATGCTGTCGGCGGTCGTGCAAAAAGCGTTTTCGCAGCGCCGCAAGGTCATCCGCAATTGCCTGGCGGGCATGGCGACCGAAGAGCAAATTGCCGCGGCAGGCATCGACCCGACCTTGCGGCCGGAAGCGGTGGGGCTTGAGCAATATGTGGCGCTGGCAAACTTGCTGAGCGCCGCCAAGTAATACTTAAGCCGTTGGCGGCGCGGCTGGGGCGGACCCTGCGCCGCCTGGCAGCATCGACAGTGCCGCAGCGCGCGCTTCCCCCTGCGCCATCTCTTCCGTGTCGAATACCTGTTCGACGACGACCCTCTGGTGCGGGATCAGCGCGTTACGGTGCATCGGGTTCGTCGACGGGCCATACACCGTCACGAACGCGGCCCATCCGTCCACATCCGCGAGGCGTTCCCCGGCGTATTCGATCTCGTAATCGCCAATCTGCTCTGTCTGCATAAAGTCTCCGCTTGTGGTCGTTCGTGCCAGCATCATGCCAGCAAGCGCGAACCGGTGGCGCGGGAATTGTGTGCACCCCGTGGGCAGGATATTCCAGGCAAAAAAAAGCCCGCTCGTGAGAGCGGGCTGAAATCCAATTCTTTTCTGAGGAGACTTGGAGGAGACAGGTGCAGTATGCTGCGCTACAGCATATTAATCCAATTTATCTTCATAATACTGGATATAGGTTCTGCCTATATCTCTCCGGTCAGGGATTGTTGACGCAGTTGACGGCCACGTTGGTGATTGCTGCATCGCCCATCACACCATTGCCGTTCGTAACCGTACAGGTCTGGCCGGTTGGTTGCGTCAGGATGGAAATACCGTACGTGGCGTTATACAACACCGGACCGAACGTGAACGGCAGCGTGCCGGCGGCCTGGGACGCAGCCACACCCGCCACGGTGAGGGTGACCGGGATGGGGGTGGTACTACCGTTAATCAGCTGCAAGCCTTCAGTGGTCAGGCCAGTCACAGTGCCGCCTACCAGGTTGCTGTTGACGGTGCAGCTCACACCGACGTTGATCGTCACCATGTGGCCGGCGCTGTCGGCTGCCGTCTGCAGCACGGTGCAGCTCTGGTGCGGTGCCTCCGCAGTCTTGGTGATCAAATACGGATCGCCATACGACAGCGTTTGTGGGAACGTATATGTCACCAGCTTCGGCGTGCCGTTGGTTTCAAGTCCGGCAGGGTTCACGTTGACATTCTGCGAACCGGTTGTTAATACCAGCGGGCCATAGACCAGACCGGATACCGTACCACCGACCGGGTAAGTCTCTTTGCTGCCGCCGCCGCCACAAGACGCCAGGCTGGCTGCCAGCAACAGCGCCAGCGCTGCGCGCATCGAAAATAAAGTCATGCCAAGTCCTTCAAAGAATTACGTGTTGGGTTTGCAGGCGATGGCAACGCCATTGTTGTCGGTGGTACCTTGCGTACCGACGCCATTCGCTATCGAACAAGTCAGGCCGGCTGGCTGCTGGAACACGGTGATGCCGAACGGATAACCTTGCGAGACAGGCGCCATCGCGAACGAGGTCGCGTTTGCCTTCACCGTCACTTTGTCGGTGCCATTAAGCAGCACCAGGCCGTCGGTGGTCAGGCCGCTGACGGAGCCGCCCAGTGCGTGCGTAAAGATGACGCAGGTAACAATGATTGTGTTGACGTTGTACACGCCGGTGTTGCCGCTGCCGCCGGTCACATCGCATCTCTGCACGTTGGCCGGCAGGGTCCCGTCCTTGACCTTCACGTTGTAGATCGCGTCGGTCGGGACCAGGTCAGTGAACGCAAAGCTGGTAGCGCCTGCCGGGATGGCCAGGTCGGAACCGCCATTGTTCTGCAATACCAGCCCTGGCAGAGTAATGCCGCTGATCTGGCCACCCAGCACCAGCGTACCGGTATTGCCCCCACCGCAAGACGCCAGGCTCACTGCACATGCCAGCGCCAGGCCGGTACGCAGGATCGAACTCTTCATGATTTCTCCAGAACGAACAAGAGGCCCGCTGTTTGAATGCATCGGGCCGGAATTAAATATGTCCGCCATTCTAGTGCATTTGACTAGCCAAAGCGCCATTCCCGAGTTTCTTCATGTAAGACTGCGTAAAGGGTCCGCATAAGGTAACGCGGTTGATTTTGGCAGGCGGCCTGCTATGCTGGGCCTCCCTTTTCGATGCCAATCCCATGTCCACACCGCGCGCCATCCTGTTCGACCTTGACGATACCCTGTGGCCGATCGGTCCTGTGATTGCCCGCGCCGAGGAACTGGTCCACGCGTGGCTGGTGGACAACGCGCCACGTGTCGCCGCGCGGTTCTCGATCGACGAGCTGCGCGCCGCCCGCATGGCGCTGTTGCAGCAGCAGCCGGATTTCCACCTCGACCTGGGTGCGTTGCGCCGCGCCGGCCTGATGGCTGCGTTTGCCGAAGTGGGCGAAGACGCCGCCAAGGTCGACCATGCGATGCAGGTGTATTACCAGGCGCGCAACACTGTCGCTCTGTACGACGACGTTTTGCCGGCATTGGCGGAACTCAAGGCGCTGGCGGTGATCGGCACCATCTCGAATGGCAACGCCGACCTGCAAACCATTGGACTTGCGCACCATTTCCACTTCTCGCTGGCGGCCGGCGCGCATGGCAGCGCCAAGCCGGATCCAGGCATTTTCCTGGCAGCCTGCGCCGCGCTGGATGTGGCGCCGCAGGATGCAGTGTATGTCGGCGACGATATCCTGCTCGATGTGCAGGGCGCCCAGCGCGCCGGCCTGCGGGCGGTTTGGCTCAACCGTACTGGCAGTACGCGCCATCTCGAGCATGGCGTGGTGCCGGATGCCATCTGCCGCGACATGCACGAGTTGCTTGACTGGCTGCGTCAAGCCTGACCAGGCCTGATGCCAGGCCGATGACTGCACAGCGGCGGCGCGAACGTGCATAATAGGGTCGCATTCATCCCAGATCGCCTCCATCCTTCCATGCAACTCGACAACCGCGCCCAAACACTGCTGAAAGCCCTGGTCGAGCGCTACATCGCTGACGGCCAGCCGGTCGGCTCGCGTGCGCTGTCGAAAATTTCCGGCCTCGACCTGTCGCCGGCCACGATCCGCAACATCATGGCCGACCTGGAAGAGCTGGGGTATGTCGCCAGCCCGCACACGTCGGCCGGACGCATTCCCACGCCGCGCGGCTACCGCATCTTTGTCGATACGTTATTGACGGTGCAGCATTTCGACGAGCATTCGGTCGAAGCGCGCATGCGCATGCCGCTGCAGCAGCCGCAGAAAATGATTGCCAATGCGGCGCAGATGCTGTCGTCGCTGTCGCAGTTTGCCGGCGTGGTGCAAAGCCCGCGCCGCGCGTCGGTGTTCCAGCAGATCGAATTTTTGCGGCTGTCCGAAAAGCGCATCCTGCTGGTGATCGTCGACCCGCGCGGCGACGTGCAGAACCGCCTGCTGCTGACCGACGTCGATTACACCCCGACCCAGCTGATCCAGTCCGCCAACTACCTGAACCAGCATTTTGGCGGCCTGTCGTTCGACGATGTGCGCGCCCGCCTGGCGGGCCAGCTGCGTCAATTGCGCGACGACATGGGCCGGCTGATGCAGGCCGCGGTGGAGGCGGGCAGCGAAGCGATGACCGACGATTCGGACGACATGATCATCTCGGGCGAGCGCAATTTGCTGTCAGTGTCGGACCTGTCGTCGAATATGTCGTCGCTGCGCCAGATGTTCGACATGTTCGAGCAAAAAACCGGCCTGATGCAGCTGCTCGATGTGTCCAGCAAGGCCGGTGGCGTGCAGATTTTTATTGGCGGCGAATCGAACCTGGTGCCAATGGAAGAGATGAGCATCGTGACCGCGCCGTATGCGGCCAACGGGAAAGTGGTCGGCACGCTCGGTGTGATCGGCCCCACCCGGATGGCCTACGAGCGTGTGATTCCGATTGTGGATATTACCGCGAAACTGCTGTCGAATGCGCTGAGCGGACACTAAACTGGCGCCGCGTTGGCGTTGGCTCCAAAACCGTCATCCCGGCGCAGACCGGGACCCATCACCCATTTCCAGCGTCGCAGGAGTTCGACTACCCCCGATGCGGGCAAGCGACCTTCGTACAATTCCCATAAATCGCCAACGCATGATCGGCAATATGAAACCCGCGCTCGGCGGCAATCTTGTGCTGGCGTGATTCAATCGCTTCGTCGTAGAACTCTTCCACCCGGCCGCAGTCCAGACACACCAGGTGGTCGTGATGCGAGCCGGCGTTCAGTTCGAAAATTGCCTTGCCGGTTTCAAAGTGGTTGCGGTGCAGCAGGCCGGCCTGCTCGAACTGGGTGAGCACGCGGTAGACCGTGGCCAGGCCGACGTCCATGTTCTCGGTCAGCAGGATTTTATAGACGTCCTCGGCCGTCAGGTGGCGCACCTCGCTGTTCTGGAAAATCTCCAGGATTTTCAAGCGCGGCAGGGTAGCTTTCAGGCCGCTGGCCTTCAGGTCGGTTGGA
>Ga0265780_10009952_pt1 | contig 11363 bp, 5 predicted proteins | sample P1T30metagenome_FD_192432 | JGI IMG/M metagenome (GOLD analysis project Ga0265780, IMG submission 192432) | Plant litter microbial communities from East Loma Ridge, Irvine, California - P1 T30 | ecosystem: Environmental > Terrestrial > Plant litter > Unclassified | place: USA: California... | reverse complement strand
TATTGCAAAGGATTGGCATTGTTTTCATTATCGGGAGCATCATTTTTCTAAAATTTTCCACTAAAAATATCTTTAGAATTTTTATCGGCATTCTTGCAGTTTATTGGGCCCTGATGACTTTTGTTCCTGTACCAGGCGTTGGGTATCCTAATATGGAGAAAGAAACTAACCTGGCTGCGTGGATAGACCGTGGAGTTTTAACTGAATCACATACCTGGTCAGCTGCTAGAACTTGGGATCCGGAAGGCGTTTTGAGTACTTTGCCAGCAGTAGGAACTTGCTTATTTGGCATCTTGGTTGGCATCTGGATGAGGAAAAAAGATATCGATCAACCGACAAAAGTAGCGTGGTTATTTACCTCAGGAACTGCTGCTGTTATTTTAGGTTTGCTTTGGGATTTGCAGTTTCCAATCAATAAGTCCCTCTGGACCAGTTCTTACGTGCTTTATGCCGGAGGATTGGCCGCTATCGGTCTTGCGCTTTGCTACTGGCTAATTGATGTTCAGGGATACAAGCGCATCACTACCCCATTTGTAGTGTATGGTGTAAATGCAATTACGGTGTTTTTCCTGGCTGGCTTGATGCCCAGGGTATTGAATCTCATAAAAATCAACAATGATGACGGCTCAAAAACTGCGCTGCTCGAGAAATTTTATAACACTTTTTATACACCGTTTTTTTCGCCCATAAATGCGTCGCTGGTTTGGGCGATCACGTATGTGCTTGGTTTTTACGTGTTGCTTTACTTCATGTATAAAAAGAATATCATCATTAAAGTTTAATTGCTAAATTGCCAGAACAATCGATTGAAAAATTAGATCAGCATTGCTGATTGCTTAAACGTACACTAACCAAGTTGAAGAAAAAAACCACCATATACGATATCGCTAAAGAGCTTAACATTACCGTTTCAACTGTTTCAAGGGCTTTGAGTGGTTTTCCTGCAATTAGCGATGCCACAAAAAAAGCTGTTGTAGAAACCGCGAAAAAACTAAACTATAGCCCTAATAAGTTAGCATCTGCGTTGAAATCTGGCAAAACGCATATCATTGGTGTAATTGTTCCAAGTGTACAGGCGCACTTTTTTGCTTCAATTATTCATTGTATTGAAGATGGTTTGAAAGATAGTGGTTATCGGGTAATCATTTATCAATCAAATGAATCAGTTGAGAATGAAATTAATGGTGTTAGAACGTTGCTGGAAGCGCAGGTTGATGGCATTATGGCTTCAATGTCGTTAGAAACGCAAGATGTTTCTCACTTTGCTGAAATCATAAAACAGAATAAACCATTAATACTTTTTGATCGTGTAAACGAAGATTTAGACGTACCAACTATAACTCTCGATGATTTTAAAGCGGGTTATGTGGCCACGCAACACTTAATTGATAGAGGATATAAAAAGATTGCTTTCGTTACCACCATTCATCAGATTAAAATCTTTAATGATAGATTGAAAGGATACAAAGCAGCGTTAACCGATAATAATTTACCTGTGCTTGATGAGCACATTATTTTTGGAGGTTTATCCATTAAAGACGGCAGATTTGGTGCAGGCAAACTGATGAGGAGCAAAAACAAACCTGATGCAATTGTTGCTGGCGACGATTTTACGGCACTTGGTGTAATCAAAAAATTGAAGGAAGTTAACGAAACGCCGCCTGAAATCGGCGTTATTGGTTTCGCAAACGAAGCTTTTTCTGCCTACATTACCCCAAATTTATCTACAATAGATCAACATCCTGCGCAAATTGGAAAAGAATGCGCAAAGATGTTTTTAAAAATGGTTCAACAGGAAAATCCTTACAAAGAAATTGAGCATATCGTACTTGATCCTACAGTTGTAGAAAGACAATCGACTGATAAAGTTTAATTTTCTACTCAAATAAGCTTTTTCTAATTCCTAATTCCAATCCACGCAACTCTGCCAATCCTTTTAAACGGCCAATTGCTGAATAACCTGGATACGGATTCTTTACCAAATCGTCCATCATCTGATGGCCATGATCTGGTCTCATCGGGATATCACGGTTTTCAGTGTGCATCAAGTTCACGGCTTCTTTCATTACCGTAAACATATCTGCATCGCCTTCCAGGTGGTTTGCCTCATAAAAATTCCCTTCGTTATCACGCTGCGTACTTCTTAAATGAAAAAAATGAATCCTGGAACCCATTCGCTTAATCATTCCAGGCAGATCATTATCTGGTCTGGCGCCGAAAGATCCCGTACAAAAACAGAGGCCATTTGATTTGGCTGGTACATGGTCAATAATGTACTGGGCGTCTGCTTCTGTACTCATAATTCTGGGTAAGCCCAAGATAGGATATGGTGGATCATCAGGATGAATGGCCATTTGCATCTGGTGTGCATCTGCAACCGGCGTAATCTCGGTAAGAAATTTAACCAGATTGCTTCTCAAAATTGCTGCTGTTATACCTTCAAAACCAGTTAACAACTTCAGTACTTGCTGCGGTGTAAAATGGTCTTTGCTTCCTGGTAAACCCTGCAAACAATTACCCATCAGCTTTCTTTTTTCTTCATCCGTAAGGCCTTCAAAATAGATAGTTGCTTTTTCTATTTCTTCTCTAGTATAGTCGGCACCGGCATTTGGCCTTTTCAGCAAGAATAAATCAAATGCGATAAATGCCGATTTTTCAAAACGTAACGCCAATGCTCCGGTTTCAGTTTCATACTTCAAGTTGGTCCGCATCCAGTCTAATACTGGCATAAAGTTATACGTAACTACCGCAATGCCACATGCTGCAAGGTTTTCTAAACTTATTTTATAGTTATCTATCCAGATTTGAAACTTGCCGGCTCTCTTCTTGATATCCTCATGTACAGGCAAACTTTCTACAACCACCCATTGCATTTGGTGATGCTGTATTTCCAGTTGTCTTTTTTTAATTTCTGTAACAGGCCAAATCTCTCCAACAGGAATATGGTGTAATGCGGTTACAACGCCCGTACAGCCAGCTTGCTTTAAGTCAGTTAAACTAACAATATCATCTGGGCCATACCAGCGCATCGTTTGTATCATTTTCATTTATATAAGGTTTAGGTTTAAGTCTATGCAATCGGTACAGCATAAAAATACATCATTTTTAGTGCTTGGTGAAGTATTCAAAATAAAATAAAAAATATTTTATGCAATCGGTTGCAAATTCATTTTTTATTTTTACTTTTATCATAACCAAATATACTTAGGTCTCGAAAGCCAATTTTCTAACCAGGTAAATCGATCCCTAATATTATTAAAGTGGCAGCCAACAACTGCTAATTAATTTGAACCTTTTATGAGAAAACCTAGACAAAAAATCTTTTTGCAGCGTATGGTTATGCTAATACTTTTATTAGGCCTAACCCCATCATTGCTTTTTGCCCAAAAAATTTTGAAGGGTAAAGTAGTTGATGAAAAAAATCTTCCTTTGCCTGGGGCAGGGGTTAAGCTTAAAATCTCTGGCAAGTCTACCGTTGCTGGTGATGACGGAAGCTTCACTATCAATGCCCCTGAAAATGAAACCGCATTAATTGTTTCTTTTATTGGTTATCCATCGCAAGAGATAGAGATAAAAAGCGGCGTTTCCATCTACAACATCACGCTTACGCCAGACTCAAAAAACTTAAATGAGGTTGTGGTAATTGGATACGGTACACAGAAACGTAGAGATGTTACCGGATCTGTTGTTTCATTAAGCGGCTCAGCAATAAAGGAAGTTCCGGTTGCCAATATTCAGCAAGCGTTGCAGGGCAGGATGGCAGGTGTAGAAGTACAATCTGTTGGCACACGCCCAGGCGCAGGAGCACAAATCAGAATTAGGGGCGAGCGATCTATCAATGCATCAAATGATCCATTGTTCGTTGTAGATGGAATACCTTACGGTGGAACCCTCAACGATATTAATCCCGATGATATTGCCAGCTTAGACGTATTAAAAGATGCTTCGGCAACGGCTATTTATGGTTCTCGTGGAGCTAATGGGGTGGTATTAATCACAACCAAGAGAGGTATTGCCGGCGATACCCGAGTTTCTTTCAATACCTATTATGGTATTAGCAAAATTACCGACAAGTATAATGTTTACAATGCCGATCAATACAGGGCGCTACGTGATTATTCTATTTTTAATCAGGATTATCTGGCCGATGAAAAACAGGGTATTGCAACTGGCAGAAATACTGATTGGCAAGATTTGTTGTATAAAGATGGCTATATGACAGATAACAATTTAAGCATTTCTGGTGGAAGCGAGCAAAGCCAGTTTTCAGTTGGTGGTGGATATTTTAAACAAACTTCAGCCCTGCCAAGTCAGGATTTTACCCGTGCATCTATGAAAGCTACCGGCGATTTCAAAGTTGGAAAATTCGTAAAAATCGGTTTTAATAACTTAACCAATTATAGCATCACCAACGGTTCGCAATTTGGTCTGAATGTATTCCCATTGCTGTCGCTCAGTCCGCTAAGCTCTCCTTACAATCCTGATGGATCTGTTAATATCAAGCCTGCCGGAAATTTAGACGATTTAAATACGACTTACAATCCGCTTATGTTGCTTACCAATAATAATCAGTGGGTAGATCGGGTGCGTCGTTTCCGTACTTTCAACAGTATTTATGGCGAAGTACAAATTCTAGATGGTTTAAAATATCGTTTAAACGCTGGTTTGGATTTTAACCAGGAAGAAGGTGCGCAATTTAGAGGCGCAAATAGTTATTTCAGACCAGGTTTAGGAAACACAGCTTCTGTTAATAACGGAACAGGCACAAAATATTCGTTGGATAATCTATTGACTTACGAAAAAACTTTTGCTCAAAAACACCGCGTATCTGTAACGGCATTATTTGGTTTCGAAAGGGAACAATATCATAATACCTCGGTAAGTAAAGATTCTATTACAGCAGATTTTGTACAGTTCTACAATCTCGGCCAATCGTCTGTTGGTCCTGTTGCTGTTTTAGGTGGCAGCGAATCATCTGCTACTTTAATTTCGATGATGTTGAGAGCAAATTATGTTTATAATGATCGCTACATGATCACCTTAACCGGCCGTAGAGATGGTTCATCCCGCTTAGGAAATGGCAATAAATGGAAGCAATATCCAGCGGTTTCTGTAGGTTGGAGCATTACTAACGAAGATTTTATGAAAGATTTGAAAGTAATTTCAAACCTAAAACTTCGTGCCGGTTTCGGTATCACTTCAAACCAGGCGGTACCAGCTTACAGCACTTTGGGTGGCGTTGCATCAAATGGTGTTCGTTATAATTATGGTCCGTCATCACAAATTGGTTATTATGTTTCCCGCATTGTAGATCCAAATTTGGATTGGGAATATACCCGTACCACAAACATTGGTTTGGATTTTGGAATATTAAATAATCGCATTACAGGTAGCGTTGACTGGTACACGGCCAAAACGGATAAGTTGTTATACGGTGTTCCGCTGCCTCCAACATCCGGTATCTCAGAAAATTATTTAACAAACATCGGGAACGTCGAAAACAAGGGTTTAGAAGTTGCCTTGTCTAGCCAAAACTTCAAAACTGAAGGTGGTTTTTCATGGGGAACAGATTTGAACTTCTATTTTAACAGAAATAAATTGATTGCGCTAAATGGCAACATTACACAAGTTACCAATGCACAGTTATTTGTTGGAGAACCATTAACGGCCATTTTCGATTACAATAAAATAGGTATCTGGCAAACTGACGAAGCAGCTGAGGCCGCAAGATATGGTTTTGTTCCAGGACAGATTAAATTAGAAGATTTTAATCGCGATGGAAAGTTGACGGTAGATGATAAGCATGTAATCGGAAACGCTCAGGCAACAATTCAAGGCGGTATTACCAACCGTTTTAATTACAAAGGTTTCGATTTCTCATTTGTGGTTTATGCCCGTTTTGGCGGAACATTAATCAGCCAGATTCACCAACCATTGGCTGGCTATCTAACCATTAATGATGGTCGTAGAAACCAATTGGCTGTTGATTACTGGACACCAACCAACCCGACAAATGTTTTTCCTTCGCCAAATGTTTCTGGCGGGCAAATTACCAGTGCACTCACTAGTGATGCCGCTTCTACTTTAGGTTATTATGATGCCAGCTTCGTAAAAATGAGAAGCATTAATTTCGGATACTCATTTACCAATAACATCGCAAAAAAACTTGGTGCTCAAAAAATTAAGGTGTATGTAACGGCTCAAAATCCGTTCATCATTTATTCGCCTTACGTTAAGGCTGGCGGTTTAGATCCCGAAGCTACCGGAACAGGTAATCAAGGAGTTTCCAATCCTGGAAATATTTCCAATAGAGCTTTAACTATTGGTGCTGCAATCCCGCCGACAAGAACGTTTTTGGCGGGCCTAAATGTTACTTTTTAATCTCCTCACTACTTAGATTAATAACAATGAAAACAAGATATTTTATACAAGCAATTCTTCTTTCAGCCATAATTATGTTTGGAGGTTGTAAGAAAGCACTTGAAGAGCGTCCGTATACGGCGTTTACAACAGATTATTTTAAAAGTCCGGAAGGACTTCAGGCGGCTATAAATTCAGTTTATGCAGGTATGCGTTACGATTATGGCCCCATTGGAGCAGTGTTGCTGGCCAACATGGGTACCGATGAATGGACTTTTGGAGATCAGGGAAATTCCGGACAGACACTAGAACTTGGTACTTATCAAATCCCACCAACAAACGGCTCTATTTTAACTCCTTGGAATAGAAATTACTCCAACATTAACTTGTGTAATGCCATCTTGCAGTTTGCACCGCAGGTGAGCATGAGCGATGCCGCCAGAAATGTTATCATGGCTGAAGCAAGATATTTAAGGGCACATTATTACATGTTATTAGTGGTGCAATTTGGTGCTGTGCCTTTAGATTTGGGTTCTGGTGATTTAGTGTTTACCGACGTAGCTTATTACGGATTTAACCGTTTGCCTTTTAATGATGTTTTGAAAAAGAACTATCAGGCGATGATTAACGATTTAACTTTTGCTAGTCAAAACCTTCCGGTTACCCGTCCAAGCAATGCGTTTAAATTATCGCAATCTGCGGCGCTTCACTTACTTTCTAAAATCTACTTATATCGCGGCTATTCTGATGCGAAAGAATCAACTGATTTTGCCAATGCCTATAAAACTGCGATGGAACTCATCAATAATAAAGCAAAATATGGAACAGATTTGCTTCAGGATTATAGTCAGGTACACAAACAAGGCAATGATTACAATAGAGAAATTTTGTATTCAGTAGAGCGTTTGCCGCTAAATAATGTAAATAATGAAGTTGCAAATCCAGGTAGTGATTTTGCTGATAAGGTTAATTTATCCAATAATTTATTCAACTGTAATTATCAGAATGCAGTAACAGTTGGTGGCGTATCGCTGATCGATGACCGCCCGCTGCAATACGGTAGACCCTTAAGACAATTGGCTCCAACTGCCAACACTTTTAACCGGGTTTTTGCTGATAAAGGAAATGATAGCCGTTACGATGCAACTTTTAGAACCATGTGGAGAGTAGCAACTTTACGCACCGGCGCTGAGCTGGAAACTTTTAAAACCAGGTTGGCTGGTGTTGGTTTTGCACTTGGCGATACTGCAATCTATCTCGCACCAACCGACGCCAGGGCTGCACAATTAAAAGCTTTGGGCAAAAAATACAAGGTTTTAGGTCCATCAGAATTCTGGTCTAACCAAAATAAAACCAATCAATTGTATCCAAACTTGAAAAAGTATGATGATAGTGTACGTAATAACTTTCAAGATGTTTCTGGCAGACCATACATCGTAGCGAAGCTATCAGAGGTTTACTTAATTGCTGCAGAAGCTGCTTTACAAGATGGAAGAGCAGCAGATGCCGTTCCCTTGATTAATACTTTAAGAGAACGAGCAGCTTTCCGTTCTTGGTTTACCCCAGCTGAACTGGCAACAAGAAGAGCAGCCATGACAATTACTTTAGCGCAAATTAATCTTGATTTTATCCTGGATGAAAGGACAAGAGAATTATGTGGTGAAGGTTTAAGGTGGGCAGATTTAGCGGTGCGCAAAAAGTTGGTAGAGAGGGTGAAATTGTACAATCCAGATGGAGCTCCTAACGTAAGAGATTTTCATAACCTCCGTCCGGTGCCCCAGAGCCAAATCAATAGCGTGGTTGATCCAGGTGGCGACCCGAACCGGAATAAATATCAAAACCCAGGTTATTATTAGTCACATCATTAAAAAATATAAATGAAAAAGAAATTAATTATACCTGGCTTACTGTTTCTAACAGCAGTTGGGATGTATTCTTGCAAAAAAGATATTTATAAAGGAGCAGATAGTTTAGCTGAAGTTCAATTTACGGATAGCGCCTCTGTTTTAAAATCTTTGGTTTCTTTCCCATTGGGAATGGCGGCAGAGTATCCACTTTCATCAACAAATAATAGCTATTGGGCTGTTGTAAAACGCGAAGCAGGATGGATCACTTTCGGTAACGAACTTAAAAATGATGCTGTGGTGAAAGCTGATGGAACTTTTGATTTTACAAGAGCCGATAATTTTTACAACCTGGCAACTGCAGCAGGCATTAAAGTTTTTGGTCATACTTTGGTTTGGCATTCGCAGCAAAGGGCTGCGTATTACAACAGTTTAATTGGGGCAAGTGGCGGCGGTTCTGGACCGACAAATTTGGTGGCTAACCCTGGTTTTGAAACCACTACAGTAGCCACAACCGCAGAACCAGCTGATAACTGGCAGGTGCTTAACGGTGCAGGTCAGTTTGTAAGTACAGCTAGCAACGTAAATGCCGGTGGCAAAGCGTTACAAGTTAATGTACCAGCCGGTGGCCAAAATTTTAATACCCAAATTGTTACCAAGACACAAATTCCGGTTACAGCAGGTAAAACTTACACCATCTCCTATTACATTAAAGGTGCAACGGCACAAAATATCCAGTTTGAGATTCGCTCATATTTGGGCGCAACAGCAGGGGCAGTTAACTATCAGGGCGGCAAGCCTGTAACAACTTCTTATGCAAAAGTAACCTATGATTATGCCGTTCCTGTCGGGGTAACTGCTCTTCAGTTAGCTTTTGATTTAGGCGGTACCCAAAATACGCTTTACCTTGATGATGTTAGCATAACTGATGCATCGGTTGTTGCACCGCCCACAGGTGGCGCCTTAACGGCAATAGTAGATAATGCCATGAAAAGGCATATTCAAACTGTTGTAACCCGCTATGTGGGTAAAATTACCGCTTGGGATGTGATTAATGAGCCTTTTAGTGATGCAGCTGAATTACGGAACAATACTAACACACCATCTACTGGTAGAACGGATGTATTTGTTTGGCAAAACTATTTAGGTAAAGATTACGCCACAAAGGCGTTTACTTATGCCAGGGCAGCAGATCCGACAGCAGATTTATACATGAACGACTACAACTTGGAGGCAAGTACAGCAAAATTAGATGCCTTTGTGGCCATGGCTAAAGAATTGAAGGCAGCCAACACAGGAATTACAGGTGTAGGTACACAAATGCATTGCAATATTAATACTTCTTATACCATGATTAACGATATGTTCCAAAAACTCGCTGCTACAGGATTGAAAGTGAGAATCTCAGAATTAGATATCAGGTTGAACCCATCAGAAAAAGTAGGTAATGTGGGTGCTTCAGTTGCGCTTCAGAATTTACAGGCAGCTATGTACAATTACGTGGTTAAGGCCTATCTCAAATATATTCCTGAGGCACAACGCGGAGGTATTACCGTTTGGGGTGTGGCAGATTCCGACAGTTGGATTACAACTAGTTTAGCCAAAAACGATGCACCTTTGCTATTTAATGCCACTTATGGTAAAAAACCTGCTTTTTCAGGCTTTGCAAAAGGCCTGAAAGGAGAATAAAAATAAGGTTAGTACAATTGAAAGTCATTCCAGATTTCTGGAATGGCTTTTTTTATTTTATGCCCGCTTCAAATGGGGAAGCAGGCAGTCCATCCAGATTATAAAGATTAGCTCCAGCAGGGTTATCTGCCCACGCATAACGGACAAATAAAGGTTTTCCAATGTCTTTACTCGAAACAATTACCTTATCTCCATCGATTTCTGCCTTGGCCCAAACAAATCTTCGGTCTGCGCCGGCAATAGCAAAATACTTTAATCCAGTATGTCCTTTTGCAACTAATCCTTTCCCAATATTTCCGAAATGAATAATCAGCTTATTTTCTTGGGTTGATAATGATTTAAAAGTTGGACCAGAACTCACTAATTGTTTATTGCCATAAATCAAATTTTCAGCCTGTAGTGCCAGTCTTTTTCCAACATCTTTTTTGTTCAATGGATGGATATCGTTCCACTCACCTAAATCAATAGTTACGGCCATTGCAGTATTGCTTAGCGATGATAGATTACGCTGCTTTTCTCTCAACTCTGCCCAGCTACTCTCTGCTGGCTGTTCTTTCGCTTCCATAAAATTGGGGAGTTGAACGTATAAAAATGGCAGGTTTGGGTTATTAAACGTTACCCTCCAGTCTGGAATCAGCGTTTCCATTAAAGCCTGGTATTCGGTAGGATTATAAGTGTTCGCCTCTCCCTGATACCACAGTGCCGCTTTGATGTTTAAATACCTCATTGGGGCAATCATCGCGTTATACAAGCCTACAGGCTTCCACCTCACAAAGGTTTGTGGTGGCGATGGGTCTGTTTGAGCGCCTACTTTATATTTCCATTTTCCAGCTAAGTTGATGGTATTATTGCCGGCAGTTAACAAATAATCTTTATCTAACACGAAGCCGCCATTACCATAATTACTGATAACTCTAATGGTAATGGTGTTTGTTCCGGCTTTTAAAATGCCAGCATTAAACAAATACCTTCTTGGTGGATATTGGTAACTTGTAGTGCCAACAAATTCGCCGTTAATAAAAACCGAATCTGCATCAACAATTCTTCCCATCAATAATTTAGCAGGTTTGCCTACCATAGATGGTGGAACATTGATATCTTTTTTAAACCAGATTACGCCATTAACTTTCCCAATACCCTCGGTTGCCCAATAGCCTGGCAGGTTCATTTCGGCCCAGTTATCGGTATTGATATTGCTTTTCCAGTTTTGTTTTAAACCTACATCAGCACCATTTAAAGTTTTATACCATGCGGTGGAAATCGTTTGATCAGTGGCTTCAATTTCTTTTATAAGTTGATCATCTTTGAACTTGATGAACTCTTTCTCCAGCTGCGGAAACTTTTTGATGGCAGTTTCACTTATCCACGATTGCGCAGGTGAACCGCCCAAAGCGGCATTGATAATTCCAACAGGAACTTTATTTTTTCTGTTGATATCCTGGGCAAAAAAGTAGGCAACTCCCGAGAAGT
>Ga0265780_10009950_pt1 | contig 11364 bp, 6 predicted proteins | sample P1T30metagenome_FD_192432 | JGI IMG/M metagenome (GOLD analysis project Ga0265780, IMG submission 192432) | Plant litter microbial communities from East Loma Ridge, Irvine, California - P1 T30 | ecosystem: Environmental > Terrestrial > Plant litter > Unclassified | place: USA: California... | reverse complement strand
AGATGGTTCCGAGGTTTCTCTTGCGCAGGCTCTTTACGTATGCACCCCTCATGTCACTAACCGTTGTCACTTGTATATCCAGGTTTCACCCCGGAAGAGCAATGTGCAGATCAGCCTCGCCTTGACAACTCCCTTTTAGCCACCAAAGCTCGGCTCCATACCGGCACTGTATATCATCCACCCACGCGTCCGCAACGCCGTTCATTTATAGCTGCCAACGATAATCGCAGGCATCATATGCTCTGCAGCTCTCCATTTGCTCGCTTGAATGCTTTTCTTCCGTCGGCACCTGAACTCATATGCACCCCAGACTCCCGCGGCCTAGTTCTGCATGGAACGGCCATGGGCTACGGTAATAATCCCTGTCTGATCATCGTCACAGGGCTACTCAGATAGATTGCGACAACGGATGAAAGGACCTCTGGTATACCAGGAAAAGGGAATCAACAGAGACTTCCCCACTGTTCGTATATGAGATATAGTTGCGGAGACTGATTCTGCCTAAAGGACGGCTTGCATGGCCATGTAAAAGTTGCTTTATATACAGAGCTATCCGCTACCCATAATTGATTGCCACACACTTCACACTACAGCCACCACCGAACCAACTTGTTACCAATCACAACATCCACAAAATGAAGATCGCAGCAGCCACCGCCCTTTTTGCTGGCCTCGCCGCCGCTAGCCCAGTCGAACTCGCTGAGCGTCAGAGCTGCCCCAAAGTCTACATCTTTGCAGCTCGCGAGACTACCGTACCTCAAAGTAGTGGCTACGGAACTACAATCAACCTCGTAAACTCGGTCAAGTCAGCCTACTCTGGAGCGGGCTCGGAAGCTATTGTGTACCCCGCCTGTGGTGGACAGTCAGCCTGTGGAGGCATCAGCTATGACAACTCTGCTTCCCAGGGAACTGCAGCCGTTGTCAAGGCTGTGACAGCCTACAACCAGAAGTGTCCCAGCACCCAAATCGTCCTCATCGGTTACTCCCAGGTGAGTTGTTGAGCAGGAAATGGAAGAAGTGTATAGTATGCTGATCAGTCTCAGGGAGGCCAAATCATGGACAACGCCCTCTGTGGGGGAGCAGGCTCAACCCTCACCGGCAATGCCCTGGCTGCCGTAAAAGCCGCAATCTTTATGGGAGACCCTCACAACCGCAATGGGCTTCCCTACAACGTTGGCACATGCAAGGCTCAAGGTGTAAGTTTCACCGTTGTCAGGATTCAGTCGTGTTCAAGTCTAACCAGCTTCTCAGTTTGCCGCCCGCCCCAACGGCTTCACATGCTCGCCAGCCAACACCAGCATCATTCAGAGCTACTGCGACTCTCAGGACCCGTACTGCTGCAATGGAAACGATGCCAACCATCACCAGCAGTATGTCAACATATACGGAAACCAGGCTCTCAGCTTCATCAAGAGCAAGGTTACTGCTTAGACGCGTTTTGCACGCGAAAAGGAGGAATACAAAATCGATCGTCCCACACAAAAGGCTATCAAGACACTCTTCGATGTAAATATAACTTGAATCAATATGTATATGCAAACATCGTCTCTATGCCTGCATTGCGTTTCTCGATTTCTTTGCCAACAAAGACTCTTAATTTTTACATTTTTACATTTCTTTTTTTTAGGGGGGTGGGGGGACGCGTAGAACATGTAATCTTATTCAAATCTGGTGACGCATGCACCCCTGCGACATCAGCGACGAAAAAAAAATCCCACTCTAAACGCCATGCAGATATGCACAGTACTGAGATCATTACATCGTCAATCCATTAGCTCATCTCTTTCACAACTTGGCCCTTGGCCATTGATCCATCAAGTCTGTCATCTCAAACCTTGGCCAATCCGGGTTAAGACTCGGCGCAGGCCTCTCGCGATCCCAAGCCCACTTCTCCTTCAACTCCGGCTCTAGATTGTCTTCCAGCATCTGGATGACGTACTTGCCGAGCACGGGGAAGAACTTGTAGCCGTGAAAGGATCCGCACGTTGCGACGTAGAGACCCTTTGCGCCAGCGTGTGGCGAGATGATGAAATCGGATGAAGTGGTGAAAGCGTCCCTGCATTAGGGTTAGTAAATATTGATTTTCTATTTTTTGACGATGAATAGTTGAATAGTTGAAGATTGAGAGAGAAAGAGAGAAAGAGAGAGATAGTACTAACCAGCAGATTCGGTGCTTGTCCATCTTCCAGTTTGCACCCTTTTTGCCGTAAAAGACGTCGTTTGCGTGGGCAATGTCGAGCTTCAGTGGGCCTGGGACATCCCATTGGTTGTAGTCCTTTCCGGATGGTGGCGCGGATACAAATCGGCCAGGAAGCACCTCGTGGGTATTCTTGAAGATCTTCTCGCCCCACCACTTGAGCTCTCGGTCTTTGGTAGGTGGAAGGCTGCCGATAAACGGACCGTAGGCGGCCGTGTATCCTTGGACACCTACGGGCATGTCCTTGAAGCGTTCGTAGGACTTTTCATCCAGAGTGGTCATGCCGGTCGTGATACCACCAGCAACAATCCTCGACCCAACACGGAGTTCTCTGTTCCCGCTTTTCTGCGCAGCTTGCTCGAGGAGCTTTGCCGTGTACGCGCCGGTTGATAGGATGACATGTGAAGCCGAGATGGTGCTGCCTTGCTCGGTGTTGACACCTATGCATCGGCCGGTGTTGTCGAATGCTAGACTTTCGACCTTTTGTGTAATGTACTTGACGCCGTTTTCGATTGACCACTTGGTAACTGCTCTTAACGCATCGCCGGCCTGTGCCCAACCACTCGTTTTGTTAACAAGCACGCTCTTCGCTCCGTCATAGTTGGCGTCCTCGAACAAGCCACCAAACAACTTCTTTGCCTCCTCGACAGTCACAGACTGCAGATCTGCCTCCCGCCCAAGCTTCTTGTAGTTGTCAATGACCTCTTGCGCGTAATCTGAGCGGCAGACCCAGAAAATGCCCGTCTCGTGAAAGTATGGCTTCCATAGTGGGTCCTCCTTGAAGATGTCTTGAGCTTCAAGCGCAAGTCGACAGTAAATCACATCGTCGTAGTCTGCGCGTACAACCTTGTTCCAATCCCAGGAGGCTGCTACGCGGTTGTCGGCGTCCCACGCATCCTGGTCGACAATGGTGACTTGTCGGTCTGGGTACTTTTTGATGAGGTGATAAGCAGTCGAAACTCCGAAGACGCCAGCGCCAACGACGAGGTAAGATGGTTTGCTCGATGCCATGTTGTCCAAGATCCAAGTCTTGTCGTCGCAAAGCATGAAGTGAGAGAGATTTGATGTGGTGATGAATGCTCACGGCTTCTGCACCCCGTATTTATACCGTCATATACTATACTGTCCATCGGATCTCCCAATGCGGTTTGCACGATAAGTGGGCCGTTCTCGGCCTCGTCGTCGTGGTCGCAGTAGACTAGGGGCGGGGCATTCGTGGAGGTTGTTTCCTCATCAAGCAAAGCTTTGCGACGGCCAAACTTCATCGCCTCTCCCATCCTTTCTCCGCCGGCTACCATGGCTCTAATTGGACATGCAGTGTAATTTATCGACTGCATATCTGCTGATACCGCTGTTTGAAGAGTTGCGCAGTCGTCACCGACGGTTCCGAATGCTGGCCGTTGTGTGTTTCGCCGCATGTAAGCGAGGCGGTGCCAGACCTGACAGTGGCATGCTAACCCAAACGGGCTATGCGGCGCGATGATGGACAGTGAAGGGCAACACTGTCTCCTGTACTGATTTGGGGTGTTTTCTCTTCTTCGCTTTGTTATGATGCTAAGTATCTGTTGTTGATGATAGTATGTGTATGCGGAAGAACTAGATCTGGTGCCATGCTTACGCAGCTAACCACGCTCGCAATGTTTCACTTTATGCTTTAGCTGTAGCTTTTTTTGGGCCATCTTTGGGTGTCATCTACACCCTGCAGCTTATGTTAATTCAGAGGATCGATATGAAGTGGTAGCACCTATCGAGTCTGAATCTTTGACCCAAAAAATATGTGCGAATGCCGCAACAGTCAACATACTATCATCTCATCGGATAAGTTTCCTGACAGGCCGAGGATATGGCACAGACCAATACTCACACAATGAAAGAATGCATGTGTAACGGCAACAACGCGGCCCGGTCCGCACATACCAGTCTGGGTTATCTGGCGAGGGCCGAGTAGTGTTGTTTATGTTAGTACTGACACACCAGCAGCCTATGAGAGTCTTTTATTACATACAGTGCCTATCCACAGTAATGTAAATTCCCTCTAATGAGCCCCTAGCTGGTCGGTAGAAATTTCAAGACCAAATGTAAACAGAGTCAGTTATTGGGTTTACTCAAGATGATCCTGGGTTCCTCATCCTATGCGATGGCCTTTCACCGACAACAAGCATACTTCGCTTTGTAGATGATGTATTACGAAACACTGCATCAATTACCATCAAACTATGAAAAACTTCATGTTCTTGATAAGCTGATCAGTCTTAGCCTACCAGGCCCATCGTCTATCTGGAATACCGCGTTCTGTCTCACCGTACTGCTCTCTCTTACTCCAGAATGTCAATTTAATGGTCTTAGCTATCACTGGTCTGGTAGAAGCTGTGACTTCCGAGGAAGCTACTACGCAGCTGATAGACCTGAGATCAGCTACTGCAACAAATGCAGCTGTGGGTAGAGAGGCATGTCAAGCATCGAGGACATTTTCTTTGTGAAAGAACTGCGACCGACAATGTCTACAACTCAATATCCAGCATTAACATAGAGTAGAGATATAGGAACAGAGAAACAGTGAGTGCTAGCTTTTGAGCCGAGAGTTGTGCATGTTTGCCGTGCGCACAGAATCCTTACTACCGTGCCCTTTCATAGTTTAGCGCTATAGGAAATCATGTGGAGGTATGACATCATGCAGTCGGGAGATTAAACAAGCCGATTTCAATGTTTTGGAGTCTTTTATGAGCCGAGCAGCTCATACAACTGTGACTGTACCGTTACCCCTCAAGTCCTTCGAGCTCGAACCAACATGTACGACAAAATCTCCCTTCTCAACTACGTACTGCATCTTCCTATTCCACAAACCCCATTTGCTCACATCCAAGTCGATGCTGACGTCTACTGTCTCGCCCGCCTTGACCATCACCTTTTTGAATCCCTTGAGCTCCATGTTGGGTACTACAACACTAGCGAATACGTCCTGAACGTAAACCTGCACAACCTCTTTACCATCCACAGGTGAAGAGTTTGTTACGCTTACCATTGCAGTGATAGTGTCGCTTGCGCTGGCTGTAGTCTTTGAAAGTGTTACGTTGGAGTAAGTGAAGTTTGCATACGAGAGCCCGTAGCCGAATTCGTAGAGTGGCTGAGGGGTGTTAAGGACGTATTGGTGGCCAAACTTCAGCGTTCCGTTTGCCAGAATAGCACCGGCATCAGTGGAGCGACCAGAGTTCAGGTAGTCGTAGTAAACAGGTAGTGTACCGACATCATGGGGAAATGAGACGGAAAGCTTGCCGGATGGAGCAACGTCACCGAAGAGCACATCAGCCAAACCATTGCCCCCCTGTTCGCCGGGATAAAACTGCTGGAGGAGTGCAGCGGCATTTTCGGATATCCAGGGCTCGGTGACTGGCTTGCCGGAAGAGTATACGACGACAATGGGCTTGCCAGTTTCGATGATTGCTTGCACGAGCTCACCCATGGCACCGACAAGATTGAGTGAGGCGACGTCTACGTGCTCGCCCGTCGTGGCGTTCAAACCTTGCCAAAGCTCATTCTGGTCACGCGACCACGTCCCGACAACAACCACTGCGACGTCGGCGGCTTCTGCTGCAGCTACGGCAGCAGGAAATCCGGATTTGTCATCAGACCACCGTTCGCAGCCTTGTGCAAAGGTTACCTTGCCCACTGAGGCACTTGTGATGCCTTGTAGGGGTGAGACATTTGTGGGGTTGTATTGAGAGCGGTATACCACGTAGTCGCCCAAGTTGGTGATGTTACCCATGGGGCCGATGACAGCGATGTTGGCCGACTTCGACAGTGGCAAAGTGGCGTTCTTGTTCTCGAGCAGCACGATCGACTCAGCTTCGAGTGTCCGTGCTAGCTTGACATGCTCATCGGGGTGAATGGTGGACTGAGATAAATTTGCAGCGAAACCCGGGTATGGGTTTTCGAATAGACCCATCTCGAACTTGGCTCGAAGCTGACGACTCACAGCTCTATCAACAACTTCCATATCTAGTTTACTTTCTTTCACCAACCGAGGAATGTTTTCGTAGTTGTAGGATCCTCCGCCCATCTCCACGTCATTGCCATTTGGCAAAGCCATAAGTGTTACTGCTTCACTATCGATCGGTGCATCCTTCGTCTTGCATTGGCATAGCTTGAAGGCACAACACAGTCGATCTGTTGCTCCCGCATCCGAAGTGAGCCAGTATTTGTAGCCCCACTCTTCACGAAGGATCGTCTCTTGAAGATGGCCATCAGCGATCGAGGGTATACCATCATACGAGTGGTAGGCACCCATAATGTTCCATGCGCCCGCGTCCATAATAGCACGCTTGAAGGGCGGAAGCCAAGTCGTCCGTAGCTCTCGCTCTCCTCCATGGACTGGCCCGGTGTTCAAACCTTGCTCTGGTGCGCTGAAACCCGCAAAGTGCTTTACGGTAGCGCTGACGTTGAGACCCTGCACTCCTTTGACGTAGTAGTATGCCATTTCACCAGCCAAGAAACCGTCCTCGCCATAGGTCTCTTCCACCCTTCCAAAACGCAGCTCACGCGCTAGATCAGCAAGTGGTGCGAATAACTGGTTGACACCAAGAGACCGAGCTTCTTTTGCAATAGCCACCGCCATGTCGTGAATCAATTGTGGATCCCATGAACATGCTTGGCCAATTGGGCTGTTATATATTGTCGCATTACCTACCAGCAAGCCGTGGATAGCCTCCGTCTGGACCATTGCTGGTATTCCCAACGTCGTATTGTGTATGAGGTGGTCTTGACCAATCTTGATACCATTACTGATCCAGTCTGCTGGGATAGCATAGCCAACGTAGAACTGACCCGCGCGGACCTTGAAATTCCATTCCAGACCTGTCTGGTTGAAGGCATTGGTGGTTGTGTTGATCCAGTTGGAGATATCGCCTTGGATAAGCTGAGCAGTTTTTTCTTCGATGGTCATACGCGAAAGCAGGTCCGCTACCCTGGCCTCGACTGGGGCAGATGCATCTTTGTAGGTTGCATTCGCTGCTTGTTGTCTCCGGGCAAGGTCGTATGCGTTGCTGGGATGGAGTAGAGCGCACCCAGCCAGGAACGAGAACGAATTGGAGAAGAAACGCCGCATGTTGAGATGAATTACAGGCGCTGTCCTGACCAAATGTCGGAGGATGGACAAGGTAGTGTTGTTCTTATAGGCTTTCGCTAGGGTCTACGGACCGTCAAGAAGGACAGACGTAGAATCCATGCTATAAAGCGGACAAATACCTCCCGAGGATGCACTGATATATTACGGTACCGGCCCACTGAACGGCGATTTTGTCACATATTAACCATCTCAAGCATGGCCGCATCGACAAAGGTGAGAACACAACTCAGACCAGCGCCACAGAATCTTCGATAAATACATTTGCAAGCCGTTTGGTATCGGTGTATCGTGGCAATTGGGTTGTTATCCATAGTTTTTCGTTTTTTGCATAAGCACCAGCTCTTGTTGTTGGGAGTGTGGTACATGGAATTTGATTGACGGAAGAACTAGTGGCTGCACTAGCCGGTCCTTCCCCCGCTTCCGATTATCACAAAACTCCCCGCATGCCAAACCCTAGATCTTTTCAACCATTGAATCCGCTCAAGGCAAGCTGACGTAGTTTCCCATGGCTTTACGGAAGCTAGGGAGCATTTCCGCTCGCTTGGCACCTTGTTAGCAGCTGCTTGAAGAAATCAACAGTGAAGCAGATCCTGTAACTCAAGTGGAACACGGTACTAGTACATTATACTTCATCTAGCAAGTTTTATACAGCTATCGATGCTACAGATAAATGACACCAAACTCAACCGCCTATCTTCCAACACTGTTATAAACGCCTTTAACAGCTGCATACCTGGTATATCCGCCGCTCACTAAAAAAATCCCACAATAGCTATAAATATGAACATTAAAGTATTATCATGAACGTAAACAACATAAGAATCGTGAAAACCATACATACATCCTTCACATCCTTCAACGGACTAGGAAACAAACCTAGGCCAGGAGCATCAAGGGAATGAAGAAAACAACCCACCACACCGTTTCCTTTGCCTTCCCATTGAGCCCACCGGAAGCGCCAGCTGCACTCGGTGCAGGTGGAATGCCACTATACTGTGATATGAATGTAGAAGTGGACACTGTAGTCGTACCTATTTTGGAGCCAGCAACGTTCGCGCTAGAAGGTTCGGGTGTGGGCCTTGTGATGGGCGAGGCGGAACCACGGGATGCGGAGGGGTTATACGAAAAAGGTGGTAAAATCGGGAAATCGGTAGTGGCTACTTCTGATGGGTATGCAGTGGTAGGTGTGAGAGTTGTTAGGGACCGCGAGGCGGAGCCAGAGGTGGATAGTGATGGCCCTAGCACATTGGTCGAGGTTGCAGCTGGAGAAGTTGTTGTCGCGGATCGGGATGGTGACGGAAGTACAGCTACGGAATTAGTGATAGCTGTTGTTGGTGTTGTCGATAGAAGGCCTAACAAAGATGTTGGAAGAGGGCCCGGTACAGTTATGTTAATTATTACAACCGTAGTCACTGTGGTTGTTCTTGTCGAAAAGGATCTTTGAATGGCGTCTGATCCGTAAAATATGGAAGATAAGAGTCCAAGGTTGATGGTGGGGCTAGCCTGCAGAGCTACTCGAAACTTGACGTCTGCGATACTGGAGAATACCGAAGACTCACCAGCCGATGGTGCACCAACGGAGGTGCTGGATACTGCAAATGCGGTGATCGCAGGCTGTGGCGATGAGAGTCCTGACGTCGATGATGGTAAAGATATCGAATGCTCATTAACCGATGAGGTTGCTGTTGGCGTGTTGAATACTGTCTTTGATACAATCATTGTTACAACGGATGTGTAGTCGGAGATATATGCTGGAGTAGGCGGTAAGTGCGTCAGCATTGCTGAGCTCGATAGCGGCGGGTATACGAGACTTGGTGATTGCACTGAGATGTTTACAGTAGTCGACGGTAATGAAGACACTGGGAGTACTGCATAGGTGGGTGACAGAGACGGGATCTGATTAGGTACCGTGGCTGATGGATGTGATAACGACAAAGCAGTTTGTGTCGATGAGTTTGTCGTCGTCTCGTACGTTTTGCAGGATATACAAGAGGATGGTCGTATTGGTACCGGAATCGGTAGCCTTGTGCCATATGCGTACCGTTGTGGAATACCAGATGTGGTAGCTAGCGAGGTCAGCACATTGAATGATTGCTACTATGCCATGAACTTACTCTTATTGAGCTCATAAGGCTTCGGGACTACACCGCCAAGCACACCCATCGACACTGTGGCCAGAATCCATACCGAAGAATTAGTCCGCATGGTGTACTATTGTAGGGATCTGTTCGCTCAAGCAAGGACACACGCTACTATGGACCAAACGCAGACGTATAGTGCGAACTCGAAAGTAACAAAGGAATGCAGATAGACTAGGAGACGCAGAAGCAAATCCAGATACCAGCCATCCGTACCAATGTATTAGTATGGGGGGGCTGATATCAGAAGAACCGGGGTGGTTGGCTGCCGAGTGCCAGCCACCATTAAAGCCCTGCGAAAAAACATGTTTGTCGCACGACAACGTTACCCGCGGCGAGGCGCATGCATGCTGTATGCGTGATGCTACGGATCTCATCTGAAACTTTCCGGTTTATTGGATGACGGAAGCGATGGCGGTGGAGAGGCTGTGGTGTTGCGGTGAGTGGTGCGATAGTTAAGTTTGACAGGGAAGGCTGGTCGCGCGCGGGCCTTCGCCACAACACACACGACGATACATGGTAGTACCAGCGCCATCCATCGACTTTTACCTGCAACAAAGGATTGCGAAATGTTATGGCGCCACTTGGCACGATTTCTTAAGCCTCTTCTTCTGTCTGAAGCTTGATTCTACACACCGCCAGACGCAGGAGCGGAACGTGACAGATCACAAGATTGCCATTAGCGGAGTTTAACGTCAAAAATGCAGCACGGAAATAGGGTCACAAAAGCAGAGAACGTGAGGAGATGAATGACATGTATTGATAATAGTCTAGTGGGCTTGCCGGAGCAAGGGGCCGTTGCTCTGACCTATAGATTTGCTCGTTAGCGTAGCTCTCTGAAGAACATATTGTAGCGTGGAGCAAGGATTGGATGCAAATCAGACAGCAGTTGGTACAAATTTTGGTCGACAGTAAATTCCGATCAGGTCTGTGATAAGATGGTTTTTCATCATTGCATACTGGAAGAAGAAAAAATTGGAAGCTTACCATTATAGACTTCATTCAATTCTCCGGCGCTTGTAGAAAGCATGATGCTCTTCTGAGATGCGTCGTAGCGAGCACTTCCGATACCGCCACCGGTGCGCTTCAGGCCTTGGAGATGGTCTTTTCCATTGATTTTAAGGATAGTGCAGGACCACCCTTGAGCGATGCATGAAATGGAGGCTAGCTGTGGGACAGCGACTGGACTGGTCATTGGATCTCTGTCTGGCGCAGTTGCAAGAACATCACTGCTCGCCGTTTCTGGTACCTTAACCTCACCCAGGTCTTTGTGCGCAGTCGGCATTTCAACAGGAGACGAATAAGGCGCTGGGTGAAGCGTTGCGCATCTAGAGGGGCTATGTTCTTCAGCCTCAGTTCTCTGCAGGTGCAACTCGAGGTAGCCAGTGTTTGACCAGCCACCCAGATGCTCCAGTGATAGTCGTGTCGTCGTCTGGAGCTCCGACTTTGGTGAAAGCATCACACTCTTTGATGGAAGTTGTAAGAGTAGTCGCTTCCAGAGCATTGACAGGAAGATGCCATGGGAGACGATCGCGACCACTGGATGGATGTCTTTCGACGTGTCATCAAGCAGCGGCATGAGATGCTCGTTGAGGAAGAAGTCAGCGCGACGTGCCATGGTGTCTTTCGACTCCATACGCACAAAGCCTGAGCTATCCTTGTTCCATTTTCTTGAGACTCCTGACTCGCGTGTACGGTCGTGGATTTTATTCCCTTCCATCGACCCAAAGTCCTGCTCCATCAACACCTGTAGCTGCAACACGTTAGGTACCGTTTTCGCAGCACCACCATCGCTTGCCGGTATGATTTGAGCCTCGCGTATTATGCCGGCAGTGTTCGCGGCACGCTGGAGATGCGATGAGAATAAGTGGGTGAATGTAAGCCCGTGGGACTTGTAATGAAGGCCC
>Ga0265780_10009947_pt1 | contig 11368 bp, 12 predicted proteins | sample P1T30metagenome_FD_192432 | JGI IMG/M metagenome (GOLD analysis project Ga0265780, IMG submission 192432) | Plant litter microbial communities from East Loma Ridge, Irvine, California - P1 T30 | ecosystem: Environmental > Terrestrial > Plant litter > Unclassified | place: USA: California... | reverse complement strand
ATCACCACCAGGCCGCGCGACGCCAGCCCGATCAGGGTTTCGCGAATGGGCGTGCGCGACACGCCGAACGCCTCGGCCAGTTCGGTTTCGTCGAGGTGCTGGCCGGGGGCGTACTTGCCCACGGCGATCATTTCCTCGATCGCATCACGCAGGGTTTCGGACCGACTTTTCATGTTAAGTTCGCTATTGCCTGGCTGGACGGTTTTTCATTATAAAAGTCCCTCAACGCTTGACAACGTATTTTTAAAGTTTATTCTTGTATACATGAAATTGAACGCTGCATCGCAGTAAGAGTCAATCGCCGCTTTGGATTCACCGTAGTTCACTAGTTGGTCTTATTCTTGGAGGATGTACATGTCTGTCATGACACGCAGGACCGTGCTGGGCGCGCTCGCCACCAGCCCACTCTGGCTCCAGGCGCCCGCCTGGGCGCAAGGCACCACCCTCAAAATCTCGCACCAGTTCCCGGGTGGCAATATGGCAGAGGGCGACTTCCGCGACCGCCTGTGCCGCATGTTTGCCGCCGAAGTCGAGAAGCGCACCAAGGGCGCGCTGAAATTCTCGATCTATCCGGGCTCCTCGCTGATGAAGACGAACGCCCAGTTCTCCAGCATGCGCAAGGGCGCGCTCGACTTGTCGCTGGTGCCGCTGTCGTACGCCGGTGGTGAAGTCCCGGAAGTGAACATCGGCCTGATGCCCGGCCTCGTCACTTCCTACGACCAGAGCTACGGCTGGAAGAATAAGGAAGTCGGCAAGGAACTGGCCCGCATCCTGGCGGAAAAAGGCATCATCATCGTCAGCTGGATCTGGCAGGCCGGCGGCGTCGCGTCGCGCTCGAAGCCGATCGTCGATCCGGAAGATGCGAAAGGCATGAAAGTGCGCGGCGGTTCGCGCGAGATGGACCTGATGCTCAAGGAAGCCGGAGCGGCCGTCATCAACCTGCCGTCGAACGAGATTTACGCCGCGATGCAAACCGGCGCGATGGACGCGGCGCTCACGTCGTCGACGTCGCTCATTTCCTTCCGCCTCGAAGAAGTGTCGAAAGCCCTGACGACCGGCCGCGCCGGCGCCTACTGGTTCATGCTCGAGCCGCTGATGATCTCGAAACCGGTGTTCGACAAATTGACCAAGGAGCAGCAGGCGACCATCATGGCCGTGGGCGCGGAACTGGAAAACTTCGCGCGCAAATCGGCGCAGGAAGATGACGCGGCCGTGGCATCGGTGTACAGCAAGGTGAATGCGAAAGTCGTCGACCTGAATCCGGCGGCGCTCAAAAAATGGCAGACCATCGCGCGCAATACCGCGTGGAAGGACTACGCCGCCCGCAACGCCAACTGCGCCAAGCTGCTGGCGCTGGCGGAGAAAACCCTGTGAGTCACGGCTTCGAACTCGAGCCGGCCAAAACGCTGGACCTGCCCGACAACGCGGCGCTGTCCGGCGTCACGGTCGCGCTGGCGCACCTGAACACCTTCCTGATGCGGCTCTCGATGGGGGCGCTGATCCTGACCGCGCTGATCCTGACCTATTCGGTGGTGTCGCGTTATTTTTTCAAGGCGCCCACCGACTGGCAGGATGAAGCCTCGGTGTTCCTGCTGGTCGGCGTGACATTCTTCTGCACCGCCTGGGTGCAGGGCCAGCGTGGCCATATCGGGATCGAAGCCCTCTCTTCCATGTTGTCGCCGCGCGTCAACGCGGCGCGCCTGTTCCTGGTCGACCTGGTCTCGTTTCTGTTCTGCGCGTTCTTCTCGTGGAAATCCTGGTCGATGTTCCATGAAGCGTGGGTCGACGGGCAGACGACGTCGTCCACCTTCGGCCCGCCGCTGTGGATCCCCTACGGCATGATGGCGGCCGGGATGAGCATCCTCGCGCTGCAGATCCTGGTGCAGGTCTTTACCCACTTTGTCGGCGTGCGTGGCACGGTCAGGAATCCCGCATGAGCGAACTTACCCTGGGCGCCCTGTACGGCGTCGCCACACTCGTCATCATGTTCAGCGGCATGCCGATTGCGTTCGCGCTCGGCGTCGTCGCCGCCAGCTTCATGTTCTTCTTCATGCCACCGTCGTCGCTCGACACGATCACCCAGAACGTGTACGAAGAGATGGCGTCGATCACCCTCCTCTCGATTCCGCTGTTCATCCTGAAAGGCTCGGCCATCGGCAAATCGCCGGCCGGGCGCGACCTGTACGCCGCCATCCACGCGTGGCTGCACAAGGTCCCGGGCGGACTCGGTATCGCCAACGTGTTTGCCTGCGCGCTGTTCGCGGCCATGGCCGGCTCGTCGCCCGCCACCTGTTCGGCGATCGGCTCGGCCGGCATTCCCGAGATGCGCCGGCGCGGCTATTCGCCGGGCTTCGCGGCCGGGATCATCGCCGCCGGCGGTACGCTCGGCATTCTGCTGCCGCCGTCGATCACGATGATCCTGTATGCGGTCGCGGCCGAGCAGTCGCTGGGCCGCCTGTTCCTGGCCGGGATCGGCCCCGGCGTGCTGCTGGTGGGCCTGTTCGCCGGTTACGCAGTGTACCGGGCACGCAAGGAATATGCGCTGGCAAAAACCGTCTACGAAGGCGGCGGCGTCAAGTCGGCCTACCTCGACACCGAGCATTTCACGCTCGGCCAGAAAGTCGAAATGCTGCCGCGCGTGCTGCCGTTCCTGATCCTGCTGATCGGCGTGATGGTCGCGCTGTACGGCGGCTTCGCCACGCCATCGGAAACCGCCGGCCTGGGCGCGCTGCTGGCGCTGGTGCTGATCGCGGTCGTCTACCAGGTCTGGCGCCCGAAAGACCTCGCGCCGATCCTGTCCTCGACGATCAAGGAATCGACCATGCTCCTCCTGATCATCGGGATGTCGCTGTTCTATTCATATGTGATGAGCTACCTGCACATCAGCCAGTCGGCCGCGCAGTTCGTCGTCGACATGCATCTGTCGCGCTGGGTGCTGCTGGCGGTGATCCTCGGGATGGTGATCGTGTTCGGCTTCTTCCTGCCGCCGGTGTCGATCATCCTGATGACGGCGCCGATCATCCTGCCGCCGTTGAAAGCGGCCGGGTTCGACCTGATCTGGTTCGGCATTGCGATGACCATCGTGATGGAGATGGGCCTGATCCACCCGCCGGTGGGGCTGAATATCTTCGTCATCAAGAACATCGCGCCCGACATCCCCCTGAAGGACGTGATCTGGGGCGTGATGCCGTTCGTCGGCCTGATGTTCGTCGCGGTGCTGCTGCTGTGCGTGTTCCCGTCGATCGCCACCGCGCTGCCCGACATGCTGATGGGAGCAAAATAGTGAACGCGCCGGTGAAAGCCTGGAACACGCTGCAGGCCAACCGCGCCGCGCGCCTGGCGCGGGCCGGCGCGGTGCTTGGCAACGGCCTGCAAGGCAAAGTGGTCGATCGCGCGCGCATCGACGACCTGCTGCACGCGGCGCTCGAATGCGGCGACCGCGTCTGCCTGGAGGGGAACAACCAGAAGCAGGCCGATTTCCTGGCGCAGGCGCTGGCCGGCCTCGATCCGGCGCGCATCCACGACCTGCACATGCTGCAGTCGGTGCTGGCCCTGCCCGAACACCTTGACGTGTTCGAGCGCGGCGTGGCGTCCAGGCTGGATTTTTCGTTCAGCGGACCGCAGGCCGGCCGCGTGGCCAAGCTGGTCGCGACCGGCCAGCTGCATATCGGCGCGATTCATACCTATCTCGAACTGTTCGGGCGCTACATGATGGACCTGCCGCCGCGCGTCTGCCTGGTGGCCGCCGAAGCGGCCGACCGTCACGGCAACCTGTACACGGGCCCGAACACCGAGGACACGCCGGCCATCGTCGAAGCCACGGCGTTTAAAAACGGTATCGTCATCGTCCAGGTCAACCAGATTCTCGACACCCTGCCGCGCGTCGACATCCCGGGCGACTGGGTCGATTTCGTCGTGCAGTCCCCGCAGCCCTACTATATAGAACCGCTGTTTACGCGCGACCCGGCGCAGATCTCGGACATCCAGGTCCTGATGGCGATGATGGCCATCAAGGGCATCTACGCCAAATACCAGGTCGAGCGCCTGAACCACGGCATCGGCTTCGATACCGCCGCGATCGAACTGCTGCTGCCAACCTACGCCACCGAGCTCGGGTTGAAAGGCAAAATCGCGCGGCACTGGGCGCTCAATCCCCACCCCGCGCTGATCCCTGCCATCGAAGCCGGCTTTGCCGAATCGGTGTATTCGTTCGGCTCCGAGCTGGGCATGGAAGACTACATCCGCGCCCGGCCCGACGTGTTTTCGGTGGGCCCGGACGGCAGCATGCGCAGCAACCGCGCCATGTGCCAGGCCGCCGGCCACTACGCCTGCGACATGTTCATCGGGTCGACGCTGCAGATCGACCTGGAAGGCAATTCCTCCACTGCGACGCTGGGCCGCATTGCCGGCTTTGGCGGCGCTCCCAACATGGGGGCGGACGCGCGCGGGCGCCGCCACGCGAGCCCGGCCTGGCTGAAAGCCGGCCAGGAAGCACGCGCGGGCGTCGCCACGATCCCGCGCGGCCAGAAGCTGGTGGTGCAGATCGTCGAAACCTTCCGCGAGCACATGCAGCCGGCGTTCGTCGACAAGCTCGATGCGTGGGAACTGGCGCAGCAAGCCGGCTTCGCTATCCCGCCCGTCATGATTTACGGTGACGACGTGACCCACATCCTGACCGAGGAAGGCATCGCCAACCTGCTGCTGTGCCGCAGCCCGCGGGAGCGCGAACAGGCGATCCGCGGCGTGGCCGGCTACACGCCGGTGGGCCTGGCACGCGACAAGGCCATGGTCGAGCACCTGCGCGCACGCGGCGTGATCCGCCGTGCCGAGGACCTTGGCATCGACAAGCGGCTCGCCACGCGTGACCTGCTGGCGGCAAAAAACATGAAAGACCTGGTGCGCGCGTCGGGCGGCCTGTATGCGCCACCCAAACGTTTCAGGAACTGGTGACCGACAATGGAACATCTTCATTATCAATTCAAGGGCGGCACGCGCACCCTGCAGCGCGCGGCCGATGTCGTCGGCGTCGTCGGTTCGGGCAACCTCGAGGTGCTCATCGAAAGCGCGGCCATGGACGGCGGCTGCAGCATCGACATCACCACCGCCGCGGTCGGATTCGGCGCCATCTGGGAGGCGGTCATGATTGACTTCCAGGCGCGCTGGCAGCTGGCCGATACCCGCATCGCCATCAACGACATGGGCGCCACGCCGGCCGTCGTCAGCCTGCGCCTGGACCAGGCCGTGGAAACCATGCTGGAGCGGCGCCCATGAGCAGCTATCTCGAAGCCACGGCGCGTGAACGCGTCGACCGCCTGTTCGACCCGGGCAGTTTCCAGGAATTCCTGCCGCCGTCGGCACGCGTCGTCAGCCCGCACCTGGGCCAGCTCAATGCGCCGGTGGCGTTTGACGATGGCGTCGCCGTCGGCCGCGCGCAATTGAACGGCCGTGCGGTATTCGTCGCCGCGCAGGAAGGCGGCTTCATGGGCGGCGCGGTCGGCGAGGTCCACGGCGCCAAACTGGCGGGCATGCTGCGGCGCGCGCTGCTCGATGCGCCAGAAGCGGTGCTGCTCCTGCTGGAGACTGGCGGCGTGCGCCTGCATGAAGCCAACGCCGGCCTGATCGCCGTATCGGAAGTGATGCGCGCCGTGCTCGATGTGCGCGCGGCCGGCATTCCCGTGATCGCCCTGGTGGGCGGCGCGAACGGCTGTTTCGGCGGCATGGGGATCGTCGCCCGCTGCACGAATGCGGTCATCATGTCCGAAGAAGGCCGGCTGGCCATGTCGGGCCCCGAAGTGATCGAGACGGCGTCCGGCGTCGAGGAATTCGATGCGCGCGACCGTGCGCTGGTGTGGCGCACGACCGGCGGCAAGCATCGTTATTTGCTGGGCGATTGCCAGGCGCTGGTGGCCGATTCCGTCGACGCCTTTCGCGCCGCAGCGCTGGCGCAGATGGACGCGCTGGCAGCCGGGCCAGTTGCATTGACTTTGGACGCACTCGAGCAGGAACAGGCCTTGCTGACGCAGCGCCTGGAGCAGTTTGGCCATGTGCGCGAACCGATGGAACTGTGGCGCGCGCTCGGCGTGGATGAACCGGAAGCGCTGCCGCTGCTCGAAGCGGCGGACTTCGTCGAACGCGTCGGCGCACAGCGACTGGGAGCATGCTGATGGATTGGCAAACATTGACCGCCGCGCTGTTCCCGCAAGGCCGCAGCATCACGGAAGCACACCAGGTCCTGAGCGGCGAAGGCACCGTGGGCGGCACCACAGTGGCCGTGGTCGGCACCACCGGCCACGCGCCGATCGGCGTCGAGATCGCGCTGGCGCAGGCGCGCTTCATCCTGCAAACCGTGCGCGAACACCCGGGTCGCCCAATCGTGATCCTGGTCGACACCCAGGGCCAGCGCCTGCGCCACCGCGACGAAATGTTGGGCATCAACAGCTACATGGCGCACCTCGGCAAATGCGTGGAACTGGCGCGCCGCGGCGGCCACCGCATCCTGGGGCTCGTGTACGACCAGGCTTTGTCAGGCGGCTTCATTACCAGCGGCCTGATGGCGGACGCCTGTTACGCCCTGCCCGATGCAACCATCCGCGTGATGGGCTTGCCGGCGATGGCGCGCATCACCAAGGTGCCGGAAGAACGCCTCACCGAGCTCGCGCGCGACAACCCGGTGTTTGCGCCGGGTCCGGAAAACTACCTGCGCATGGGCGGCATCCAGGAGATCTGGCGTGGCGACCTGGCCGCGGCGCTGCAGGAAGCGCTGCTGCTGGAGACCGATGGCGACGTGCGCAGCGCGCTCGGACTGGCGCGCGGGGGACGCGGCCTGGCGCAGCGCGTCGTCGCGGCGATCGTGTCGGGACAAGATGTACTCGCGCCATGACCTGGTCTGGCTGACAGGGCAAGGCTGGGACGCTGCGCTGGCGCGGGCGCCGGCACAGCAGCATGCGCTGCTGCGGAAATGGCAGGCGCAGGACTGGCCGGCGGTGGTGCGGCGCCATGATCCCGGCGTGGCAAACGACGTAGTCTGCCTAGGCATTCCGCTGCCGCTGTCGGACGGTGTGCGCCAGCGCCTGGCCTTGGTCGTGGAGCACGAGAACGTCGCCCGGCGCCTCGCGCCCCTGCCTCTCGGTGACGCGCTGGCCGCGGCGCCGCCCGGGTGGCGTGCCACGCTGGTGGCGCTGCAGCGTGAGATGTCGATGTTCGACCTGCGCGTCTTTGGCTCGCTGGCGATGGCGAGCCTGACCGGCCAGCCCTACCTGCGCGCGCAATCCGATATCGACCTGCTGCTGCGTCCCGCCACGCGCAGCGAACTGGCGGACGGCACGGCGCTGCTGGGCCACTACGCGCAGCTGCTGCCGCTCGATGGCGAAATCGTGTTCCCGTCCGGCGACGCGGTGGCGTGGCAGGAATGGCTGGCCGCGCGGCGGGACAATGCGCGCGTGCTGGTCAAGTCCATGGCGGCCGTGCGCCTGGTTGCGCCCGTCGAGCTGGAAGCGGCCTTGGCATGATGTACGCTGCCGCGCCCACGCTGGTCCGCGCCGCCGATGTCGCGCGGCTCGCAGTCGGCTGCCTCTACACGGAGCTCGCGCTGTATCCGAAGCCCGGACTGGTCTCGCTGGTCGACAATGGCAGCCATACCGATATGGACGCGGCCACCTTCATGCGCAGCCTGTTCGCGCTGCGCCATTATTTCAAGGCGGTGTTTCGCGCTGGGGCCCAGGACGCGCCGTTCGCGCGCCTGCGCTCCCTTGGCATCGCTGCGGAAAACCGGATGCTTGCGGCGACCGCGGGCGTCAACACGCATCGCGGCGCGATCTTCAGCCTGGGCCTGCTGTGCGCCGCTGTGGGGCGCGCATCGGCCGAAGGTGTGCCGCTGACGCCTGCCAGCCTGCGCGCGCTGCTGCTGATCCACTGGGGCGAAGACCTGGCCGCGCACCAGCACGGCGCCGGCGGCGCCCGCCAGGAAGGCGCGCTGGGACTGCCTTCGGTATTCGAAATCGGCCTGCCGGCGCTGCAAGCGACGCTACGCGCGGGCCGCAGCATGCGTCATGCCCGCATCGATGCGCTGTTCGCGCTGATGGCGCATATCGACGACAGCAACGTCGTCCACCGTGGCGGCGCCGCCGGTGCCCAGACAGTGCGACATGGGGCGCGAGCGTTTGTCGACGCCGGTGGCAGCGCGCAGCCGGGCTGGATGGAGCAGGCAGTGACGCTGCACCGGGTGTTTGTGGCCGCCCGCCTGTCGCCCGGCGGCGCGGCCGACCTGCTGGCGGCCAGCTGTTTTGTGCATGCCGTCTGCACCGGCGGTGCACCGTGACCGGACGGCTGCTGTTGCTGTGTCCCGGCCAGGGGGGGCAGCACGCAGGCATGTTCGACCTCGCCCGCACGGATGCCGGCGCGCGTGCTTTCATCGATCGCTGCGCGCTGCCAGCCGAGCCGCAGGCGCTGTTCGCCAACCGCGTCGCGCAGCCGGCGATCGTCGCGGCCACGCTCGCGATGTGGCTGGCCTTGAAGGACGCCCTGCCCGCACCTGCCCTGGTAGTCGGCTACAGCATCGGCGAACTGGCCGCATACGGCGTGGCGGGCGCCCTTTCTCCTGACGACGCAGTCCGGCTGGCGCAGGCGCGGGCCGGCATGATGGATGATGCGGCAGCCGGTGCACCACAGGGCCTGGCGGCCGTCAGCGGCATCGATGTGGAACACGTGCGCGCCGTGATTGGCGTCGCGATCGTCACGGGCCACGACAGCTGCATCGCCGGCGGCACTGCGGCGCAGCTCGACGCGCTGCCGTCGCATTTTCCAGGCGCGCGCATCCAGCGCCTGCCCGTGGGCGTGGCGTCGCACACGGCCTTGATGGCGGGCGCGGTCGCACCGTTCAGTCATTTATTGCAGGCGACGACCTTCGCACCATGGCGCGTGCCGGTGCTGGCGGGCGTCGATGCGGCGCGGGTGCTGCGTGCCGACATGGCCATCGACCGGTTGGCGCGCCAGTTGCAGGAGACGATCGCATGGGACGCCTGCATGGACGCCGCCAGCGAAGCCGGCATCACGGTGGCGCTGGAACTGGGCCCCGGGGCCGCGCTGGCGCGCATGCTGCAGGCACGCCAGCCGCGCATCGCGTGCAGGTCGGTAGCGGATTTTCACACGCTCGATGGCGTGGCGCGCTGGGTCGCGCGCGCGATGGATTAGCCGCCCGTCACCGGTGGGAAGAAAGCCACTTCGCAGCCATCCTCAAGCAGCGTGTCGGGTGCGCACATGACCTGGTTGAACGCCATGCGCAACGCACGTCCTTCGCCGAGTGCCTCGGCCCAGGCGCCACCGCGCGCCACCAGCAGGCTGCGCACCGCGCCGACGGTGCGGACATCCTGCGGTACCGTGATGGCTTCGTTGGAGAGGCCCAGCGCTTCACGGACGCTGGCAAAAAATCGCAAATTGATGTTCATTGGTTCGTGTGTTCAGTGCTGGAGATCGGCAAACGAGATGAAGCGGACGGTGTCGCCCCGGGCGATCACCTGGCCCGGCGGATTGTCGACCAGCCCATCGCCCCACACCGTCGATGTCAGCACGCCCGACCCCTGGTTGGCGAACAGCTCCAGGCCGCCGTCGGCGTTGATCCGCGCGCGCAGGAATTCATTGCGGCGGTCGCCCTTCGGCAGATCGAAATCGGCGCGCATCGCGTACGCGCGTGGTTCGACCGTGCCGCGCACGCCCTGCAGGCGCAGGATGAAGGGGCGCACGAACAGTAAAAACGTGACGAAGCTGGAGACCGGATTGCCGGGCAGTCCAAGGAAAAAGGCGCGCCCCACTTCGCCGAACGCCAGCGGCTTGCCGGGCTTGACGGCGATCTGCCACATGTCGAGGCGCCCTTCCGCTTCCACGGCCGGCTTGATGTGGTCTTCCTCGCCGACCGAAACGCCGCCCGAGGTGACGATCAGGTCGTGCTCCTGCGCGGCCAGGCGCAAGGTTGCACGGGTGGCGTCGAGCGTATCGGGCACGATGCCGTAATCGGTGATGTCGCAGCCCAGGTTTTCCAGCAGCGCGCGCAAGGTGAAGCGGTTCGAATTGTAGATGGCGCCGGGCGCCAGCTGTCCCCCGGGCGCTTCACCGGGCATGGTCAGTTCGTCGCCGGTAAAGAACACCGCCACGCGCAGGCGCCGCAGCACCGGCAGGTTGGCCAGGCCGACGGAAGCAGCCAGGCCCAGTTCCTGCGCCCGCAGGCGTGTGCCGGGAACGAGGATCGTGGCGCCGGCGCGGATGTCTTCACCGGTGCGGCGAATCCATTCGCCTGGCTGGGGCGCGTGCCGCACGGTGACGGTGCCGTCGCCTGCTTCGCACTGCTCCTGCATGACGACGGCATCGGCGCCTTCGGGAATCATCGCGCCGGTAAAAATGCGGGCGGCGCTGCCGGCTTTGAGGCGGGCGCCAACGTGGCCGGCCGGGATGCGCTGCGTCACGGTCAGGATGGCCGCGCCGGACGCGCAATCGGCGGCGCGCACGGCGTAGCCATCCATCTGCGTGTTGTCGGCGGATGGCACGTTGATCGTCGACGCCTGCGCCGCCGCCAGCACGCGGCCGTTGGCGGCCAGCGTGGGAACCGTCTCGACATCGGTGACCGGACGGACCGCGTTCAGCAGGTGCTCGAGCGCGGCGCGGACGGTCAGCATCGGCTTGCGTACGGGGGCGGGCATCGTCATCGTCACAGGCCCGTGTGCTTGGCGATATACGCCTTCATCTCGCCGGCGTCGGCGCGCATGAGGACAAATTTCTGGGGCAGCGCTTCGATGTTGTCAAAGCCGGCCGGGCGCGCGGCATCGGTGCCCAGCGCGTCGAGGATGGTCTCGTTGAACTTCGCGGCCAGTGCGGTCTCGAGCACGATCATCGGCACGCCCGGCGCGATGTGTTCACGCGCGACCTTGATGCCGTCGGCGGTGTGAGGATCGATGGTAATGCCGTAGTCGTCCTCGACATCGCGGATGGTGGCGAGGCGGTCCTGGTGCGTGGAGCGGCCCGATTCAAAGCCGTACTGCGCAACGAGCCTGAATTCGTCGCCATCGCTGCCGGGCGCACCGGACAGGTCGAAGCCGCCTTCAAGCTCCACTTTGCGGAACAGCGTGTGGGTGCGCTCCGCGTCGCGGCCGACCAGGTCGAAGATGAAGCGCTCGAAGTTCGAGGCCTTCGAGATGTCCATCGACGGGCTGCTGGTGTGATACGTCTCGGACGACTTGCGCACGCGGTACACGCCGGTGCGGAAAAACTCGTCGAGCACATCGTTTTCGTTGGTGGCGGCGACCAGCTTGTCGATCGGCAGGCCCATCATGCGGGCGATATGGCCGGCGCAGATATTGCCGAAGTTCCCCGACGGGACCGT
>Ga0265780_10009946_pt1 | contig 11368 bp, 11 predicted proteins | sample P1T30metagenome_FD_192432 | JGI IMG/M metagenome (GOLD analysis project Ga0265780, IMG submission 192432) | Plant litter microbial communities from East Loma Ridge, Irvine, California - P1 T30 | ecosystem: Environmental > Terrestrial > Plant litter > Unclassified | place: USA: California... | reverse complement strand
GCGCGACCCGTCCGACCGGGCAACAAATCAGCGATCAACACCCACTGAGCATCCGAGAGCAACTGGAAGCGAGGCACCCCAACAGCATCCAGGAATCACGAGCAACCGATTACAAGACACGCCCTAGCTCGGGGGGACGGCGGCCGGAACCAGGACTGTATGGGTTCTGCTCGGGAAGCATATATCCAACGATAGCCGACTATTGGGAAAATTTAATCAGCCGCTATCGATCGCAATCTCCGCTACCTGATACGCGGGGCGCGTACGGAGATCACCCACCTCGACAACGACGACCACGCTGACCCAGCACGGCGCCGATAATATTGATTATGTCAGTTGGGACTTTTGGCACCCCCCTTCCCGTTAGAGATCCCATACGCCGGATGCTGCCATCAACGCCGGTACGGGGCCTACCGGCCATGCCGAGGCCCGGTCACGTTCAGAGCTTCCGGCCGGGACCGGGAGCCGCAAGGCCAAGGGAGCCGGCAAGCCGGCACTGTGAGGCCCTGCGGGCCCGGTGTTGTGCCGTGAAGCCTTCGGCAGCGTACGGACGCTCGGGCGGAGCGCAAGCGGCAAGCCGCCGCCTCCTCCGAGATTTTCGGCGCGCGCTTCGCTTATTTCGCGCCGAAATTCTCTCCCCACCGCCCCAAGGGGTTGCACACCACCCGCTCGTCCTAGCGGCGACAAGTCGCCTTCACGGCAAAACAACGAGAGGGAGAGGAAACACCCATGCAACACATCGACACTCCGACCACCGTCCTTCCCACGAATGCAGTCGCTGCCCTGTTCCGCACAGAGCTCCGGACCCGGTTCCCGGGCGTCAAGTTCTCCGTGCGCTGCTCCACCGGCACCGCGGCCGCATGGATCACCGTTCACCACGAGGACGGCCCCACCAGTGCTCAGGTGGACGAGATCTGTGGCAAGTACGAGGGCCGTTCGTTCGACGGGATGACCGACACCTACACCGACCACGGCACCACGTTGATCGCCGGGGAACCGGGACAGATGCCGACCGAAGTTCGGTACTGCTGCGACAGCATCAACACCTCCCGCGACTACACCCCCGCCGGGCACCTCGAAGCGCAACGCATCATCCGGGAATCCAGCAACATGCCGCACCTGATCCTCTGCGACGACGCCGGCGTCCTCGTGGACGGCCGGGACATTACGGACGGGCAGGGCTGCGAGTTCAACGACGGCGACCGCGGCTGGGACCGCCCGCAACTTTCCGCCTGGTCCGCGGTCCGGTTCCTGCTGCAACACACCGACCTCACCCCGACCCCCGCACCATCCACGGGACGGGCACGCCAGTAACCCGGGGTGGGGCCGCGCCGCCGCAACCACCTGCGCCGCGGCCCCACCCACCTGCCCCACCGCCACAGAACCGCCCCCACGCACACGAGAAAGAACCAACGATGCCCACCACAGTCCGTGCCGACACTGCTGCCATGTCCGGTGCTGCGCGAACACCGAACGAAGCCGCTTCCGCTGCCCGTGGTGTCACGCCGCCGTACTCGGTGGCGCAGACCATTGCGTGGAGCAGCGCACCCGTTCCGCTCGCGCCCTCGCCAAACGGTGGGTGCCCGGGTCCCGGCGACGCCGCCAATACGACCAGGAACTCGACCGGTTCGACGCGATCCTCACCCACCTACACCGCCCCCACCACCTCGACACCACCACCGCGGCCATCCCGGATACCGGGGCACAGCAATGACCGCCACCACCCCGACCGTCGGCCGGCCGGATGTCATCAGCGACGCGGTCCGCTCCGCCGTCGACGAACTGTTCCTCACCGACCCCGGCATGCCCTCATCGCCATCGACCAGGCCACCACCGACCCATCCGAGCGAGTCCGAGAATGGGAACTCACTCCCGCCGAACGGCTGATCTGGGAGGCCTGGTACATGGTCGGCTTCGCCGCCGCCGCACCGGAACTGATGGCCGAGATACGCCGACAGCTCGAGCAGGCCAACCGGGACGCCGACCGGTACTACGCCGAGATGTGCCGCCGACCCGCCCCACCGGAACCGTCAGCGTCTCGGCCGTCGTTCGCGGAACTCTCCCGCCGCCGCGGCGAATACGACCGCGCCGCACGCGCTGACGCCCAATCGGTTGCGCTTACACGCCGAATGAGGGTTATGGGGTGATCGGTAACGTCGGTGCGTGACTTCGGTGTGGTGGGTGAACCAGGGGCAGTCGTGGCCGGTGGAGTTAGCGTTGGGTGTGTTGTGGGCGCCGTTGCGTGGCCGTGCCGGGCAACGCGTGCATCACTTTGAACGCCTCACTGCCCTCGCGGTCGGGGACACGGTGGTGCACTACGCAGGCAGCTGCATCGTCGCGGTCAGCGAGGTTACCGCCACTGCCGTCCAGAGCGAGCGTCCGTACGAGCCAGATGGTCGTGTCGGTTGGGTGCTGCGGGTGCGCGTGAGTGAACTCGATCGATATGTGCCGTTGCATGAGATATCGAAGGCGGCGCGTGTTGCGGCTGCTGGTCCTGGTGCCGCGTTCGACTCGGACGGTGGTGTCGGCAACGGCTACGTATTCACACTCCCTAACCCGGCGCTCTCCGTAGTTCTAGACGTTGTCGGTCTTCGCCCTGCACCCGGCACGACCACCACGGACCAGCATGGAGGGGGCTGCAGGGACTGGTTCGGTGGCGACCGAACTGATGGTCGCCGGGTGGGGTCGTATCGGTTGGAACAGCCGCTGCTGCGCAGAGCACTCCTGCGTGGGCGTCTGATAGCGCCGTGCGACTTCTGCGGCCGTGTTTTTCCAGTCGCGCTCTTGGCGACGGCGCACATCAAGCCCCGCGCCCGCTGTAGCTTCGAGGAACGCACCGACCTGCATATCGCTGTTCTCGCCTGCGTCCTCGGCTGCGACGCGCTGTTCGAGCATGGGTACATCACTGTCGACACCGCCACTGGCATGATCCGCGGCCGCCACGCCAACGATTCCGGCACCGACCTCGGCGACGTGATCGGTGATCTCGCCGGCCGCAAATTCCGCACCCTTACTCGGCACAACGTCGGCTACTTCCGCTGGCACGACGCCTATCACGGCCACCGTTCAGAACAGGCGGGGTTGGTTCTCGTCGACGCCGGCGAGGGCGCCGCTGATTCGGGCTCGGTCCCATCCGTGGGTGAGGAGCACTCGGCGGAGCTCACGTGAGCGCTGTACCCGCTGGCGGCGGCTGGTGCCCCGCCACCCGAGCGCCGAGTATTGGTTCCCGCCGCGGTGTTTCTGCTCCCGGTCGAGCATGTTCACCCGCTGGTTCCCGACGAACAGGTGTGACACGGCCGGGTCGCCGTCGACGTGCACGCACAACGGCACGTCGCAGGCGTGTAGCAGCATCACCGACGACGGCAACACCGTCCCGGTGGTCTGTTCGTGCGCGTACCGGGATGGCCGCAATGCCTTTTGTCGGCCGTCGCGGCGGACCCAGAACCGCTCCCGCTCGTCCAACATCACACCCGCCACCTAACGCCCACCGCGACCCCGGCTCGCCGCCCACGTCGTGTCAGGCGCGGGCGTTGCGGAGCGCTCGGCTGCGGGGGTGGAGTGCGGTGAGGGTGTCGATCAGGAATGCGGATTCCCAGCACAGCTCGACGCGCATGCTGACGGTGAGGTAGTTGCTGCATTCCACGATTGCGCGGATTGCCTGCCCTGGCCGGGAGGAGTCCTGGAGGTAGTGCCGGTACAGGGCGCGCACGTTCGCGACGCTCACCGACGCGACAAGGTCGGCCGTGTCGTCGTTTGGCCCGTCGAACTGTAGGTGGAGCAGGTCTTCGAGTGCGTCCGCGATCCGATCCGGTAGCGCAGCCACGTCGATGCTGCGGAGCGTCTCTGCCTCGTCGTCGGTGACAGTGAGGCAGACGTGCCGGGCGGCTTCGGCGACGTCAAGGCATCGGTGCAGCGCGGCCGCGGTTCGGGACTTCGGTGGGAACCGGTGGTCGCTGGCGGCGCGGATCGCGTCCGCGTCCGCGACACTGATCGTCACCCGCCGGCCCGTCCGCTCCGCGACGGTCATCGGCGGCAACGGCAAACCCCGCATCGGTGCCACGCGCACACTCATTCGGCGGTGCCCCAACCCGCGAAGTGGTCGCGGGCAACGCTGTCACCGTCAATGTTGCTCTCGTCGTCGCGGTCGTTCCCGGCACCGTCGGGTGCGGTGTCCACAGTGGTGCTACTCTGCACGGTTCCGAGGTCCGACGCCGTGTCGGGCGCCACGTCCACGGCATCGCTTGCCGGGGTGGGCTCTTCGGTGGCCGTGACGGGCTTGGGGAGTTCCCGGCCGGTGATGCCGAGCCGCTCGGCGACTTCGGACCGGCTCGCCCCGAGGGTGAGCATCTCCGTCGCGGCGCGGGTTGCGCGCTCACGTGCGGCGGTGCCGTCGCGTTCCCCGCGTTCTCGAACTCGGGTGATCTCTTTCACGATCCGGTCCGCGATCTGGTCCAGCTCGTCTGCTGCGACGAAGTAGTCCGCAGCGAGCTGCTCCAACCGGTCCTGCTTCGCGCGGAACTCCGCCGCTTTCGCGCGTGCCCGCTGCCGGGCCTGCACCTGCTTGCCCGACTTCCGAACCGTCCCCGCCACCTGCTACTCCAATCGCTTCCCTCGGCGGCACCGGCCGGTGCCGCCGAGGGTCACTATCACGAACCAGATCGGACGAGTCCTGATGGTTGTGGATAACTCCACCGCGAGAGCCCCCCGGCCCGTGCGGTGGCTCGCGCGGCACGACGCGGCGGGGACTGGTCGGGAGGTGGAGCGCCCTGCGGGCACACTGCGCGTGTGCGGCCCCGTGTCGGGGCGCGGGTCATGCAGTGCGAAGTCGACCCCGTCGGCTCGTGTCGGCTCCTTCGTTCCTCAGCCGCCACCACTTCCCCTCGCGGTCTCCAACGCCTGCACGCACTCCCGACTCCGCAAGCTCCATCGTCCGTGGACGGCCTGCTGTCCTTGGCTGGGGGTTCATGACCCTCGTTCCTCACGCCACGAACCCCCAGCCTGCGGCCAACAACCCGTCACACCTCTGGCATTAGTAATGAATCAGGCTCCGCTCCCGGCAGGATCGGGGTGATGTTCCGCACTCCGCACTCGTGTTTGACGCTTCCTCAACGTCGCTTCAGCGCTGTTTTGGTGCGGTTCGCGCTGATGTTTCGGCCACTCCTCGGTGACCTTCCGGGTGGTGGTGTGCGGTGATGATGCTGCATGTCCTGTCCGCAGGGGACGGGTACCTGTACTACACGGACCAGGTCGCGACCGGGGACCGGAAGCGGGACAAGAAGCGCGGCTTGACGGACTACTACACGGTCGAGGGGAACCCGCCGGGCCGGTGGATGGGTGGCGGGCTGAAGCACCTTGGGGTGTCGGGTGAGGTCATTGAGGCGCAGATGAAGGCCCTGTTCGGTGAGGGCCTGCACCCGGACGCGGACCGCATCATCGCGGAACGTCTCGCCGCTGGAGACACCCCGCAGGAGGCGCAGAACGCTGCCCGGTTGGGACGGAAGTACTACGCGTACCAGCAGAAAGACAACGCCCTGGTGCGGGAGATTCGGGAGGGCTTGGACTCCTTCGAGCGCCGCTTCCACCGTGCCCCGACGGCGGATGAGCGGCGCCAGATTCGCGCCCGGGTGGGCGCGGTCGCGTTCCAGAAAGCGAAGGGCCGGCAGCCGTCCAGTAAGGAAGAGCTCGGACGGTTCATCACCGCCGCAACGAAGCCCGCGCAGCAGGCCGTCGCGGGGTTTGATCATGTTCTCTCGCCGGCGAAGAGCGTGTCCGTGCTGTGGGCGCTCGGCTCGAACCGGGACCGGCGGCTGATCAAACAAGCGCAGGATGAAGCGTTGGAGTCCACGATCGGGTTCCTGCAGCGGGAGGGCATCGCGACCCGTGCCGGGACGAACGGGGTAGCGCAGATTGACGTCGATGGCGGCTTCAACGCGACCATGTTCCGCCACTACACCTCCCGCACCGGGGACCCGCAACTGCACGACCACCTGGTGGTGTCGAACCTCGTCAAGGGGGTCGACGGGAAGTGGCGCACCATCGACTCGAAGCTGCTGCACCGGATGACGGTCGCTGCGTCCGAGCACTACAACCACGAGGTCCTCGCCCGCATCAGCAGCAAGATGGGCGTCGAAGTCGAGGCCCGACAGGTCACCGCGGGCAAGCGGCCAGTGATGGAGATCGCTGGTGTCGATCAGCGCCTGATCGACGCGTTCTCCGCCCGCAGCCAACAGATCAAGAAGCTCATCACCAAGCTCGAACGCGAGTACCGGAATGAGCACGGCCGCGCACCCGGCGCGAAAGCACGGATGCAGTTGGCGCAGCAAGCCACCCTGCAAACCCGGCCCGACAAACCCAAAGCGCAGCCCCTCAGCGAGGTGCTGGCCGGGTTCAAACAGCGCGCGGCAGGCATCATCGGCGACCACAAGGTCAGCCACCACACCGCCCGCGTCCAGCAAACCGGAGACCGTCTCCGCCACACAAAGCGGCGCGAACAACAGGCCGCGGAACGCGACGGCGTGCCGGCTGCCGAGGTCGATCAATCGGCGGTGGCCGCGGAGATCGTCGCGACGGTGTCGGAGCATCATGCGGTGTTCGGGTGGAACCACGTCCTCGCCGAAGCCGAACGCTGGGTCATGGTGAACCGGTTCGGGGACGAGCGACGGGTGGAGCTCGCCCACGCGATCGCGTCGACCGCGATCACCGGGAACGTCGTCGCGATCACCCCGCCGCAACCGCACCGCTTCGAGCCCCTCACCCGCGCAGATGGCCATTCCTTCTACGCCCACAAGGGCTCCGACCTCTACACCTCCCACACCCTCCTCACCGCCGAGGACACCCTCCTCGCCGCCGCAACAACACACACCCACGCACCGGTCAGCGCCGCATCCTTCGCCAAGACACTCGCTGCATTCGACGGGCAGTTGGATGCCGGGCAGCAGCTCCTCGCGCAGGAATTCGTCACCTCTCCGCAGGTGCTGAAGGTCGGGATCGGCCCGGCCGGGGCCGGGAAAACCACCGCCATGCGCCTCGCCGTGCAAGCCGCCACCGACGCCGGCGGGAAGGTCGTCGGCTTAGCCCCGTCGTCCGCCGCCGCACGGGTGATGCGCGCCGAGCTCGGCATCAAGGCGACCACGATCCACGGCTACCTCGGCGCCCGGAAGCGTGGCTCCGGCCCTGCTCTCGGCCCCGGCGATATCCTCCTGATCGACGAAGCCGGGATGGCTGGCACCGAGAACCTCGCCCGCCTCGTCGACGATGCTGAATGGCGTGGTGCGCACGTCCGGCTCCTCGGCGATGACCGCCAGCTCGACGCCGTCGAAGCTGGCGGCGCACTCCGGCTCCTCGACAACCGCACCGACAGCGTCCACCTTGAAGAACTCCACCGGTTCCGGAACGCGGAGGAAGCGGCCGCGTCGCTGCTGCTGCGCGACCCCACCCTCGAAGGCGACCGGTTCGCCTGGTATCTGGAAAACGGTCGTATCTTCGGCGGCAGCAAAGAGGTCCTCGAGCAGCTCGCGTTCGAGCACTGGCAGACCGACACCGCCGCCGGCATGACCACTCTTATGCAAGCCAGCTCGAACGAGCAGATGGCGGCCCTGAACGAGAAAGCGCAAGCGCACCGCATCCTCACCGGCCACGTCACCGGCCGGAAGAAAACCATCCTCCGAGACGGCACCTACGCGCACACCGGCGACACCGTCATTACCCGGGAGAACAACGCGCTCCTGCGCTACAACCGGGGCCGCGACCGGGTCGAGAACGGCGACCTCTGGCCCGTCAAGAAACCCAATCGCGACGGGTCGCTCCTCGTCGAACACGCCACATCCGGCCACACACTGCTGCTGCCCGCCGATTACGTGCAGCAGCATGTGCACCTCGGTTACGCCGCCACCGTCAACCGCGGCCAGGGCTCCACCAGCGATATCGGCCGCGCGTTCGCGTCGTCAATGACGAGCCGCAACAACGTCTACGCAGCGCTCACCCGAGGGAAGTTCGGCAACTACCTCTACGTCGAAACCGGAGACGGGCAAGACGTCCGCGACGTGTTGGCGCAGATCGCAGACAACTACGACCACGTCCTCTCCGCCCACGAAACCATCGAACACGAACAATCCCGCGTCGACGACCTCCCCACCCTCGTCGACCAGTACGCCGACGTCGCCACCCGCGCCGACACCTTCCGCCTCACCGCCATCGCCACGAAAGCCCTCGGTGAGACCCGCGTCGTTGAGCTGGCGAAGAACGAAAGCTGGGACGCGGTCCTCGCCGGCATCGCGCACGCCGGACGCATCGGCATGGACCCCGTCACCGTGCTCGCCGCCGCGCACGCGGAACGAGAGTTCGGGACCGCGGAAGACGAAGCCGCCGTGCTGTCGTGGCGTCTGGAACGCCGCATCGAACAGTTCAAAAAGGATCACCCTGACCGGGTGGACGCCGCCACAACGGAAGCGGACACGCATCCGATTCCGGCGTGGATCGCGGACCGGAAAGCCCTCGGCAGCACGCACACGCCGGACACATGGCGGGCACACCTGCAGGAACGCTACGACTACCTCACCCTCCGTCTCCACGAATACGGCACCGGTATCGCCGCCGACCAACCCGCCTGGGCGACCCAACTCGGGCCGGTCCCTGACCACGGGGCACGCCGCGACGCGTGGACCCGCCTCGCCGCGGAGATCTCCGTGTTCCGCAGCAAATACGGCATCGACCCCACCACCCCAGACGCCATCCCGGAGGAGAAGCAGACCAAGCCGCTCGGGAAAGCGCTCTCGGGACGGGTCACCGCGATGCACAAAGCCGCGATGCTCGCCACCGCCACCGCCACCACCGCCACCACCACCACCCCGGAGCGCCTCACCGCGGAACACCACCGTGCCGAAACCGCCGCACAAAGCGCGACCGAGCACCGCCGCACTGCCGTCCTCACCGCCGAAGCCACACCGCAGAGGAGCGGCGACGCTGTGGTCGACGCCGACCACACGCATGCTTCACCTGCGCCATCCCAGGCGGCGGTCGAAGGCGCGCAGCCGACGGAGACACCGATGATGCGCGCCGCGAGGACGGCGACCGTGGACGCAGCCGCCCGCAGCATCGACACCGACGCCGGCCCTGCGGCGACCGCTGCCGGGCAGGTCGCCGCTGCTGCGGAAGCCGGCCGTGCGCAGCGGACCGCCACCGCTGCAGTCGCCGAGATCGCGTCGCAGCGCACACGGGAAGAGCGCTCCGCGCTCACCGCTGCCGGCATCGACCACACCATCCGCACCCCGGAACGCATCAGCGACACCGGCATCCGAGAATCAGACACACCAGCCGCAGCAACCCACGGGAAGCGTGCCGCCGAGCATGACGCGCCGGCTGCCGTCACCGAGGACGCTCAGCCGGCAGAGACACCGATGATGCGCGCCGCACGCATCGCCACCCAGCAGGCGATCGCCCGCCCCCAGGAAGGAACCAGAATGCCCACAACCAGCACCGAAATCGCCGAGCAGCACGCTGCCGTAGCGCGGGCGGTCCGCTTGCAGCAGGCCGCCGCGCGGAAGGCGCAGCAGGCCGCCCACGACGCAGCCGCCGCCGACCTCCGCCTCGCCACTACCCGCACCGACCAGGAACGCGCCCTTCTCGCCGCTGCCGGTATCGACCCCGACACCGTCCACGACCTCCCCGAACGCCTCGACGGCGCACCCGCACGACACGACGATGAACACACCCGCGAGCAGGACACCGGCCGCGAACTCTGACCCCACAACCGTGGGTGCGGCCGTGGCGGTGAGTCTGCATAAGGGTGGGGCCGGTAGCGGGACTTGAACCCGCAACCCCCGCATTACAAGTCCGGTGCGCTCCCAATTGCGCCATACCGGCAAACCCACACGCCCTCGGACAGGGCGCTGGGTTGGTGGGCCGGGCGGGACTTGAACCCGCGCATCGGTCCGTTATGAGCGGACTGCCTTCACCAGCTTGGCTACCGGCCCACACCTGCCAGAATAATGCCTGCGCATGACGCGGTCCGCCTTGGTGTAACGGCAGCACGTCAGCCTTTGGTGCTGCACGGTCCAGGTTCGAATCCTGGAGGCGGAACTTCCCGCCACCATCGGGATGGCCGGTTTGGGTGCCCTTGGCGGGATTCGAACCCGCACCTGCGACGATTTTAAGTCGTCTGCCTCTACCAATTGGGCTACAAGGGCCAAGCCGCCGTGCTGGCGGTGCTGTGTGCCCGCAGGGGCTCGAACCCTGGACCCGCGACTTAAAAGGACGCTGCTCTGCCAACTGAGCTACAGGCACGTAAGCGGAACCCCCGTACCCTTGTCACCGGGATGTGCGGTACCGCCGGGTCGCACAGCCCGGGCACGGATAAGGGCCCGACACTGCGTCAACAGTGGCGGACCCTCCGTGCTCTCCGAGTGGGAAAGCCAGGGACGGAGCTGCGTCCCCGAGTCTTCGCTCGGGATCCAGTGTAATCGGGACGTGTCCTGATTGCACGCTCCCCTTGGCTTGTCTGCTTCTTGTGTCCGCCGGCGCTGGCACACGGAAGGTGGGGGCTCATGTCGGAAGGCAACGAGCCGCGCCGCAGACGTGAGGTGCCGTGGTTGGGAATCGCGAGCTTGCTCGTGACTCTGGCCCGGTTCGCTCTGGATCTGTGGCGACGAGGCTAAGGAGATAACGGCGGCGGCCCCAGACACCACCTCGTGGTGACCTGGGGCCGCCGTCCGTACGGGCGTTGCCCGTCAGCTGAGTGCTTCCCAGCCAGTGGGCGGTTCAGCGAGCACGATTGCGGACTGCTTCCGGGTGCAGCCACCATTCCGGACACCAGGGATGCTCCCGCCGGGACCCCTCGAATCGGAGCATCCGGGCTCGCAGCCACGCCAGGAACCCCTCCGTCGGCGACACGTCCTCCCCAGTGTCGGGGTGTTCGGGATCTTCCGGCGGCACCCGCCCGTCGTCCTCGCCGTGCGGGGGTTGGTTGTAGCCGTCGGGCAGCTCGCCGGGGCTGAACCGGATCGGCCGGGTCGGCTGGGTCACTTGGGTGATGGGTTCGGTGGTGGCGTCGGTCATGCGGGCTGCTCCTGGGGAAGTCGGGCGCTGATGCGGGGCTGCAGGGTCGGATGCTGAAACCAGGGCATGACCTGGACTTGGACGGGGCGGGCTTTGCTGGAGAACACCACGGCCCGCCACTCCGGCAACGCCGCGAGCCGGCGAAGATCCAGTCGCGGATCTGCTCGGTGACGGTGTCGACTAGGGCGCGTCTTGTAATCGGTTGCTCGTGATTCCTGGATGCTGTTGGGGTGCCTCGCTTCCAGTTGCTCTCGGATGCTCAGTGGGTGTTGATCGCTGATTTGTTGCCCGGTCGGACGGGTCGCGCGGGGCGGCC
>Ga0265780_10009945_pt1 | contig 11368 bp, 16 predicted proteins | sample P1T30metagenome_FD_192432 | JGI IMG/M metagenome (GOLD analysis project Ga0265780, IMG submission 192432) | Plant litter microbial communities from East Loma Ridge, Irvine, California - P1 T30 | ecosystem: Environmental > Terrestrial > Plant litter > Unclassified | place: USA: California... | reverse complement strand
GCAAACAATATACGTTGCAACGTCTCCTGATGACATTAGTGGGGTCTGGAAGAACTCTAGGACCATCTCAATCGACCCAATCACGATGGACATGTATAACCTAGGAGGTATCTCAGCCAAGAATCGCGAAGCTATGTTCAATCGACACCCAACAGGGCGCTACAATGCGGGAACCAGCCGCCCTCTGACTCCCACGCAAATGACAATCGAATTGCACCACCGTCAGCTTCACGCTGGTCCAAGGCTAGACTCTCTCTTGCAAGATAAAATGATTCCAAGTTGTTTCAAGAAGCTAGACATAGCAGACCCCAAGAATAAGGCCATTCTAAGTCGCTCAGAGAACTCTGCCATCGTATCACTGCACGACCTTTGTGTTGATACATTTATTACGGAGGTGACAGAGGCTTACTTTGGTCCGGCGCTCTTGCTGGAGTCACCAAATCTTGTCGGAGCATTCTTAGATTGGGAATACTGTAGCTGGAAGTTTCTTTTCATGCTTCCGGACGTTCTTGCGCAAGACATGATCAAGACAAAGAGAAAAATCACGGACGCATTCGCGAACTACTACAGACAGCCGCAAATCAGCCGGCCAGGCGCTATCTACTTCGTCGAGTCGTTAGAGAACATGCTCGTGGAGGTTGGCTTGACGAAAGACGAGATGGGGAAGTTCACTCTCCTGCATTACTGGGCGTAAGTGTATTTTGAGCTTTCTGCGATTAATAAGCTAAGTCATTGTTAGCGTAGTCGGAAACTTGTACAAGTTGACCTTCTGGCTGATGTCATATTTGGGGCAACATGCAGGCGTCCTTGACCAGATACGGGAAGAGACTCTTCCGGCCGTACAAGGGGAGCAAGTTGATGAGACTTATTTGCTTGAGAAGTGTCCAAAGCTCGAATCCGTCATCAATGAAACATTGCGACTTACGGTAACGAGCGCGTTGGCCCGTGTCATACTAGAGCCTACAGCGGTGGGTGGGAAACTTTTGAGGCCGGGAAACAAGATCATGGTTCGTCTGATGGCCTTCTTCAGGCCCACAGATAGTAGCTAACAGGTCTACAGCTACCAATTCGAGAACTACACTATGACACTGATGCCTGGGGCCCGAAGCCAGAGGCTCTTGATGCGAATCGATTCGTAGACAACCCTAAGCTTTCGAAGAGTCTTTCCTACCGGCCCTGGGGTGGTGGACACACTGTGTGCCCAGGACGTCTTTTTGCCAGGCGATCTGCCAATGCATTTATTGCCATCTTGTTGGCAAAGTACGACGTCATGGTGGAGTCAAGCCATTTCCCAAGAGAAGACGGTGGAAGACCATCGCCAGGCGTTGTTACACTGGGACAAGGCGAGGATCTGAGGTTACGGTTGACACCTCGAAATTGAACTTGATCGAGCAACATGGCTTTGCTGAGAGGGTTTATCCGACCAAGTTACCAAAATCAAGCTCAAGCTCATACCAAGTCTCGTTTTCCTTCATCTGCAGTTTGCGGCATCCACAAGCGTGGGTCACAACCCGAGAAGTGATGCTGCATGTGCAGGGTCTCGTCACACCCACAATATGACCCCAACAATGTGGACCTCTACTGACTGTTCTCCTGTTCTCATGAAATTCAACCAACATCGTCCTTATGCTGTGTATGCAGGGTGCTTAAATAATGACCATTGTAAGAGGTAAGCATGCGCAGGACTTCCCGTATCTCATGATTACAGCAAAAGCGCGCACGTTTCGCACGGCGGTACACCTCTGGCGGCACATGCTGCTTTTGCCACAAGTCCCCCATGGCTGATCATGGCGTAGCATGCATGGGTAGGAACAGGGATTAAATCAGGGTTTCTCTACCGCAATCTCACCCGCAGCTTACGCCGCAATATGCGATTCCCACACCCAGTATTATCACAGCTGTATCACAGCAGGGGTTGGACACTGCATTGTACCGGGTTCTTCACATACATACAATCTCACCTACGCGCAAGGGTACCATGAGTTATGGCCGTGGAGTGTACAGATTTTCGTACGTCCCGTAGGTCTTAAACTGTCGCGCCTTGCTCGATTATCATTCCCCAAATTATACACAGGAATGGCTAACTATAGAACAAACCAACATGATTTATCTTCAAACAGTCAAAATGGAGAATCCGACCCAAATTTTCTCCGTTCATGGCGCCTATTCGCAGTCACGCTCTCTCTTTGTCTTGGCGCTGTTCTCTTCGGACTTGACATGAACATCATCGGCGTTGCCGCTCCAGTCATAACAACGGAATTCCATTCTCTCGAAGATGTCTCCTGGTACAGCGCATCTTATCTATTGACCATCACAGCATTTCAGCCATGTTTTGGGAATGTATACAAGTACTTTTCTGTGAAGGCCGTGTTTGCTGGGAGTATTGTACTCTTCGAGAGTGAGTAAGTGCGCTTCACATGTTGACTAGAACTGATCAGTAATTGGCAGTTGGATCGATCATATGCGCAACAGCTAAGTCATCAAATATATTGATCTTCGGGCGTGCATTCTTAGGCTTTGGAGCATCAGGGTTACTTCAAGGCGCCCTGGGTATCGTCTCATATATTGTGAGACTGGAAAAGGTCCCCATGTACCAAGGCTTCGTTGCTGGCGCGGCAGCAGTCAGTGCAACTGCTGGACCTGTCATAGGAGGCGGGCTCACTGATAGCATCGGTTGGAGTGAGTAAACAATGTGCATATTTGTTCGAAAATGTGCTCATGTCATAACAGGATGGTGTTTTTGGATGTATGTCAATCTAACTGTTAAGATTAGTGTATGGCAGCTGACAAGAATAGCAACGTGCCTCTTGGAGCTGCAATACTGATACCAATCGGATGTCTTGTTGTTTTATCATCAGAGACGAACAAGAAAAACCGCTCTCTTCCCATCGCAGAGAAGTTGAAGCATCTGGACCCCATTGGTACGATCATTTTCCTTGGCGCTATTGTGTCGCTTCTCCTAGCACTTCAATGGGGAAACCAGAAGATATCCTGGGACAGCGGGACATCCATCAGTCTATTTCTCTGCTTCGGAATCGGTATCGTCGCATTCACCGCTCTCCAATGGCGTCTAGGAGAATATGCAACTATACCCTTCCGTGTGATTCGCATTCGATCCATTCATATGGGGGCATTGGTATTGTTCACTCTGGGAATCGCTAGCATATCGGTAAAATATTGAAACCCGAGCTGAGGAATTGTATGTGTACTTACAGGTTCGAAGCTAGCATTCTACCTCCCGCTTTATTTTCAAGCTACGCAGGGCGTGACGGCTACACACAGTGGAATCAACATGATTGCTTATGTCGCGCCGACTATCGTATCGATCGGCGCTACGGGAGGTCTAGTTTCGAGGTATGGTCACTATGTATGTCATCGTACAGCTTTTAAAAGTCTCCGGTTTCGAGAGCATAGCTGATGGTGAGAGGTTCCGTACATGGTCGTTGGTATTGCAATCGCAAGCATCGCAGCTGGCTTTCTGACCCGCATCGATGCTCATACGCCCACGGCTACATGGGCGGGTCTGATTGTTGTGAATCGTCTTGGAATGGGTATGGCACAGCAGCTTCCGTATACCGCCCTACAGGCTGTCCTCGAGTGAGTCTAAGTACCCGAAGTCATGCTTCTTATATGGACTAATGCATAGAATCAGGCCAGAAGATATTGCGACTGGTAACGGTAAGTCATGCATGCAGATTCGCTGGAACTTCTGGCTGTATGCTGACTGAATGAAGCGATTGCGATCTTTTCCTGGCAACTCGGTGGTGCTATAGCCGTCTCTATCGGTCAGAATCTGCTTCTCAACACCCTCGAGATTAGCATTCCTGCGCGCACAACAGAAGTTAGCGCGCAACAGGTCATTGACGCAGGCGCTGGTGGGATCGAAATGATTGCCCCAAACGCAGCTGTATTACAAAGCTTAAGGGATGCTTATGCTGAAGCTTTGAGGGGCAGTTTTGTGCTTGCATTGGTGGCCACATGTCTCGCACTCCCTTTTGCGGCGGGCATGCAGTGGTTGAACATCAAGAGAGTTGCCGACGAAAGGCAGGAAAATGCAAGAGACGGGGCAATCGAGTCAATCAAAGTGGAAGAAGGTACCAAGCTCGAGAGAAATACTTAAGCTCGACAGGTGGGACAAAGTTGGCTTGGACTGTAGTGTCGCAAAGTCTTCGTGATAATAGTCACTTGCACTAATGCGCGTTTCGAGTTCGATGCACATGCAAAGTTTTGTGTCGTGACACGAACCCAAAGTCTTCAGATCGCCGGATTGATAGATAAATCACTAGGGTGCAGTAAGAACTCTAGCTTGATCGATCCATTCATTCCGGGATGCGTGCCCCGAACAGCCTCTGCGCATTTTTCCTCCAAATTCCTGCCTTGTCTTCATCTCTAACAAACGGGCTCGTCGCAACACCTACGAGACTAGGCGCGTACGCAAATAGCGGCGCATACGGATAGTCTGTGCCAAACATCAATTGCGTCGTCGGAATTCCATATGCAAGCAGTCCAGCGACTTGGTGGAAATACGTTGGTCCTGCTGAGTCCCAATAAAATCGTGTCTGCAGCGCTGCCAACGTGCGATCATATATCGCCGGGAACGACTTCAACAAACGATCCGCAACCGATGGCCATGCACCACCAACGTGTGGAATGATGTAGTTGATATTGGTGAAGTTGAGTATGGTCTGGGTGATGGCGAGATCTTCTAGCACGCGCGCTGTCTCGAAGAAGAACTCAATATTGCCGGTCGGATAATTTGTAGGATTGGCTTCTACGAGAGAACCGTTTACGCGCATATATGGCGTCGTGGGGTGAACGTAGACGATTTGGCCTGATCCGCGGGCATTCATGGCGGCAAAGAATGGCGAAAATGTAGGATCGCCGAGATAACGCCCTTCGAAGTTGGAGTACAACGCGATGCCGGCAGCGCCAAGATTTTCCAAGGCATGTTTTGCTTCAATAATGGCTTCATCGGTATATGGCAGCGGGACGACAGCGTAGAAGGCCAAGCTTTCTGGGTGGGCTTGCGTGAACGCGGCAGATTGTTCGTTGATCAAGCGAGCCAGCGCGACCGTGGCCTTTTTGTTCCCCGGGTAGACATTTGCACCGGGCGAAGAAAAGGCGAGAACGGCACGAGATATGTTCTGACTAGCCATGAAGTCAAGATGGCTGGTGAGGTTCCATGATGGTGTTGGATTGCCGCCAGTCGTGGGGACGATAGCGCGGTACCAGTCTGGTACGCAGTGCGCTGCATCGACGTTCAGTTTGACGCTGGGCTACGATATATAAAGGTGAGAAATATTACCATGGACATCGGTGATGTCTGTGATGTTCGAGAACATGCGCGGCGCATGTGCATCTGCTGCAACGACTGCTCTTGGAACAGAGAGCTCCTGAAGGATTGCGTTGACTTCCAAACCAGGGATGGCATGAAGGGCGATGGAATCTGAGTCGCTTCATCAGCAGAATAGTATATCGGCTTATAAACAGTGTGCCTCGTACCGACTGCGGCTTGGTCAATGATTGAACGAGCACTTATGGAAGCTCTCTTGGCCACAAAAGATCCATCTGCGATGGCCAGCAAAGTGCTCGCAACTACTAATACAACGTTCTGAAACTCAGCTCTCTTCATGATGGGCAGCGAAGATATGTTGTCGGTAGTTGCATGGGGTACCAGATGTAAGTAGACTGGAAGCTTACCACGCGTGGTGGTGTCCGTACTGATCGACGCAAATACAATGAATCGAAAATATCGTCCGATCCACGAGACATAGGATAGCCAGGAGAGAGGGCTTACAATCAATTTAGACTCACATGATAGGTGTCAGCATGGCGACCGGGTAAATTGTACGCTGAGCCACGTCTTTGATGTGCAGGGCTGACCAGGGTGTCCGATAAGCGGCATACTGTCTACGCTTGCTCCCGCAGTGAGTAACAATATCTAGAAGGCCCTCAATCAACACTGCTCCAGAAACTCCAGTCTATGTCTTGTAATTCCATGTCAAACTCAAAGTCAAATTCTGCGTCGAAGAAAGTGCCTTCAGCCATTTCAGTGAGATTTTCTGGCACTTGCTCTTGGTGTTCTTGTGGCGCATAATCGGACTGCGTAGGTCCAGGGTCTAGACCAGCTCGGTAAGTAGTGAGTCGCTGCACAACCTCTGAGATGAAAAATGGCTCCCTCAGTAGTTGACCACCGAAACGTCCTGGATATGCCTTCCACGCGGCGACCACGTGTTCTGCCGCCTGTAATCTTCTTCGATCATCTGCGAGATTGAACAAATCCGCATTACTGGCATACGCACTGGCGAGCAGGTCCCATAATTCTTGTGCTTTTGCAACGTCACTGGTATCCGATGCTTCAACAAGAACAATCATGACTACAATGGTCAGCAAGTGTCTTCAGGGCTATCAGTCTCCTCCAGTTGTGTTCGCTTACAGGCCTGCCAAGAAAACCACACTCTGGTCAACCACTGGTAGCATGAGAGCGAAGTCTGGCTCATGAGCGCAATATGGTATCGTAACGATTGCATTGATTCATTGAGAAGTGTTGCGCGATCCTCAGTGTCGCCCTGAGCACACGCACGGCCGTGCATCACGCGCAACTGCATGTTCGTGATGAAGCTTCTGGTCAAAAGCTGAAGGAGAACATGCAAATGGTTGATGGGATCGCAGAACTGTATGAAATGACGATTGACGCCGTCCTCGAGTCGAGATATCATGTCGTCCTTAGTTGTTGACGCCATGGCAGAATTTGTCAACCAGGAAAGCTCAAAGCGACCGTGCTTGGAGAGGAAGTTTTGGCGCTGCTGATCAAGGACCCAGTAAGTGAACAGGTTGTAAGATAAGCTCGTTAGCCCTCTTCTCTCCGGCGGTGCGGTCGCGCTGTTGGCGTCAAGGTCTTCATCCTCGACATTCAGCGGCATTTTGACGTCCCAGCCTGCGGTTAGCGTCATGGGTGTAAGACCCATTCGAACCGCAGCCCCGAGATCGAGATGTTGTAATTGCCACCAGAGGCGCCGACGCTCCTCTGTCGCAATCGGCGATAGCCCGAGAACAGCGCCATCACGGTGAAGTCCTAATTTCTCGGCATTACGGATTGTGATACCCAACAATGACCAGAGGCTGTGGGTACTGATACGATCAAAACTACCCATCTGCGATGCAGTCAGCTTACCGTTTCTACCGTGACAATGTCACATGTGCTCGCAATGTGCTGATATGAGCTGAAATGTGCAAAGAAAATTGACATACAATGTAAAATACGACCGCCCGAATGACATTGAGATCAGTCATGCAGAAGATATTTGTGTGCACCAAGGCCTCTTCGCATTGAAATTGACACTGCACGAGCAGGGTCGCCCGCTCCAATTGTAGCATACTTTTGCATTCATCGTCCGTGAGACTGTTTACACTCACATAGCAAACGGCCGTTACGAGCGCATGTTCGGCTGGTGTGAGGGACGGCTGAAGCTCCATACTGGTCGACCGAGTACGCAAGTCTTTCACCGCCCATCTATACATGATTCGGACGAGAGGCTCAACGCGCTGCGTGAAGATCTGCCATAGGATTATCGTGCGCTGTATTGAAAGCGGTTCTGTCGGTATGGCGGATTTCGTGCGATTGAAGACCAGGCCCGCCATTGCGTGAGGTCTGGGACGTGACTGGAAAGGAGTTCTTTGACTGCGAGACTCGCGATTGTCCTCAATTTTCCCTCTCCAGCCCTGCCAGGCGCGACTGAAAATGTCAACAGTATCCAAAGATTAACGTCACCTGTCGCAAAATACTCGGACGTTCGACACACCCCAATGTGTAAGACGGGCATATGACCACGATACTTCATGGTTAGGGCAGAAAGACTCACGACTCAAGATATTGGATTCCGCCATCTTCCTCTAAGATTACAGGATCATTGCTTCGCAGCTCAATGGGAGCATCAATGCCTCTCTGTTGGGTTGCTATCCGAGGGGTATTCTCAGCGGGCGAAGTAGACTCGCCATTGCTCGGATTGCCGCCAAGTTCTCGAACAAGGCTTTCAAGCTGTCGAATACGGTCGATGGGTGTGCTTGCAGGATAGGTGCATCGGTCGGTCTTGCGCCGCTTGCAGTTTGAGCATGGTTCCAAACGGTCGCACCGCACTTTTCGCTTCGCGCATGGCCGACAAGCTTGACTGTTGGTCATCATCAATCGCTGTGCGATAAAGTGGTGTGAAAAGTATCGGGGGGTGTGCGAAGGCCTTCGGGCTCGGGCCCTGGCCATGGTTGATGATGACGCTTACGTCCAATGGCACGCCTTAACACCTCGGAGTGGGGCCGCCTCATCCACTCGAGCACAATCAAGACAAAGTCCATCTTCATCGCGACGCGACGGCGTCCGCGGGTCAGCGTGGGAAATGTGTCTCCTCAACCTAGATACAGTATAAGACCTTGCCTTGGCTTCACATAATGGCATACCCGCTTTCATCAACCGATCTTTACGAGCAAGCATCATGTCCAAAACCGAGGAGGATTATCAGTCGGACCGACAACTTCAAGCGCCTCAATCAAGTAGGCCACTTGAGGATGACGACGCGGAATACCCTTCGATAAAGATTGTCATACCGGCCATGTTAGCAATATGGCTTGCTTTCTTCGTAGTGGCACTTGTATGCAGAAAGAACTGAGCAATTTTCGAGCTTGGCTAACACTGACCACAGGATCGCACCATCATCGGCACAGCTGTTCCAATCATCACTCAGCAGTTTAATAGCTTTGGTGACATCGCGTGGTACGAAGCTGGTTTCCTTCTACCGTTCTGTGTCCTTCAGCTGTCATTTGGTCGTATTTACCAATACTACTCCGCTAAATGGGCAATGATTATCAACATCTTCGTTTTCGAAATTGGCTCAATTGTGTGCGCTACAGCCTCAAACTCCAAGGCTTTGATCGTCGGCAGAGTCATCACCGGTATTGGCGGCGCAGGTGTGACGCCTGGAGCGTTCTTGTTGATCACGTTCCTCGTACCTGTCAAAGACCGACCAAAATACATCGGCAGTCTTGGTTCAGTGTTCGGCATCACCTCCATACTTGGTCCTATATTGGGTGGATATCTTACAGCAGCGTCCTGGCGCTGGTGCTTCTATCTGAATCTTCCCGTGGGCGGTGTTTCCGTGGTTCTGATCACCTGGCTTACTCCAAAGACCACGCCTCCAGTCAAGCGATCTTCCACCTGGAAAGGAAAGTTCTTCGAGCTCGATCCAGTTGGCTTCCTTCTCATTGGGACCTCAATCATCTGCTTGTTATTGGCGATCCAATTTGGCGGCAAAGAGTACAGCTGGAATAGTGGAGTCGTGGTTGCCCTCTTCATCATCCCAGGTGTTTTCGGCATGGTCTTCGTGGGCTTCTCGATATGGCGTGGCGAGAAAGGAACATTGCCTCCGAGTATTGTGAGTCAACGCAGCGTTCTGTCTGGTGCCATTGCCAGTATCGGAATCGGATCCGTCTTGGTACTGCTCGCATTCTACTTGCCCATCTGGTTCCAAGTCATTCAGAACAAGTCACCGCAAGATTCAGGCTTATCGCTGATACCACTGTTACTCAGCGTGGTTATCGCTGTCATTCTCAGTGGTATCTTCGCAAGCGTGGTCGGATACTATGTGCCGGCATTGATACTGGGAGCGTGCTTCTCAATGTTGGGCGCTGGCTTGATAACGACATGGTCCGCCACAGTCAGCCCGGGCAGATGGATCGGTTTCCAGGTATCTTCATCACATTAGATCCTCGCGCTGCATCTTTCTAACATTCTACAGATCATAGCAGGAATTGGGCTTGGTCTCACCTTGCAGGGCCCCAATATCGCAGCGCAGACTGTGCTCTTCAAGCAAGAAGTTTCGATCGGGTTGTCAATCATCAACCTCGCCAACTTCCTTGGCTCAACAATCTTCGTGACTGTAGCTCAAGCACTTCTGCAGAATCGACTGGTCGCGGAACTCGAGCCACTTTTGCCGGGCGTTGATCTCAGCAAAATCGCAAACAGCGGTGCTGCCTTTCTTAGAGACGCAACAACACCTGAATTGCTACCTGCAGTTTTAGGCGCGTACAACAATGCATTGCGAGGCGTCTGGTATCTTGCACTTGGCCTCTCTGGTCTCGTCCTCCTGGCAAGCTTTGGCATGGAGTGGAAGAACGTCAAGGGCGATAAGGCAGACAAGGTCGATGCAAGCAGGGAAGAGGCTGACGCTGTATAACTAGATCGTCCGCAGTCGCAGGAAGAATGCGCTAAGCCGTTTTAGCAAAAGTGAAGATGCCTTTCTTATATCTAATGCGTTTCAGATGGGATAGACTAATGGAGACGTGTATTACAACCTCACAATCATATCGAAATTAACTAAAAGATGACTTTCATTCGCCTTCCACCACTTCGAGAATCGGTTTGCCTCCCGCCTTGCGGAAGCAGACAGGAGTGAAGCGATGGGAGCGACTTAAAAGCTGCGACATGCTCTTGGAAAAGAATTGGCAATGCTTTCGGAAAAGCCGTACTCCCCACCCTTTCGCCCGGTTCTTGAATCATGAGACGCGGCGAGTTCATAAGCCTTCGCGATACCACCTCTTGACCTCATTGACCCATGTTTCAACGCCTCCTTCAACCAATCGCAGGTCGTCCTGTACAAACTCCCACTCCCGCTCAATACCTCCACGGAATGCGTCTTCATCAAATGGCTCATCGTGAGGGTGGATTTCGTAATTGTCGCACCGACCCAATAGCAGACCCGCTTCTTTAGCAACTCTGCGCCCCGGTTCTATAACATTGTAGTACAAGTCGGTGTTCTTCCCGTACAGCTGAGGCGAGATGCCATGTCGAGAATGCGCCAGTGCTAGAAGACCATTCTGCCACAGGCTCGACCATGCCTCTCCGTTCACGAAGTCTAAATGGTGCTTGACTTTTGTTCTCGGATGGTCGGCGCAGAACTTTGCAATTCGATTGAAGCTGGTGAGCGGGGACCGCAAGTATTGAACGAGGGACGCGTCTTCCGCAGCTCTCTCACTCTCTGTTTGCGCATCCTCCATTTCGTAGTCTTCTAGTACAGGAGGAATATCCGGAGACGCCGATCTCAGTGTGACGAGTCGGATTTGAGAACGCCAATATGGCCCGCAGTGGTGCAAGAAGCGAGCAAACTGGTAGCAGGCAGCTGCCTCCCAATACTCGCGTTTGACGAAGACAATGTTATTGTACTTTAGGCCTAAGCCTTTGGTTTCGTTGCGCAGGGAGCGGCATACATATTGAAGCTGGTTGGCTTCTACCGTGGTATATTCGTCTTCGTAGAGCTTAAGGCTGCCTGGGTGAAGATACTCATAATAAACCGTGATCCTCATGTCTGATGATCCATCGAGC
>Ga0265780_10009944_pt1 | contig 11369 bp, 10 predicted proteins | sample P1T30metagenome_FD_192432 | JGI IMG/M metagenome (GOLD analysis project Ga0265780, IMG submission 192432) | Plant litter microbial communities from East Loma Ridge, Irvine, California - P1 T30 | ecosystem: Environmental > Terrestrial > Plant litter > Unclassified | place: USA: California... | reverse complement strand
GGGACACCACTCGAACCACGTGAGGCCGTGGAGGCTACAGAGGCTGTAGAGGACCCCGAAGATGGCAGCAGAGACAGCGCATCCATGATTTCAAGTCGCAGCGGCAAGTCTGTCAATGGCGACGGCTACTGGATACCAGGTCAGGATGTGCAAGTGGATCACCCAAAGATTCTGGAGATCCTCGTCGAATTTCTGAGCGCTCCGTCAGGTAAGTACCAGATACAATGAGCGATCAGACCATTCTGACTGTTTGCAGATACCGAAGAGGAACAAACCGAGATATTGCTGACCGCTCTCCGTTGGATCGACAATCTCTTCGACATCTGTCCCGAGGACATCATGCCGTTTGTCCCAAGCTTATTGTCGCACGTGCTCCCGCGAATGTCACATGAAGTCGACACCGTTCGCAAGGCAGCGGTAAAGGTTAATGGTTCACTGATGGACTATATCATGTCCCTATCCGACGAGAACCGCAAGGCCGACGGCGGTACGGGCGGACAGATACAGCTTCCTCCTTCACTGTCCGAGCTAGGCAAAGAACTCACTGGCACGCAGCGAAGGGACTCGAACCTCTCCAGTAAGCTACTAAAAGCAGTCATTCGCGATCAAGCGGCAAGAGCAGACTCGACTGGCACTCGCTCCCCGACACCGGCAGAGGACCGTGCCCCCTCACCGCGCCCAATACCAGAGCTGGACTACCAGGCTGCAGTCAGTGCACTGACTTTGCAGTTCCTTAACGAACACGAGGCTACGAGAGTCGCCGCCATCGCCTGGCTCATCATGTTGCACAGAATGGCGCCGGGTAGAATCCTCACCGTCGACGATGGCACCTTCCCTGCGCTGCTCAAGACCCTTTCGGATCCCTCAGATGCCGTTGTCACACGTGACCTTCTCTTGCTATCGCAGATATCTCTACACAGCGATGACACTTACTTCACATCATTCATGGTTAATCTCCTGAAGCTGTTCTGCACAGATCGACGACTGCTCGAGACGCGTGGCAATTTGATCATCAGGCAGTTATGTCTGACACTGAGTGCGGAGAAAATCTACCGTACAATGGCTGACTGTCTCGTCAAAGATGAGGATATCGAGTTTGCGAGCATAATGGTTCAAAACCTCAACAACAACCTCATCACTGCGCCTGAACTGGCTGATTTGCGAAGACGGCTTAGAAACCTTGACAACAAAGATGGCCAGTCGTTCTTTGTTACTCTTTTCAAAGCATGGTGTCATAACGCCGTAGCTACATTCTCGCTCTGTCTGCTTGCACAAGCCTATGAGCAGGCCTACCATCTGCTCCAAATTTTGTAATCCTGTCAGCCAGGCTCAACTAGACGTATGCTAACACCCACAGCGCCGACTTGGAAATGACCGTCAACACACTCATCCAGATCGACAAGCTAGTGCAGCTTATCGAGTCACCGGTCTTCACATGTCAGTATCCAGTCTTCTACTAACAGTGCAGCACTGCCTACTAATAATGACTAGACCTCCGCATCCAGCTTCTCGAGCCCGAACGCTACCCACACCTTTACAAGTGCCTCTATGGGCTGCTCATGCTCCTCCCTCAATCCTCCGCCTTTGCTGCCCTCAAGAACCGCCTCAACAGTGTATCAGCTATTGGGTATCTGCATATAGCTCCTCGCGCGAACACGTACGTGTCCTCCTCCTCCCCCACCCTAAACCACTTGAGGCAAAAAAGCTCAGAAGTCGGTTCTTCTAGCAGCACTGGCACGCCGTCTGGCACCCCTGGCAGCAACTTTGCGGAGACGCGCAATCGCATTGGCATAAGACGAGAAGACGATGGGAAAGTCAAGTGGAACGAGCTGCTCGAGAGATTCAAGCAGACTCAAGAGAAGGCCAGGAGAAGTCAGCGGATGGCGAGCATGGGAGAGGATCTGCCATCAAGCCACGAAGAGAGGGGTGCGGAGAAAGAGCGCATGGGACCTGCGGCGGTGCAGAGTAAGAATCCACCTGGAAGGCCGGGAAGTCCGGCGGGCGCCATGAGGCCGCCTCCTGTACCGCCTGGTGTGCAGGGCCAAGGCCAGGCACACAAGCCGCGATCGAGCCTTAGTCTGGGGAGATTTGCAGGCGGTGTCGGTGGGAGGAAAAAGAAGTGAGTCTGATACTGCAGGGAGTTGGGAGCGATGCTTTGGCGTCATGGGACATATCGTTGCATTGGAGGAGCATTGTCGCTGTTATAAATATGCTGGCATTTCCTTTTCGTAGGCAGGAGGGGGTATCACCAGTAAATTCACATTGCATTCTTCGGCGTCAAAAGAACCAAACCATCATCTATGTTTCCCCTTCCTTTTCCTCACCCCCTCATCAACAACAACGCTCTCCTTCTCCTCGCCCTTATCCAACACCCAACTCCGCACAATCTCCTTGATCTCAGGCTTCTTCTTCTCCCTTGCCTTGGCCTCCTTGACCTTCCGCACATAGCCTCCATACACAGCCACCTCAGCGACGGCGACACCCAAACTCCCGCCCAGCGAGAGTCCCAACCTCTTCCCCACGCTCCAGTGCCGCGCAGCAACCCAGATAAAACACGCCACGCACACGATGGAAATCAGGATATTTATAATCAGGATAATTTGGCGGTGGACTTCGTCGTAGGTGAGCTCGTCCTCGTCGTGTTCCGCGGGCGTGGGGTGCGAGGCGAATATGGGCGCGGTGGGAAAGCGCTGGGTGAAGGATTCGCGGGTCGGAGGGGGGTGCAGCATTTTCTCGTAGGTGCGGGCTTCTTCGGCGGCGCGGAGTCGCGTCATTAGGGCGGTGTATTGGGGGGATTTCTCGGGGAGGGGAGCAGGGGGTGGGGTGTAGAGTTTTGTGTGGAAGAGCAGGGAGGAGAGGGTTGGTGGTGTTGAGACGTCATGGTCGATTTGTGTGGTGGAAGACGAGTTTGCTGTATCGCTAGCCGTGGTCGTGTCTTCGGAAGATGGCTCGGCTTGTGTGGTTGATTTGGTCGGAGGGAGTTGCTTCAACAGCTTCGAGAGGTCGATCAATTGGCTGTGGGAGATGGGGTTTCCGGGCTTTGGGTCGGCGAGTGTGGGTTCTTCGGGTCGTTGGAGCTTCGCAAAGTCATCCGGCGATGCTTCTCCAGCTCTGACGAGCGCCCGGACGATGCCGGGCGTCATAGTAAGCAACACCATGGCGTCGTGGTGGTTCAATGTACAAATGTCGGAGCCTCAAGTCGCGTAGTTCGCCGGATGACGCGCGAAAGTCTGGCCGACTAAGGTCGACAGGGATTGAGGAGCTAGCGCGCGTCATGATTATTCGTCCAGTCTTCCTAAATCTTCCTATGGCTGGGTAAGACAGCTTGACTTCACTCACGATCCCCGCCCTGTCCCGTTCGAAAACAGCTGGGATAGCTCTCAATTGCACTCGCTCTTCCCGACTGCGGGCTGCATTTTGAAGGAAATTTATACATGACGAGCCCATCTGCCCGGCTCGCGACGGGCATTGCGCGCCAACGAAATACGTACCGCCTCCCAAGATGCACTTCTTACAGTGTGTTGCTGCGAAATGAGAACCCCACAGCTGCGGCAATATGGCATGCCCCACGGCGGCGGAACCAGTCTTCGTGGGCGGCGGCAGTCAATGTTGCGCAGAATATCATGAGCTCCCCGCCACCAGATGCACCGATAAAGATGGACCCGTTCCAGACGGTCGCAAGAGAGATGAAGTTCTTGACGGGAAACATAAGATCATTACTGGGGTCTGGACATCCGACGCTGGACACTGTGGCGAAATACTACACGCAAAGTGAGGGGAAATATGTGCGGCCGATGCTGGTATTGCTCATGAGTCGTGCGACGGCACTCACACCACGGACGCCAGCGTCGAGAAGAGATTCGGGGGTTTCAAGGGGAGGAGTGGACTCGCCAATAACGGAGCCCATGGTACTAGCGGACGAGAACCCAGACACGCCGATTAGCAGTCGAAGCTTCGATACCGCATACTCACCTGCAGACTCCGATATCCTACCCTCCCAAAGACGACTTGCAGAAATCACCGAACTCATTCACACCGCGTCGCTCCTCCACGACGATGTCATCGACCACTCGATATCCCGACGGTCCGCACCCAGCGCCAACATTGAGTTTGGAAACAAAATGGCAGTCCTGGCAGGCGATTTCCTGCTAGGACGAGCATCCGTTGCGCTCGCACGATTACGAGACCCCGAAGTCACCGAGCTCCTAGCGACCGTCATTGCAAACCTCGTCGAGGGCGAATTCATGCAACTCAAAAACACCGCGCGGGACGAGAAGAACCCTGCATGGACCGAAGACACCGTATCCTACTACATCCAAAAAACATACCTCAAATCCGCATCGCTTATTTCGAAATCATGTCGCGCGGCTGCCATTCTGGGTGGATCGACGCCTGAAGTCGTCGAGGCGGCATATTTATACGGCAAGAATCTGGGTCTGGCTTTCCAGCTCGTAGACGACATGCTGGACTACACAGTGTCAGGCGAGGAGCTAGGAAAACCCGCAGGTGCGGATCTGGAGCTCGGTCTCGCGACAGCGCCGTTATTGTTCGCGTGGAAGGACAACAAGAGCTTGGGCAAGTTGGTCGGGCGGAAATTCTCACAGGAGGGTGATGTTCAAAGGGTGAGTTTTGAAATACCTCGATCTGAAGGCAAGTGAAGTGCTAACATGTACCAGGCACGCGAAATCGTCTCTGCCAGCACCGGCCTGCAACAAACCCGCGCCCTCGCCCAAGAATACGTCGACAAGGCCATCGAAGCCATCTCGGGCTTCCCAGACAGCGAGGCGAAATCCGGCCTCGTCGAGATGTGCACCAAAGTCATGAAGAGGAGGAAATGAGCAAACTCCAAATTCCAACTCCAAATAACGTGTACGAGTACGAGTGTTTGTTTCCAATATAACTACTTTACCGGATGACCAAGAAAAGATGAAAAGGCGCCGAGATGGGTGGGGTTGGGACTAGCATTTACACCGCTCCACTTTTTACGTTTTCAGCGAGGTTTTTTTTGGCAGGTGGATGTATATATAGTGGGTGCGTTCATGTTGCGGGTTAGAGCCCTTTTATGCTAGATGTCATGGGCGCCAATGAAAGTAACGTATTGTGGAATGTGGATGGTTGTAGTAGTGTGTTAGAGGTTCTATGAATGAAGTCGTCTGGGGTATATGAATATGAGGGACGTTGTATAAAAGGGATGAGGCGTGAACACCGCTTTCAGTTGTGCTGGACCTGACATGAGCCATTTCAGTGCGCTCTCTGCCCATCTTCATGCCTCTCATGTCTATCTTGCCGAGCTGATGTGTTCCTGTGGCGCTCGCGATCTCTACTGCGGCTCCGCCTCCGCCTGGACGATTTGTGACCGGACCCATCTCGACTGCGACTTCGACGATGCTTCACCGACCTATCTCCGTCACCATCCCGACCAGCTTTATCCGAGCTCCGGACCTCAACATGATCCTCTTCCCTCCGTTTCCGCTTATGATGCCTCTCCCTTCTCTCCTCACGCTCCTGCGCAGCCCTTAGCTCTCTGAGCTCCCGCCCGCGTTCCGCCGCCCACTTCTTCTTGTCCTCCTTCGACCTCTTGAGCTGATTCTGCGCCTGCTGCATGAAAGCGAACGGATCGTTGGACGTGATGCGAGCGTGTTCACGCTCCTTGCGCCGCGGGTCTTCGTTTCCCCATACATTCTTGTTCTCCAGAAGCGGATAATCCAGCGCCGTGTTGTCAGGCTTCTGCTGCGCGGCGTACCAGGGCTTTTCCAGGCCTTCTCGGCCTGCTGCGTTGGAGAAGCGCATGGTGTATTGGTCCTCGAAGGAGCGGTCTTTCCGCTGCTTTTCTTTCTCGACTTCGGCGTTCTTCTCGCGCTTGTGCGCTTCCTTCGTGTCCACGGGGAAGAGGTCGATGTGACCGGCTTGGTCCGTGAGGGGGGCATCGAGCTTGGTGTTTCGTAGTTTCAGCACTTTGGCGTTCTTCTCATCATCCTCCCCTCCTGGAGCTGTGATAGAGGCTGCCAGGCGTATGTCCATGTCGGTATCATCTTCGCCAGCCAACTTCCGCCTTTTCCTTCTGTGTCCACGATCATCGCGTTCTCGTTTGTGCTCTGGGTTCTTTTTCTCTGATTCATCGGGTAGCGGAGGTGGTGTTTGGCCTCGCAGTATAGCAGCGCGGCGTGCGGCATCGAGCTCTTGCATGCGCTGCTCATCGGCGGCTTCGCGTGCGGCGGCGGCTTCTTCGTCTGCCCTCACCCGGGCGATGTTCGCGCTGTTGTAGACGTGCCATGACTATCTCATCTTATTATCATATACCAAGCCGATAGTATAGAGGATTGCGTACCTTGTGGCCCAGTAAATGACTGTCTTCTCATCAGCTACTGCGAGTTACATGCGCCGGCGCAGCGCATGGTATCGAGACATACAGAGGCATAACGACAGTGAAGCTACCAAAGCTCGACTATTTCATGTACGCTCTCTCATTCATCCGTATCGAATATCGACAGGTGTATGAATTGACAGATGCTTCTGCAATCAGCGACCTCGGTGAACGTTGGAGCTCGGAACGGTGACATGCATTAGCGCCGTCCCGAGCTGCGGCTGCTGTGCACAAACCACCGTCGATCATGATAGATATGGAGAACATCACTCTCCCCGCAATGTAATCCGTCGTTCACCTTTCCAATTTCGAGCCCTTTTTTCGCCTGCTAATAGTCCTAATACTCTCGTATGGCACCAATTGAGACATAACAATACCTTTATCAATACACACCTACTGCGGACGCTAGACCCCAGCCTCTTCACGTTGCGCAAACCCACACTTTATTACACTTCATTACAACTGAAAGCCTTGCCGAAAGTGTGACAATGCAGTACTCGAGCGCGCAGATTGGCTGAAAAAGCAATAACACCGACTTTTCCCTTGTGGTCGTACCGGATCTTGCAAACAAATCACAAATACGAGAGAAGCAAAGCGAGTGTTCCTCCTCCAACTACCGATACGGACGATCTCGCTCTGGTCGCTGGATTACCTTCAACTAGCCAGACTAGCATTCCCACTCCACTCGCCGAGATGCCTACTTGGATTGTTCATGGATTCCGCTGGCCACGTGCGCAAATTCGCATACACATTATTCTACAGAATCTCGATGATGCAGCGCCGGAATGGCTTATGGCACCCGCGACTGTCGCATGTATGACGGCAAATTTCAAGCAACAATGGCCAGAGGAGATGGGGAAACTACCTGAACTGCGATTCATCGAACAATATGACCCCGATGACCTCACAGTCAAAGATCAGCCTTACGCATACGTGTGCGACCAGGTGCACGAGATCAAAACCGGTGTCGACTTTGACGAACTACGAGGAGGTGGCCTGGGAGAAGATCAATGGGCCGCCATCGCAGACCTGAGGGACAAGGTGGCGCCCGGGGAAAAGCTCGGGTGGTACGTCGTTGTCAACGGAGACGTGGAGAGATGGGCACCACCGCTCGACTCCGAAGGCGAAGAAACCGAAACTGAAGCCACAAACTCTCCATTCAGCCCATCGAGCCAGCGGAGTAGCGTTGGCCGAGCGAGTGATGTCAGCGGACAGACGCAGGAGCGGCCGTCGACGAGTCGGAGTTTCAAGAAGTGGATAGGAGGTAGACTAAAAAAGTCGAAGAGGTGAGTCTGAGTGGTATGAGTGTTCGATGAGATTCTGACTTGACGTAGTGGGAGGGATTTGAGAGCGGACTTCCCGCAAGATCCGCCTCCTCCACTGCCGCCCATGTCGCCAAAACACGCTCTGTTTGCGCCAAAACCGGCTAATGGGAGGGTGCCATTGCCCGCAAAGATATCTAGGGGTTGAAAAGCGAATGCAGGTCGAGGGATGATCAATGCAACATCATGTACTATGAAAATATGCCAATGAAGGCCGGTAATGGTATGGCTTCTTGGTACAAATATACACTCAGGAGACCAAGAGATGGTTGGTATATACACCGATGAATGGCCACATTTTGTCATTGAGTCGTAATTCTTAAAATTAACACCAGCGATTGATCAGTGAAATTCTTTGATTTCTCGAGCTTCTGGACTCGATCCATGTGTTCCTGTCGCAAACTCACTTTTGTGGTTAGCGTGGTTGGAGCTATCAGCACGTGATGCGAGCCTAGCCTAACTTTTTGGTTGCGGACCACCGAAGCTTCACCAGAGTACTATAACTCACCCATACCCCCTCCTTCGCCCGTGTCGAGACCTGCGCCCAGCATTTTCCCTGCGCCACCGTATTTTTCAACCTCAAATTCTTGGAGCGCAATTGCGTCAGAAGCTCTGCGGAGTATAACAGGCTCGAAGCCGACAACACGCACTAAAGCTGTTCGCGGCGTCAAGCCCACACCTTGAAGATGAGTGGCCGACGCGATTTTCTGTCTATGCCTGCGCCCGAGAACTATGTCGCTGGTCTCGGGCGTGGTGCGACTGGCTTCACCACGCGAAGCGATCTGGGTCCTGCGCGCGAAGGTCCTTCCGAGGAGCAGATGAAGGAGATGTTGGCAAAGCGCGCAGCTTCACTTGGTCAAGCAGCACCGTCAGCCTACGGAGTAGTAGAGAAGAAGGAGGAAGAGAAGGATGAGGAAGAGGATCGGTTCCAAGACCCAGACAACGAAGTTGGGCTGTTCTCGAGCGGCATGAACTACGACAAGGACGACGACGAGGCAGATCGCATATACCAAGATATCGACGATAAGATGGACAGGCGGCGGAAAGTAAGAAGGTTAGTCCCCCCGTTTTCATTTCCCCATGCCCATTCCTTCCTGTTTGTTTTCAAAGTATTCATCGTGGTTTTTTCCTCGAACAGATGCCGATGTCCGACCTAGGGAAGCTCGCGAGCAACAAGAACGAGACGAATACGAAAAGAACAATCCGAAGATTCAACTACAATTCGCCGACCTGAAACGAGCGCTCAGTAGCGTATCTGAGGAGGAGTGGGCAGCACTACCCGAGGTCGGAGATATGACGGGAAAGGCAAAACGTGCGCGAGAAGCTCGAATGGCGAACGCGCGATCGTACGCTGTACCAGACAGTGTGCTCCAGGCAGCCTCCAAGTCCGGTGAACTCGAAACATCTATTTCATCGAACGACGCAGATTCAGGAACCATGACGAACTTCGCGTCGATTGGAGCTGCACAGCTTTCTGCACTCCAGGTGCGCCTAGATTCTGCAGCAAATACCGGAGGCACCCAGACTACCACTTCAGGCACGGCGACCTCAGTGGATCCGAAAGGATACCTTACATCACTGGACAGGAAGCAAGCTATGGGCGATGAAGTGCCAGTGGAAGACATCAACCGTGCGCGTGTACTGCTGGAATCAGCTGTCAAGACCAACGTCCACAATGGTCCTGGTTATGTTGCGCTTGCTCGCTTAGAAGAGGTGGCTGGCAAGATCCACACTGCGAAGAACGTCATGCAGAAGGGTTGCGATATGTGTCCAAAGTCAATAGTCGTGTGGGAAGAGGCCATCCGGCTGAACAAGGAGAACGTGCACAACGCAAAGATCATAGCAGCGAACGGTATCAAGCTCAACCCAAAAGCTATCAAACTGTGGCAAGCTGCAATCGATCTGGAGCAGACGCCGGCAGCACGAAAGAAGGTCACCCGACAGGCACTCGATCACAACCCGCAGTCAGTCGAGCTATGGAAGACCCTCATCAACGACACCGAGGACATTGAAAACGTGAAGCTCCTATTTGCAAAGGCTACGGAGACTGTACCACTTTCAGAGGAACTCTGGATCTCCTATGCGCGAGTCAGTGATGCGGACGCAGCTCAGCAGGTCCTCAACAAGGCGCGTAAAGCGATACCTACGAGCTGGGCAATTTGGGTTCACGCTTGCAGATTGCAAGAAGAGCTGGGCAAAGTCGAGATGTGCGATCGTATCATGGAGCGTGCTGTAAAAGCGCTGATCAAGGAAAACGCCATGATTAAGCGCGAAGAATGGCTAACGCAAGCCGAGATATGCGAAGAGGAAGGAGACAAGGCAACCGCAGCATCGATCGTCAAGACCACAATCGGTTGGGGTCTTGACGAGGACGATGATAGGCGTGACGTGTGGCTAGAGGATGCGAAGGGCGTGTCCAGCAGAGGCCGCTACGAAACTGCTCGTGCAATTTTGGGTCACGCAGTCTCAATTTTCCCATACTCGACCACTGTTTGGCACGCATCAGCCGAGCTAGAGAAGCATCACGGCAGCACGGAATCACTTCTTAGCGTTCTCGACCGTGCGGTAAACGCCTGTCCGAACTCGGAGTCACTATGGCTGCTGTACGCCAGGGAGATGTGGGCATCAGGCGATCCAGAAGGTGCTCGCCAAGTACTTGGACGCTCTTTTGGCCAACTACCGGGCAATGAGAACCTGTACACTCGTGCAGTCGACTTGGAGGTAGACGCCGGCAACTACGAGCAAGCGCGTAGTTTCTTGCAAGCTGCTCGAGAGTCCGCCGCTACTGACCGCATCTTCATGAAGTCTGCCGTGTTGGAGCGCCAGTTGGGCAACTATGAAGACGCAATCGACATCTGCAACCAAGCCCTACAGAATTGGCCTGGTAGCTGGAAACTGCACGCCGTCAAGGGCCAGATCTACGAACAGCTATCAAAACTCAAAGAAGCACAAGAAGCCTTCAGCATCGGCACCCGCGCAGCACCCAAATCACCAATCCTCTACATCCTCCTCTCCCGCATCCAAGAAAAGCAAGGCGCCGTCGTCAAAGCCCGCTCCACCCTCGACCGCGGCAGACAAGCCAACCCCAAGAACCCAGACCTCCTGTGCGAATCCGTCCGCCTCGAACGCCGCCAAAACAACATACCCTCGGCGCAAAAAGTCATGGCCACGGCCCTCCAGGAATGCCCCAACTCAGGCCTCCTGTGGGCCGAGAAAATCATGCACCTCGAGTCCCGCACGCAGCGCAAACCCAGGGCTCTCGAAGCCATCAAGAAAGTGGAAAAGGACCCGCAGCTGTTCGTCGTGGTGGGGCGCATTTTCTGGGCAGAGCGCCGGCTCGACAAGGCGGCGACGTGGTTTACCAAGGCAGTCGTGCTGGACCCGGATTATGGCGATGGGTGGGTGTGGTACTACAAGTTCTTGGAGCAGCATGGTACCGAGGAGAAGAAGGCGGAGGTGCTGACTAAGTGTGCCATGGCGGAGCCGAGGCATGGGGAGGTGTGGCAGAGGGTTAATAAGGATCCGAAGAATGCGAGGGTTGGGGTGGAGGAGGTGTTGAGGATTGCGGCGAGGGAGGCGGAGGGTTGAGTCTCTCTCATGTTACTGAAGCTTACGGCATGGGGGCGTGGTGCATATCGTCAGCTACATTGAAGTCAGGTTTTTTTTTCAAGTCAATATGCTAA
>Ga0265780_10009942_pt1 | contig 11369 bp, 10 predicted proteins | sample P1T30metagenome_FD_192432 | JGI IMG/M metagenome (GOLD analysis project Ga0265780, IMG submission 192432) | Plant litter microbial communities from East Loma Ridge, Irvine, California - P1 T30 | ecosystem: Environmental > Terrestrial > Plant litter > Unclassified | place: USA: California... | reverse complement strand
TCGCATCCCTGGTCGGCGCCGCCTTCGTGCTGGTGCTCGGCATCGCGCTCTTCGGCAGCGTGTCGGGCGTCATCACCGACCCCGTCGCGCCGTCCGCCGAGAGCGTCGCGCACAAGCATCCCAAGGAACTCGAGCTCGCCTCGAACGGCGTGTTCGGCAAGTTCGACCGTCGTCAGCTGCAGCGTGGGTTCCAGGTCTACAAGGAAGTCTGCTCGGCCTGCCACTCGCTGCGGCTAGTGTCGTTCCGCGATCTCCAGAAGATCGGCTATTCAGAGCCTGAGGTTAAGGCGATCGCCAACCAGTGGGTGATCGAGCAGCCGACGATCAACCCCGAAACCGGCGAAGCCGCGACCCGCAAGAACATCCCGTCGGATCGCTTCCCGTCGCCGTTCGCCAACGAGGTCGCCGCCCGCGCCGCCAACAACAACGCGCTGCCGCCCGATCTCTCGCTGATCACCAAGGCACGCGAGGAGGGCACGGCCTATGTCCACTCGCTGCTGACGGGCTACACCGATCAGCCCGCGGCGTTGCTCAAGCAGTTCCCGGACATCAAGACGCCCGAGGGTCTCTACTACAACCCGTATTTCGCGAACCTCAACATCGCGATGCCACCGCCGATCACCGCGGACGATCAGGTGGCCTATGCGGACGGGACCAAGGCGACGAAGGAACAGATGTCGGCAGACGTCTCGGCCTTCCTGACCTGGACGGCAGAGCCGAACTTGGAGTCGCGGCACGCCGTCGGCGTCGCGTCGATCCTCTTCATCCTCGTCTTCTGCGGCCTTGCCTGGGGCGCCTATCAAAACGTCTGGCGTGACGTGAAGCATTGATCCCACGCCGCGGCTATCGCGGTATCAGGGCGTGAAGGACGGCGGATCGGGGCAACCCGGTCCGCCGTTTCGCGTTTGGCGACCCGCTGGCTGCCCGTGTCCGTGCCTGTGTCCCGGCGCCACGCCCCCATGGCCCACCTGTGGTCCCGGCGCGCGTCAGCCGTCGTTCATGGAACCTGCGGTAGGTCGGTATTGTTGTGCGACCAATGGCGGCGCGTTGGGTCCGCTCTCCAGGTACGGGAGATTTTCGATGTTTTTCAAGCGACTAGGACTGGTCAGTCTCGCCATTGGTGTCGGCCTCGGCGTGGCCGGTTGCACCGATGGGTATGGCTATGGCGGCGGCGGGATCGGCTATGCGAGCGATCCCTATTATGGCGGCGGCTACGGCAACGGCTATTATGACGGCTATGGCGGCGGATACGGGGCCGGTTATGCGGGCGTCGGGCTCGGCTCCTATTATGGCTGGTATGGCGACTATTATTATCCGGGTACCGGCGGATACGTCTATGATCGCAATCGTCGTCCGCACCGCTGGAACGGTGCGCAGCAGCGCTACTGGCGGGGGCGTCGCGGCAATTACCGCGGTGCCGGCAACTGGGGCAATTTCGCCCGTGGCAATAGCCCCGCCGCGCGCGACTACCGCCAGGACCGGCGTGGCGCGAACCGCGACTTCCGTCAGGGTCGGCGCGAGGACCGCAACCAGCTGCGCGACGGCCAGATCACGCGCGAGCAATATCGCGGCGAACGACGTGAAGCGCGGCAGAGCTATCGTGGCGAGGCACGTCAGGACCGGCGTGAATATCGTCAGGAGCGCGGCAATGGCGGCGGGTTCCGCGGTCGTGGCGGCGGCGGCGGCGGCCGGGGCGGCGCCTATATGAACGTCCCCGTGCCGAAGTGACGGGTCAGGATGCAGGCGCGCCGGTCGAGCGCGTCTGCATCAGCGCGTTCGACACGAACGTCATCACCATGACATCGTCCTGATTGAACACCTGCATCCGGCTTTTTACGATCCCCATTTCGGGGCGGCTGGCGGAAACCCGTTTGCCGAGCACCTCGGTCACGCAGCGCAGCGTGTCCCCCGGATAGACGGGTTTCAGCCATTTGAGTTCATCGATCCCGGGCGATCCTAGACTCGCCTGACGGTGCTCACCGATATGCTCGACCAGCATCGCCATCGTCATCGCGCAGCTATGCCAGCCGCTTGCCGACAGCCGACCGAAATGCGTCTTCGCCGCGGCCTCGTCGGACAGATGAAAGGGCTGCGGGTCGTATTTTTCGGCAAAGGCGATCACCTCGTCGCGCGTCACCGGATAGTGGCCGAACGCCGCGGTCGCCCCGACTGCGATATCTTCGAAATACTGCACGCCCGCTGCTCCTCCTATCGTCGCAGCACCTTTTGGAAGGGCGCGTCGTTGCCGTCCAGCCCCGGTTCCGCGGGCAGCCCGATCAGGTCGCGGAGCAGCGGCTCGACCGCGACATTGTCGAAGCTCGCGATGGTCTTGCCACCGATGAACGCAGGACCGTTCGCGATGAACAGCGCGCGCATTTCGGGGGCGGCATTGTCATAGCCGTGCGAGCCGCCGGCCGAGACCTTGGTGGGCGTCGTCCGATCGACGCGCCAGCCGACATCGGCGAGGCACAGATAGCTCGGGACGCGCGGATTGCGGCCATAATGGAACCGCGCCGGGATCTCCGCCTTGCGCCAGCATTGCAGGTGTTCGTGCTTGCGCAGCAGTCTGGCCTCGAGTGCTGCCTCACGCCCGGGTACCGCGAACAGCGTCGCATAGGCGCCCGTCTCGAACAGGCGATAGTCGGCCGGTGCCGCGATCCGGTCCATCGCGACGACGCGCGTGCTGCTGGTCGCCGCCATGCCGTGGTCCGACACGATGACCAGATTGGCCGGCTGGCCGAGTGACGCGAGCCCGTCGACTAGGCTGCCGATGCTGGCATCCACCTCGGCGGCTGCCTGCGTTGTCAGGGGGGAGTCGGGGCCATTGTCGTGCGCGGCCATGTCGACGGTATCGAAATACAGTGTCACCAGCTTCGGTCGGATCGCGGCGGGTCGCCGCATCCAGTCAAGCACCGCGTTGACGCGCTGCTTGGCGCTGATCTGCTGGTTGAACTGCTGCCAATCCTGCGGCCGGGTACCGCCGTCGATCGCGCCGTGGCTGTTGGGTTTCGGCGTACCGCCGACCGCGACATTGGCGCCCGGCCAGAACATCGTCGCGGTCCGGATCCCCGCCTTTTCGGCGTCGACCCAGATCGGCGAGCTTTGGCTCCACCAGAAGGGATCGTCGCTCGCCATGGTGAATTTTTCACCGGGGCGCGTGGGATCCTCCATCGTGTTGCCGATGATGCCGCTGCGATCGGGTCTGAGCCCGGTCACCAGGGTCCAGTGATTGGGGAAGGTGACGCTCGGGAAGGAGGGGCGCATCGCCGCAAAGACGCCGCCGGCGCGCAACCGGTTCAGGTTCGGCGTGACGCCCCGGTCGAGATAATCGGGGCGGAAGCCATCGATCGACACGAGGATCGTCACCGGTGCCCGGACCGCCAGCGGCTGCGCGCTCTGAGGAGCGGCGGTGGCGGTATCGGGGGCAGCCTGAGTCACCGGCGCCAGGGCAGGGGGCGTGGCCGGATAGGCACAGCCCCCGAGCGCGAGTGCCAGAGCTGAAAACGTCGCGTGTCTCATGCAGTCTGTCCTGCTCGCTACGCCCGCCCGCGGCGCGTGACTACACACGCAGGGGCCGCGACATTGTTGGGATCAGCTGTGCAGGAAGTGCATCACGTCGCCGTCATGGACGACATAGGCCTTGCCCTCGGCGCGCAGCTTGCCCGCCTCGCGTGCCTTGGACTCGCCGCCCAGCGCGATGAAGTCGTCGAACGCGATCGTCTCGGCGCGGATGAAGCCCTTCTCGAAATCGCCGTGGATCTCACCCGCCGCCTGCGGCGCGGTCGCGCCCGCATGGACGGTCCAGGCGCGTGCCTCCTTCGGGCCGACCGTGAAGAAGGTCAGCAGGTGGAGCAGCTTGTAGCCGGCGGTGATCACGCGAGCGAGGCCGGTCTCTTCCAGCCCCAGCTCGCCCAGGAATTCGCCACGATCCTCGACGGGCATCGTCGCGATCTCGGCCTCGATCGCCGCCGACACGACGACCGCCTCGGCGCCCTCGGCCGCAGCCTTCTCGAACACGCGCGCCGACAGCGCATTCCCGTTCGCGGCATCGCCCTCGTCGACATTGCAGACGTACAGGACGGGCTTGGCGGTCAGCAGCTGCGCCTGAGCGAACACGCGCGCCTCGTCCTCGTCCTTGGGCACCGTCAGCCGCGCGGGCTTGCCTTCGCGCAGCAGTTCGAGCGCCTGGCCGAGCACGGCGGCGCCGATCTTGGCCTCCTTGTCGCCCTGCATGCCCTTCTTGGCGAGGTTGGGGACGCGCTTCTCCAGGCTTTCGAGATCGCTCAGCATCAGCTCGGTCTCGACGGTCTCGGCATCGGCGATCGGATCGACCTTGTTGTCGACATGAGTCACGTCGCCATTCTCGAAACAGCGCAGCACATGGACGATCGCGTCGACCTCACGGATGTTGCCGAGGAACTGGTTGCCGAGCCCTTCGCCCTTCGACGCGCCGCGCACGAGGCCGGCGATGTCGACGAAGCCGAGCTGGGTCTCGATGATCTTCTGCGAGCCGGCGATCTTCGCCAGCGCGTCGAGCCGCTTGTCGGGCACGCCGACATTGCCGACGTTCGGCTCGATCGTGCAGAACGGATAGTTCGCCGCCTGCGCCGCGGCCGTCTCGGTCAGCGCGTTGAAGAGGGTGGACTTGCCGACGTTCGGCAGCCCCACGATGCCGCAGCGAAAACCCATGATATGCCCTTGGTATAAGATTGTGCGGGCGCTTTAGGCGACCGCGCGAAGGAACGCCAGCAAGGACGCCTGCGCATGACTGGGTGCGACCTCCATTATCCCCACCACCCCGGCGAAGGCCGGGGCCCAGTTGGGGAACGTTGCTCATGAAGGTCGGCACGCCGTTACTGCGACCTTTCCAACTGGGCCCCGGCCTGCGCCGGGGTGGATCCTCGGCTCCCGACTGATCGACCTAAACGATTGCCGCAATGCAGCAAAATTATCGTACCGCTCGGTAGATATTACGAGTCCCGTGCGTATATCGCGCTCTGCCAGTCAGATTTAGGAATAGCATGACCACCACCGCCAAGGGCTACGCCGCCCAGTCGCCCGAGACGCCGCTCGCACCGTTCAGCTTCGAACGCCGCGCGCCGGGCAAGACCGACGTCGCGATCGACATCGCGTTCTGCGGCGTCTGCCATTCGGATCTCCACACCGCCAAGGGCGAGTGGGAAGGCACGCTGTATCCGTGCGTTCCGGGCCATGAGATCGTGGGCCGCGTCACCGCGGTCGGTGACGACGTCACCAAGTTCAAGGTCGGCGACATCGCCGGCGTCGGCTGCATGGTCGACAGCTGCGGCCAGTGCCCGTCCTGCACCGACGGCGAGGAGCAATATTGCGAGACGACCGGTTTCGTCGGCACGTATAACGGCCCCGATCCCGTGCTCGGCGGCCACACGTTCGGCGGCTATTCGGACCATATCGTCGTCGACGAGGGCTTCGTGCTGAAGGTCTCGCATCCCGAGGCCGATCTCGCCGCGGTCGCGCCGCTGCTCTGCGCCGGCATCACCACCTATTCGCCGCTGAAGCACTGGAAGGTCGGCCCCGGCCAGAAGGTTGGCATCGTCGGGCTCGGCGGTCTCGGTCACATGGGCGTCAAGATCGCCAACGCGATGGGCGCCGAGGTCTATGTCTTCTCGACCTCGCCGAACAAGCGCGAGGATGCCAAGCGTCTCGGTGCCAAGGACCTGATCGTGTCGAAGGACGCCGATGCGATGGCGGAGCATGCGAACAGCTTCGACTTCATCCTCAACACCGTTGCTGCGCCACACAATCTCGACCCGTTCCTCGAGCTCCTCAAGCGCGACGGCACGATGACTCTGGTCGGTGTGCCTGCCGAGCCGCACCCGTCGCCGTCGGTCGGCAATCTGATCTTCCGCCGTCGCCAGCTGGCAGGCTCGCTGATCGGCGGGATCGCGGAGACTCAGGAAATGCTCGATTTCTGCAACGAGCACGGGCTGGTCTCGGACATCGAGATGATCAAGATGGACGAGATCGAGCCGGCCTATGACCGGATGGTCAAGAGCGACGTGAAGTACCGCTTCGTCATCGACATGGCGTCGATGCCGACGGCGTAAACTCTCCCCCTCCGTCATCCCCGCGCAGGCGGGGATCCAGACTGGCAACGCCGAGCGAGTATCGCCAAGGCCAGCCAGTCTGGGTTCCCGCCTCCGCGGGAATGACGACGAGTGGTGAGTGCCGCCGCCACCTCCGTCATCCTGACGAAAGTCAGGACCCAGAGTTACAGGATCTTACGCTGCTTGGCTCTGGATCCTGACTTTCGTCAGGATGACGGGAGGGGTGAGGCTGCCTACCTCACCACCGATAATTGAAACTAATGCTGATCCGCTCGCCCTTGGCAGCATTCGGCACGACCTCATGCCGCAGCCAGCTTTCCCAGAGAAACACGCTACCCGGCTTCGGCTCCGCATAGACGAATGTCCGCAGATCCTCCGGCGCGTCGTCGAGCCGGGTCGGCGCGGCCATCATCATCGGCAGTCGCGGATCCTCCAGCTTCAGCGCGCCGGCCCCTTCCGGAATCGTCACGTACATCGTCCCCGACACGACGCTGTGCGGATGGATATGCCCCGAATGCGCGCCGCCCGGCTTCAGGACGTTCACCCAAAGGCTGTCCAGCTTCAGCTTCCGCCCGCCGAGATCGAACGCGCAATCCTTCGCGAACGCCGCGACATGCTTGTTGAGCAACCGCACCAGATCGCCGAACCGCGGATCGCGCAGCGGCAGGTCGTTGAGCGACGCGTACGACGTATACCCACGATAGCCATGCGCCTTCGACCAGGCGACGCCTGCGCGGTCGGCCTTGGACAGTTCGAGCGCAGCGTCCTCGAGCTCCTCGACCAGATCGTCATCGCCGAGATCGGCCTCGTAGAAGCGCGTTGCGAACAGCGAGCGGGTGGTCATGGTTGCATCCTCACAGCGACATCGTTCATGAAGCGGACGTCGTCGCCCGCCGCCAGCCAGGCCGCCTCCGCGGCGATCGCGCCGAGCATGTCGGACAGCGGCTCGATCTCCGTCTTGGCGTAGTTGCCGAGCACATAGCCGGTGACCCGGTCCTTGTGCCCCGGATGCCCGATGCCGAGCCGCACGCGGCGGAAATCGGGGCCCAGATGCTGGTCGGTCGAGCGCAGCCCGTTATGCCCCGCGGTCCCGCCGCCGGTCTTCACCTTGACGCGGAAAGGGGCGATGTCGAGCTCGTCGTGGAATACCGTCAGCGCATCGACGTCCAGCTTGTAGAAGCGCAACGCCTCGCCGATCGCGCGGCCGCTCTCGTTCATGAAGGTCGCGGGCTTCAGCAACAGGATCTTTTCCGCTCCGATCCGGCCTTCCTGCGTCCAGCCCTGGAACTGCTTCTTGACCGCGCCGAAGCCGTGCACCGCGGCGATCGCGTCGGCGACCATGAACCCGACATTGTGCCGGTGCATCGCATATTGCGCCCCCGGATTGCCGAGTCCCGCCCAGATCTGCACGTGCTATTCTCCAAAAACGATCGTTGCCCGCGCCCCAAACCGTCATTCCCGCGGAGGCGGGAACCCATAGTGGCAAACCTCTCGATTCCATAGGAAGGTCCGAGGGTCTGGATCCCCGCCTGCGCGGGGATGACGGTTTTTTTTAGGTGGGCGGAATGGCTTACAAAACGAAACGGGCGGGAAAGCCCTAGCTTTCCCGCCCGCCAGATCGTCCGAAGACGAAGGAGATTAGTCCTTCTTCTGCGGCGTGATCTTGTCGTCGTCATTGTGATCGTCGTTAGGCTCGACCACGGGCTCTTCGTCCGAAGCAGCCTCGGCAGCCTGCGCCTCAGCGACCTCAGCCTCGAGCTCTTCGTCCTCGACGGTCGGGACGGTCGGCGGCACGATCGTGGCGATCGCGAAGTCGCGGTCGTCGATCGCGGGCGTCGCGCCCTTGGGCAGCGTCACGTCGCTGATGTGGATCGAATCACCGATTTCCATGCCGGCGAGCGAAATCGAGATCTCGCTCGGGATGTCCGATGCGTCGACGACCAGCTCGATCTCATGACGCGTGATGTTGAGGACGCCCTTGCCCTTCTTGATGCCGGGGGCATCGTCTTCGTCCGTGAACACGATCGGCACCGCGACGGTGACGGTCGAATGCTCGCCGATGCGCAGGAAATCGACATGGATCGGGCGATCCGTGACCGGGTGGAACGCAACGTCCTTGGGCAGCGTGCGCACGCCGTTGACCATCACGACCGAATTCATGAAGTGGCCGGTCATCAGCGCCTTCATCAGCGCCTTTTCCTCGAGGTGAACCGAGGTGGGTTCCTTGTTCAGGCCGTAGATCACGGCAGGCACGCGGCCATCACGACGCAGCGCCCGGGAGGCTCCCTTGCCAACCCGGTCACGCGTCTCGGCTGCGAGCGTCAACTGGTCGCTCATCGATATTCTCCGAAACTCGTTTGTTGTTCTTCCCGCCCACGCCTCCAGGGATGACCATGGACCGGAAGCGCGGGCGCATAGCGGAAGTGCACGTTTTAATCAACTACACCCTCTCCCCCCGGGGGAGAGGGAGGGGCCCGCGTGCTCTTGCACGTGGGAGGGTGAGGGCACGGTGTGCCCGAAACGCGTGCCCTCACCCTTCCGTCGCCTGCGGCTCCTCCCTCCCTCTCCCCCGAGGGGAGAGGGATTCGGTCGCTCAATACTGCACCCGCTCCGCCTTCACCCCGAGCTTCGCCAGTTGCGCCTGAACGCTGTCCTGCCCCGCCAAATGCCCCGCGCCGACCGCGACGAACACCGTCCCCGGCGACTTCATCCGGTTCGCGACCCACTCCGCCCATCGGGCATTGCGATCGACCAGCAGGACCTTCGCCACCTCGGGCGAATCCTTCAGGCTCTCGTTCATCTCCTTGGCGAGCGCCTCGGGATCGCCCTTCGCCCATTCGTCGACCATCGTCGCCATCGTCGTCTCGAGCTTGGGGAGTTCGTCGATCGTGCTGCCGAGGAACTGCAGCTGTGCCTGTTGCGACAGGCTCCCGAAATAGCCCAGCTGCTGCTCCGCCGTCTCCAGCCCCGTCACCGGCTTGCCCGCCGCCTTGGCCGCGGCAGTGATCACCTGCTCGGGCCCGTTCGCGGCGTCATAGCCAAGCTTTGACAGCGGCGCGATCGACAGGTTGGTCGCCGCGAGCCATGGGCGGAACCGGTCGAACGCGTTCGCCGGCAGCCCCAGATCGGTCACCGCCTTGGCATAGGCGGCGCGCTTGTCCGCGGGCAGCTGTTCGGTCAGCGTCGGCCCGTCCTTCGTGACGCCGGTCGCCATGACTAGCGTCTGCATCTTGGCGGGATCGGGCATCACCAGCTCGAGTACCACCTGCTGCGACCGGTCGAACGCGGTCTTCACCGCCTCGTCGAACCACGTCATGCCGGGTTTCAGCACATGGATCGTCCCGAACAGGTAGATCGTCGTGTCCTTGTCCTTCACCACCCACAGGGCGGGATCGGCATCGTTCGCTGCCTCCACGGGCTTTGGCGCGACCTGCGCGCAGGCGGGGAGGGCGAACGCCATCGCGATGGCGGACAGCGTCGAGCGCAGCGGGGCGGAGCGAAGCGACGCGAGTCGGGAAAACAGCTTCAAGGGGAGGGCATCCTCATCGTTGGTCGGCCCCATGTAGGATGCGCGATCGCAACGCACCACTTGCCTCGCGCACCCCCATCCGCCAAAGCCCGCGCGTGACCCAGCCCCTGAAAAAGCCTCTTAGCTTCCAGCGCATGATCCTCACGCTCCATGACTATTGGAGCGATCACGGGTGCCTGATCCTGCAGCCCTATGACATGGAAATGGGCGCGGGCACGTTCCACACGGCGACGACGCTGCGCGCGCTCGGGCCGAAACCGTGGAATGCCGCGTTTGTCCAGCCCTGTCGCCGTCCCACCGATGGCCGCTACGGCGAGAACCCGAACCGGCTCCAGCATTATTACCAGTATCAGGTGATCCTGAAGCCATCGCCCGCCAACCTCCAGGAACTCTACCTGGGGTCGCTCGCGGCGATCGGCATCGACATGCTGAAGCACGACATCCGCTTCGTCGAGGACGATTGGGAAAGCCCGACGCTTGGTGCGTGGGGGCTCGGCTGGGAGGTCTGGTGCGACGGCATGGAGGTGACCCAGTTCACCTATTTCCAGCAGATGGGCGGCTTCGACATGAAGCCCGTCGCGGGCGAGCTGACCTACGGGCTCGAGCGGCTGGCGATGTATATCCAGGACAAGGACTCGGTGTACGACCTCGCGTTCAACGACGCAGGCGTGACCTATGGCGAGGTGTTCCTGGAGAACGAGCAGGAGATGTCGAAGTGGAACTTCGAGGTCGCCGACACGGACTCGCTGTTCGACCAGTTCCGCAAGCATGTCGCCGAATGCGAGAACTCGCTCGCCGCCAAGCTGCCGATCCCGGCTTACGAGCAGGCGATCAAGGCCAGCCACGTCTTCAATCTGCTGCAAGCCCGCGGCGTTATCTCGGTCGCCGAACGCCAGGCCTATATGGGCCGCGTCCGCGACTTGGCGAAAGGCGCCTGCGCCGCCTGGATGGACAAACACGGATGGGCGGCGTGACGCGTCCCCGCGCCGCAGGCCTAACCCAATCCTTCTTGTCTCTTCGCGCCATCGCGCCTTCGCGTGAGAATATTATGTTCACGCAAAGGCGCGATGGCGCGAAGATGGAGCGCCCCGCGTGACTGACTTTCTCCTAGAACTCCGCTCCGAAGAAATTCCTGCCCGTATGCAGGCGAAGGCGCGCGAGGATCTCGCCAAGCTGTTCACCGCAGAACTCGCCAAGGCCGGGATCGCCACCAGCGCGCTCATCACCTACGCGACGCCGCGCCGCCTGACGCTGATCGCGCGCGACCTGCCGATCGAGACTGCTGCGGTGTCCGAAGAGGTGAAGGGCCCCAAGACGTCGGCGCCCCCGCAGGCGCTCGAAGGGTTCCTGCGCAAGACCGGCCTCACGCGCGAGCAGCTGGTCGATCGCGGCGGAACGTTGTTCGCGGTCACCGAAAAGCCCGGCCGCGCGACCGCGGACGTGCTTGCCGAGGCGATCCCCGCAATCGTCCGCGCGTTTCCCTGGCCCAAGTCGATGCGCTGGGGCGATGCGTCTGCCAGCACCGAATCGCTGCGCTGGGTCCGTCCGTTGCAAGGCGTCGTCGCGCTGCTCGGCGAGACGATCGTGCCGTTCGAGATCGCCGGCATCGCAAGCGGCGCTGCCACGTTCGGCCACCGCTTCCACCATCCGTACCAGATCACGATTGGCGGCGCGCACGACTATGTCGAGAAGCTGCGCGCCTGCCACGTCATCGTCGACCAGGACGAGCGCGCGACGCTGATCCGCGATCATGC
>Ga0265780_10009941_pt1 | contig 11370 bp, 11 predicted proteins | sample P1T30metagenome_FD_192432 | JGI IMG/M metagenome (GOLD analysis project Ga0265780, IMG submission 192432) | Plant litter microbial communities from East Loma Ridge, Irvine, California - P1 T30 | ecosystem: Environmental > Terrestrial > Plant litter > Unclassified | place: USA: California... | reverse complement strand
GAGCCAGTCAGGAGGTACCTATCATCGTCAATTGCAGTCTGCCGGGATGAGAAATCCAGGACGCACCTTGAAAGTCGCTCCCCCGACCTTGACCTTTTTCCACGGAGCATACCAGACTCTCTTGTACTTTGTTTCATCCTCGTCATCCTCCCCTTCCTGCTTCTTATTCTTCAACCTCTCCGATTCCTGTTTGACGAAACGAAGGAGAACCTCGTATTCTTCCCCTTCCCATTCTCATTGTCAGCTGAAAGTCGGAAGACGGGTCTAATGTTGATAACACACTCTTTCTTTCTTCTTGCTCGTGCTGTTCTTTCTCCTTGCTGGCATCTCCATCTTCCTCGTGGCCGTGTTTCTTGCGATGTATGAGCGGCATCTGATTGTGCTTGACTGCTGGGTACGATGATTGTACACGACGATGCAGTCCAGGTCCAAGCTCGAGTGGTCGTATTCAGCGAGCTAATAGGGACGTCTAACAGGTTCGCTGCCCAAGATTGGATAGATTAGATACTATCTTTCCCCAACGGGAACCAGGGGTCCGAGTGATGCATGCCTGTCTATCACCGAGTTGTTTCACGCGGAGCGTGAGTACTGCGCTGACATGATGCACGACATGACGATTGTCAGTTAAGAATAGATTCCAGTGGAGGACGTGTTGTTGGAATGGTGAGAAGAAGTCCGAATAGAGTTAGGCGGTAAGCGATGAATGATGATCCCCCATTGTGCTCCTTGGTACTACTCGGTTGTAAGCAGTAAGCAGGCACACGAGCGAGCGAAGTGACCAGGGGGGAGTGGGGACAGATGATGATATAAGAGTCGCAAGTTGATTGTGACAAGCCGAGATGCCGATTAGTGGCGTACTCTTAGTATGTCTCTCATGTCATGTAATCATCCAGCAGCACCAGGCATGTATGTATACATGTAACAAGACAACAGGCATATATGTTACAACTACTATCTTATATCTCGTACGTCGTCACTTCTAGTAAATGTACATGTATCAAACATCGAGTATCAAGCAAACTCCATCGACCCATCTTCTGATTCTCCACCTTGAAAATCTAGACCTAAACCCAGGCAATCCGAAGACGCTTCAAATCCCTCTGGCGGGACCAGTGAAGGTAGCTCTACAGGTGGCTCGCCAAGCCTGGCCCTAGCAGCGTTGAGTTGATGATGGAGTATCATCACTTGTTGTTTCAGGTGCTCGGTGCTGGCTGCTCTGGATGCGTCCTCCGCTATAGATCAGCATCTGCAAAAGGTAAACAAGGTGGTTGTAACGTACCTTTCCGCTTTGCTCTGAATGCCCTCGCTCCACATCTATTCCGAACCTGCTTCTTCTCCTCACTGTTCATCCTCGCATATACTTCATCCGGTACATCCCATTTCCATTTCTCACGTCCTTGTGGCATAGCGGCAGACGGTGAGGTTTTCTTTTTTGGCGATGACGTTCGTTTCTTTGGAGCAATTTTTCGAGACTGACTGTTTACTGATGCTGCAAGAGAAGATGAAGGATCTTTAGGAGGGGGAGAGATCATGTACCCCGATGGACCTGGTGGTGGGAGATGATGGACGGGAGGTGCGAGTGGTTGATAGGGTGAATAAGGTGATTGTTGGTAGTGGCTATAGCCTGACTGTGGAGTCGCGTTGCCATATCCATATCCTACAGGTGATCCATCGGAACCATAGCTGTGATGGGGAGGTGGGATGTATCGCTGGTTCTGATTGTGACCTTGGGCATCACCATTTCCATTACCACCACCACCACCACTGGGCATATGTGATGGATGGAGGGGATGACGAGATTGAGCTTGATTGTTGTTGATGTCCTGTCTCTGATCAGGTCGGTGCCCTCCAGATTGGTAGTAATTGGGAGGGTTCATCTGGGGTATTGGTAAATGAAGGTATTGACTGCTCATAGGAGGGGTAGGATATGGATGTCCGGGTACCGAATCGCTTGATTCGGATGGAGAGGCAAGTGGTTGATGCGAGTCGTAGTTGTTTGTCTGATAGGTTTGCGGGTATGGAATGGTAGATGAACCTGTACCAGTCTCGAGAGGGTAGTCGGTAACTGTGTTACCAAAATGATTGTAGGGTCTTAGGGGTGGCTTTGGATATCAGCATACATCATAGTCTAGCATCGACATGTTTAAGGGTAAACATACCAGAGTCTGATCCATCGAGCTAAGAAATGATGTGGTCGTTAAGTTTTTTCATTCAAACAGATCGCGTGGTATCTCGAGATGAGATGATGGGATTCGGGTTCCTAGAGGTGAGTGAGTTGCGCTCGAAATGAATGGAGGCGAGGGGTCTGCAGTCCATTATGGTATAGAATAGTCCATTGTTCAAAATGTAGGAGTAGAAGAGATGGATGATGATTATTGGCGCTAGGGGATATTGCAGATCTTGGTACACAGATCCCCAGATCTCCAATGTTCTCATGTATCTGACATGTGCACAACATGTGATCGGCGCCGATGCCTTTGACCGACAAGTCGGACCTTTCACGAAGGGGACAGATGTATATGGCAGCAGCACGAAACGTAGTAGGGGACGACAAGGTAAAGCATGCAGACGAAGAGGAAGTGGTACTAACCTTGACTGGTTCCCAAACAACGAGACGATTTATAATCTCAGGGTCGACCCTCTTCCCGATACGCTCATGAATACTGCAGTGCAAGACTGGGATTATCAGCTTGATGCTATCTATTGCGATTATGGTCGACTTACGACTCTTGCCTGATGATCTACCAGTACACTAGAAGCGGTGGGTCCCCAATATGGAAGGCCGACAACCGCGAGAAGCGACAAGAAAGTGGTGACGAGTGCGTAAGTCGTTCGTTGCGTTCGACCTCGTTAACAGAACGATAAGTGTTTCGGCCGAGTCGTCAATGGACCCCAAGCTCGGAGGTCTGGCGTAGTAGTTGTAGTCGTAGGCGCAGTGTCGGATGCAACCCAGCGGTAACGTTCAAGAAAGAAGACCGGTGTATGGAAAAAAGTAGTAACTAGCTGGAGAGTGAAAGACAAGTTCAAGTTGCAAGTGATGGACACTAGAGTATGTAGGCTATCAGGTGGAGGGGATGGTTTTATTGGTACCAGGTATCCCAGGGAGTACGATGATGTATTTAGGCTGGACCGTGATAATGCCTCAATTTTCCGTGCGAACAAAGAAAGGCGACAGATCCGATCTGATATGTTTAGGTGATTTGGTGATGTGCCGCGCCGAGGGTTTAGGCCAATTAGGGGCAAGAGGGTGGGGTGTCGGGATAGTAAAGGGAGTATCTTCGGTAGTGTGACCCCTTTATACAAGTAGTAAAGAAGAAGCTAGGGGCCGTAGCCGAACGATGGCGTGGAAAGGGCAGATCTATAAATTACAGGTATTGCCGTTCGGATCCGCCGGATGTAAACGCAGTCACGTATAATCACTGAATAATCTACGCTGGGAAGGCGAGGATTTGGATTTGGAGTAGGGATATGATTTATAGGTAGACTAGTACGAGTATCTATACAAGAAGGTAATCGTGGTAGACACCTGTCTCGGAATTATTCAAAATTCGGAAACAGCTTGAGGGAAGGATGAGAAGAGCCGAACAGATGACTGATATCAAGCAGGACCACTAATAGCCTCCCAAGAAGATAGGACTGAACAGCGAAAAGAGGCGTTTCACGCGTAGTGCAGCTAGCGCCCGTGTTTTGTTTTATTCCGGCTTCTATGCTCGGCTCGCCTCACTTGTAGCTTGACGGCAGACCCTTTGATTCGGTCAATCGGCCACTGCGTAGTTCCCCCCACAATTCGGGCTACCGAACAAGAAAACGGCAGGGGCACGAGAGTTTGCTGAAGGTCCCAGGCACATAATCACCCAGGGGGCCAGCCATTGAGGTTCAGCAAAGAGAGATGCCGATCACGTAAGAAGCATCGGTGGCTTGCTCCTGTCCGATCATATGATTCCGTGCCTTCCCTGGAAACGACGAGGTTTCCCCCAATGTGATCTCCCCGGTAAGCAAGAGCTTTGGAGGTCAATTGCTGACATTCGTTTCATTCAAATCTTGGGACGCGGCAAATGATAGATGACGTTGATCATGGCTGTTCCTTTCCCACAACTATCAGCAGTTGATAAGGCCGTCGGTCAGCCACTGAAATGTCAGCAATCTCGCTGCTGAAACGAGGGGCTTGTTTCGCCGAGTCAGTTCTCGTTGTTCTGTTCTTCCGCAACGGCGATCTTGATTGATTTAAGTTATGTATGGAACTCCCGAGATGATTAGAGTTGGTAATTAAGATAGAAGATTGGAACTGAGGCTGGTTGTACTCGCAATTTCTCCGAGCAATAGATTCCAGGACGGTCGATGTCGGGCGGTCCGGTCCGCGCACGTCGGGTCGTCGATCGGTCTATCCATTTACAAGATCCGCCGTGAGGTGACCTGACAAGACTACCTCAGGTCTGTAGCTTGTCACTAAGGAGGACCCGCCACTTTCTGTGCTTCGTACCGCTATGAGACGTCCGGGCGGAAAGCAATGGCTCTTGGCCATATGTGGTGGTCGTTGCCGAGATGATGGCCGCATACCAGACTCTGAAATCATGTGTGCATCCTTGTATATGTGATCATGACTGCACTGAATCAGAACATAAAGCAGCAAATTATTCTATACCTGTATCTCCCTTACCTCCCTCGCTCCCGTGCTATTCTGGATTCCCTCGGACCGAGTCTGAGTTCAGAGCTCTTCCCGGCCGACAGCCTTCCTCACTACATTCTCCAAATCACCCTCGACTTCCCCTACTTTCCTGATTATATCTTCTACCCTCTCACCCAAACCTTCAGGTGCAGCGGTACCTCCCGCCTGCTTTACGATGGATCTCGTAGCGGTGTGGTATTGACTCGATAGGGAAGCCAATAGGCTAGATCCGCTACTCAATGCGTCGTCGCCATAGGCATTTCCGGCCGATTTCAGGGACGCGAAATACTCTGCGACGGGTCCTGGTGTAGGTGCCGGGCCGAGTAATGAGGCGATCTGTGCAGATAGCGATGCTGCTTGACTAGCAGCAGCATTGGAGATGGAGGAAAGATGGTCCGGGATTGATTCAGGTGTAGGGACAGATCCGAGGGCGGAAGATGCCGAGCGAGTTCCATCATGGACTGCCGAGGCGATTACTGATCCGATCGACGATGCCGATTGAGAGGCTTGGTTGTATACTGATGCAACATGTTCATTTACCGATTCAGGTGAAGGTGTACCGCCAACAGCGCTGATGACTGATCGTGTACCGTCGTGGACTGCTTTCGAGACTACGGAACCGACCGAAGATGCCGAGGCTGGGATATCGCTGGCCAGATTGGATATAGCTTGGGTAGCGCCAGCGACGACCGAGTAAGCGGAAGAAGAAGCTACACTGGCGTACTCCTCGATGTTCTTGGGGACATTCACGCCAGTTCCAGCAGCTTGATAAACCGCTTGTGAGACTACTGATCCTACGGATGAAGCTGATGATCGAGCTTGATCCATTACCGAGGATGCATACTCAGCTGCTCCTTCCGGCGCAGGCGTGCCACCGGCAGCTTTGACAATTGACCTTGAAGCTTGATGAACCCCTTCTTGAGCTTGAGCATAGGCATTACCAGCTCCAACTTGGACTTGAGCAAGGATGGATTCGAGGTAAGCCTCTGCGCCTGTATCAGGAATAGCGGATACGACGGAAGCGGAAGCGGCGGCGTATATTGATTGAGCATGTTCTGCTACACCCTCTGGAGAAGGGGTTGCGCCGACAGCAGAGATGGCGGAGCGGGTGGCATCGTGGTCTACCGAAGAAGCAGATGATGCTAGATCGCTAGCGGCCGATCGGGCAGACTCGACTGCTCCAGATGGTGATTGGGTTCCGGCGACAGCGGCACTAGCTTGTGATAATGCGTCTTCAACTTGTTGTTTGCCTTTTCCAATCACTCCTCCTACTCCAGCTCCGACAGCTCCAACTCGTTCGGCTATAGGCAGAATTGATACGGTAGGTTCAGCGCTACCAGTGATGGCAGACCCAGCTTGTCGCAATGCATCTTCAATTTGTTGTTTGCCTTTACCGATAATGGCTCCTGCTCCGAGTCCCTCGGCGGCTCGCTCGATGATGGGTAGGATCGACACAGATGAGGCGGCGGATGCTACAGAGGCGGTAGAAGCGGAAGAACCAGTTCCAGTGATGGCGGATCCAGCTTGTCGTAAAGCATCTTCAACTTGTTGTTTCCCTTTGCCAATAACCGCACCTGCCCCAAGACCCTCGGCGGCTCGTTCAATGATGGGTAGAATCGAAACCGAAGAAGCGGCGGATGCAGTTTTGCTGGAGCTAGAAGAGGCAGAGTCGGAAGCTAGAACTTCCCTAGCTTCAACCCTATCCAATGCCGATCTTTTCAAAATCCCCACTCGAACCCTGAATCCTTCTACGACATCGTCAATCTCGGTATATAGATCCGCTAGATTCTTTTCTATATTCGCACTAGGATCCATTAAACTTTTATCTTTCACTTGACCATCATGTAAACCCATATATTTCTCTTTCCATCCATCAACTGCGACTTGAAGTTGATTGACTTTTGTGAAATCTTTAGGGTTTACTTTATCGACCCAAGCCATTTCTTCGACCAATACATCCTTTTCAGCGAGTAGAGCGTCGAGGGGTTGGAATGCTTTTTGGACAATGGGTTTACCTAGATTGAACCAATCGGATTTAAGGGATGCGAGCTTCGATTTGATTTTAGTTACTTTCGATTGTACTTTGGCGTCCGCTTGTTGGGATGATTTGAGTACTTGATCTTTCTTGAGGACAGTTGATTTCGAGTATAATTTGTCCAGTCCAGTGACTACGTAGTTGATATCTTGTTCAATCTCTGCTCGAGAGCCTTGCAGGAGCATTGGGTATTTGGTAGCGAGGATATCCTTGTGAAGTGTTACCAGCTGTGAGTGGATGTGTCCGAATTAAGACGGGGTAGGTAGTCGACGTGACGTAGAGAGCATGGCGGTGAGCGGGGTATTGGTGAATAGCGTAACAGATGAGCCAAGTGAGCGGGTAAGGATATAGAATGAGAGAGGAGATAGAGTATAAGCGTGATTCAATATTGGTATTCATTTGTTTTATCAATTTACCTCTGATTTAACCTGCTTGTATCCCTTTTTCCCTTGCTCTTCGATCCTAGCTTTCAATTCCTCCCTAGTCTTTTCCATCTCTCCCCTAGTCATCTTGTCCCCCTTGGCTTTCCCAGCGTTCGACTTGACGACTGATGGAGAAGGAGATGGCGACGGTGATGCGGATTTCGATAGTGAAGAGGAAGAAGAAGAGACCTTTGACTTGACGGCGGCAGTCTTTGCTTTAACATCAGATTTCACATTGTAACCATTATCCATCCTTCCTTTACTTTCCGCCCTGGATCCTCCTGTTGTCGGCAGGAAATCAGAAATGATTGCCCAGAATGATTTAGGTGGTTCAGGAGCAAAGATTACGGCTGGGAGGATAGATTCGAGTGAAGGGCGGATATAGGGCTTGTAGACTTTTTGGTTGAATGTCTCGATGTATGGTCGCAAGATCGTTGTAGCACGGCTGATGTGAGGGCCGAGGTGAGGGTCAAGGTGGGTCTTGTATAGTGTCACGACGCGGCTGATAGTTTAGTTACACCCGTAAATAGTCGAAATCAGACTTACCCCTGGACGATACTGTATCCCCTCGAGACGTGCTTTCCTCCAATTTCTAGTCCTTTAATCACTCGAGGACCCAAGATCTCCCTTGTGATCCTCTCTGCTTCCTTGGCACCCCGGATAGCGTGGGGTTTACTATAGTTGTACGCATTGATACTCCTTTTCCTTCCAACTTGGTATCCAGCGTTTGCGTATTTCCCAGCTTGACCAGTAACAGGATGACTAGCGATATACTTGTACGATTTTACTGATTGATCTTTGGCCGAATTGGCGTATAGCTGAGCTGCGGCAAGCTGAGGATGCAGGTACTGATTATGTAGTGCCGAGATTCGGGACGTGTATGGCGCAGTGAGGGTATTGAATTTAGTCTTGACGTAGGGCATGTGAGGCTGGACCAATGTTAGGTATGCTCTCTTGAGCTCCCTCTGGACTCTTTTGACGACAGGTCCAACGGGTCCATTCCATACTTTCGTCGAAGTATCCCTTACTTTGGTATAAGATGGTTCGACGGCATTGACATAAACAGGATGATTTAGGACATTTCCTTGAGCCTTCTCGACTAGTGGATAGATATATGGTTGGAGTACTGCGTCATGGTATGCGTTGGCGGGGTAGCAGAGTGTTTGATGTAACGATCCAGCCTGTGGTGGGTGGGTGAACCCAAGTGGGGCGAATACGTATTTCGAGATTACTGATTGTGATGAGGACGGTGATGGGCAGACCACTGTCGAAAAGAGCGAGATAATCAAGAAGAGAGGGATGGTGGTGATTAAGGAAGCGATAGAAAGCGGATGTCGACGTGCTACAGCGACTGCCTTTCGACCTTGGACCTGAATGTCAGTCATGTCCAAACAATCTAGGAATGCATGACATACCTTTGCTGTCTGGACAGTCTTCTTGGCGACATCCTTGGAATAGTCGGGTATACCAGCTTTCGATACAGTCGGTCCATTCTGATATTAGTATACGTACGGATGGCCCATAGCACAAAACGCACATAGAATTTCGGAGTACCAGTCGAAGTGGAGGTAGATGTCGATGATTGTCCTGCAGGACCAGGTTGTAAAGGAGTAGCTTCCTTCCTAGCCTGAGGAGGGACAGGAGTAGAGGGTACCCTCTTGATAGGGGGTTGACTCTGTCTCTGTTTTGACATGATGTGTAGAGTGTATAGATAGAAGGTGGGAGAGAAGGCAATCTAGTGACGTAGAGAATGACGTGGCATTTGTACGAGAGTAGTCTCTGTGTGTCAATGAGCAAGAGGACATTGTAGTTGTCGCGGTCGCGTATGCATAAGCATCTGACCCATAGAAGAGTAAGGCAGGATGGCAGGTGAGTAGCAGTAGAAAGGTAGAGGAGAGAAGCTGATGGTAGACTACAAAGCGATGCTAGAAGAGGAGTTTGAGGTGAGTTATCCTTGCTGAACGTGAGCTCGGTCATTGACGATATTCTAGGTGCTCGAGTCAATTTACCCAGATGAGCTAGAGAGTAGGTCGAATCGTGTGCCTCTCAAGCAAAGCTGATGAGTAGAGATCTCCGAGACGTCAGTTCGTATACGTGTCGAGCCAGATGAAGGGTCTCCGTCACACCCTCGTACGCCAGCTCCAGCTCTAAGCACGAATCTCGAAGGGGCAAAGGTGACTAATGACAGTATCGCTGTATATGGTCTTGACGTATCCACCGACGTATCCAGACGTAGCACCTGATATCGAATTCGAGACAATAGAAGATGATGAAGATGATGATGAGGAGGAGGCGGCAGGCAATGGAGAGTTGACGGAAGAAGAGACAGAGACGGTACTAGGGCAGCTGAATACAATAGTCAGTCTCTCCCTACACCACAGAGGCGCGTACTCATGATAGGTGGAGGAATCATTAGGGATGGCAATGAGTTTTACGCTGGTGGCTTCATGTAGAGAAGCGCTTAGTGGTGTGGTCGCAACGAGGTTGATAAGGGAGCAAGAGGCAGAGGATGCTAAAGCAAAGGCGTACGAGGAGGTGAGTAATCGCATATTCGAGCGAGCGGACCGAAGCGAGTATATGGGTTGTGAATATCCAATGGGACGAAGAAGGATGGATGGAGGGAGGCTGTATCTTATCGGCCTGCTGCCATCCGTGCAAAGACGACTGGGGACGAGAGGAAGGGGCTCGCCGAATCGAATTCAGGCGCGAGTGATCGGAGCGTAGAAGGGACGGAAGAAAGGAATGAAGGAAAGAATGAGGGACGAGCTGACAAACCAGGCTGAAGCAGCTCGAACTCGCGGTACGCCCCTAACACCCGAAACATTCCAAACATGGCGTAAACAATTTACATCTGAATTGAAGCAGAAGCGGGAAAAGGAAGAAGAAGAGAGAATAAAAGCATTACCGCCTAGAGAGAGGGAGGATGTTAAGAAGAGAAGGGAGAGGTTATCTGGTGGGTCTTTTCTTTCTTTCTTTCTTCCTCTTTTCCTTTCCGACCTACTAACATACCCTTCCATTATGCCGTCGCGGCGGCACCATTTCGTCTGATCGTCATTTACCAGACATATTGCCTACTCTATCCTCATCTCGAATTCCACACACCCACATCTCCTGAACCGGCTCAATCCTTCGGATATCGCTGATCCTCAGGTCGACAATTATTCGAAACGACAAAGATCATTGACGATGAAAAATATTACGAAGAAGGATCTACCGAGATTGACTTATCTAAATATACGCGTGAAGAACGTGAAAAGGAAAGGAGAAAAGAGGAGGAAGAGGATGAAAAGAGAAGAGAGGGGATGTTGGCTGATGAGGGTGATTAGGGTATCTGAAGGCCGCTAGGCCTGAGGATAGGCTTGATCGCTCGTGGGCAGGGGAGAGCTTGGCAAGGAGGATCAGCTCTTTGGTTTCAGTGCATGATACGACTAAAATTGGGATGGATTGCCTGATAGGGCAGAACTCCGCCTTTGTTTCGTTTAGACTTTGGGCATAATATTGAGGACAGAGGGGGATTCGATAGCATCATATATGCATCTACATTACACCTTCAGCTTTCAGATAGGCTCCATACGCTGCGATTCCGTATGAAGATTCCATGCGGCAGAGGAGTAGAAAGATTAGATTACCGGCTTCTTCTCGCGTTTGAATCAACTTTTGACTTTTTTGACATTTATACATCCACACGTATACACGCCATACATCATCATCATCATCAGTACAATGACGCAGGAAGAAACAGAGGCAGGACCTAGTACATCGACCTTTCTCTCGGATTTATATATATCTCAATCTCATGAGGACAGTACCAAGTCTACCGACCCAAGTCCAGCTGCGGACGCACACAAATCGACCCGGAAAAGTAGACTGAAGCCCAACTCAACACAAACGACAACGGTACCTACAGCAAAGACGACAAAGTCGAAACCGAAATCTAAACCGATCCCAACTCCAATTCAAGCATTTATTGATCCTGCAGTTGGAGAGGAAGAAACTGTTCATGAGATATATGAGAGTATTGCACCTCATTTCGCCCAGACCCGACATAAGGTATGTGTGTTCATCTGAGGTGGGGTTGAGTCGGCTCTCCTCAAGATCAGATCGGCAGTAGAAGTAGAATTCGAAGTACAAGAGATAGAGCTAACAAGTAGCCATGGCCACTAATAACAACATTCCTCAATTCCCTACCCCCACATTCCATCGGATTAGATTCTGGAGCTGGAAATGGGAAATATCTACCCACGGCC
>Ga0265780_10009940_pt1 | contig 11371 bp, 7 predicted proteins | sample P1T30metagenome_FD_192432 | JGI IMG/M metagenome (GOLD analysis project Ga0265780, IMG submission 192432) | Plant litter microbial communities from East Loma Ridge, Irvine, California - P1 T30 | ecosystem: Environmental > Terrestrial > Plant litter > Unclassified | place: USA: California... | reverse complement strand
CGGTCGATCACCGGGCCGCACAGCAACAGGCCGATCGCATAGGCCGCCTGGAACCAGAAGACGATCATGCCGTAATCGACCTCGGTCCAGCCGAGTTCGCCCTGAAGCGTCGGCTTGAGGATGCCGATCACCTGGCGATCGATGTAATTGATCGTGGTCGCGAAGAAGAGCAATGCGCAGATCACCCAGCGCACGTTGCCGCCCGCGCGCTGTGGTGCGGCGTCGATCCGGGCCGAACCCGCCGCTCTTGTTGATCCGTCCACGCGCGCTCTCCTGCGGTCTTGTTCTGTTTATTGGGTATCGAAAGTCAGGCGCCGGGTTGATCCGGCAGGGTCAGACGTCCCCCCCGTTGCGCGCCCGCTGGGTCGCATATGCGATCCCGCGTTCCACCCCGCGCAACTCCGCAAGCCCGCGCATCCGGCCGAGCAGCGAATATCCCGGCAAGGTCTGCTTGGTCAGATCGTCGAGTATCTGGTGCCCGTGGTCGGGCCGCATCGGAATCGAGCGCCCTTCGCGAGTCTGCAATGCATGGATCGCCGCGACGAGCGACACCATCTCCGCGCTGCCCGCCAGATGCGCGGCTTCGTGGAAGGAATTGTCGGGTTCGCGCTGGACCGAGCGCAGATGGAGGAACCCGATCCGCTTCCCCAGCCGATTGATCATCCCCGGCAGATCATTGTCCGCGCGCACGCCGAGCGAGCCTGCGCAGAAGCACAGGCCGTTGGAGGCGTTGGGAACCTGGTCGAACAGCCGGACGAGATCATCCTCGGTGCTGACGACACGCGGAAGGCCGAACAGCGCAAAGGGCGGATCGTCGGGATGGACGACGAGCCGGATGCCGAGTTCGTCCGCAAGCGGGCAGACCGCCTGCAGGAACGCGACGTGATTGGCGCGCAAAGTGTCCGCATCGACCCCGTCATATTGGCCGAGCGCCTCGAGGAAGCGTTCGGTCGTGAAGGTTTCCTCGCTCCCCGGCAGACCCGCAATGATCGTGCGGTCGAGCAGGCGGCGCTCGTCCTCGGTCATGCTCTCGAACCGGCGTGCGGCGCGATCGCGCATGTCCGGCGTATAGTCGCCCTCCGCGCCGGGGCGGCGGAGGATGTGGAGGTCAAACACCGCAGCGGCCTCGAGTTCGAACCGCAACGCCAGCGCCCCATCGGGCATCGCCCAGGCCAGGTCGGTCCGCGTCCAGTCGAGCAGCGGCATGAAATTGTAGGTGACGGTGTGGATGCCGCACGCCGCGAGATTGACGAGGCTTTCGCGGTAGCGCGCGATCAGCCCGTCCCAGTCCGCGCCGCGTGTCTTGAGCCCATCATGGACGGGAAGGCTTTCGACCACCGACCAGACGAGCCCGGCGTCCTCGATTCCCTGCTTGCGCGCGAGGATGGCGTCGCGCGGCCAGACCGCACCGTTGGGGATTTCGTGGAGTGCGGTCACGATTCCGGTGGCACCCGCTTGCCGGATATCGCGCAGGGTTACCGGATCGGACGGTCCGAACCAGCGCATCGTCTCAGTCATCAACACCGTGAGTAGCCTCCCCTCCGCAGCGGCATGGGACAACGCGTCCACTGCGGGTTTGCGATCCTTATCAGTCGGGAATTTGATAGGCCAGAACCAAAGAATTGGTAATACATTTCTGTGAGACGGGTGCGGCCCTGTCCGGTGCCGCATGCCCCGTTGCCCGTTTAGAACTGGAAATTGACAGCGAGCGCATAGGTCCGCCCGAACGTCGACGTGTACAGCGGGTCCTGCCGTATGCTGTCGGTGTAGAGGTTGTTTTGCTCGTTGGTGATGTTCGACACTTCGGCGATCAGCTTGATGTGGTCGTTGAGGTTGTACGAGGCGGACGCATCGACGAAGATCGTCTTCTTCGCGCCGACCGCGTCGCTGTCCTGCGGGCCGGGGATGCCGGTGAGATAGCCCGAGCGGTAATTGACGGTCGAGCGGATGCTGAACTTCGTGTCCTCATAATAGAGCGTGCCGCTTGCGGTTTCGGGCGACAGGCCGACGAGCGGCGCGGTGCGGGTCAGCGTCGCGACGCCGTTGACGCTCTGCAGGATGTAATTGATGTTCGAGCGCACCCGCGTGAAATTGGCGAGCACGCCGAGATTGCGCAGCGGCCCCGGCAGGAAGCGCAACGGCAATTGCACGTTCGCCTCGAACCCGCGCAGCGGCCCGCCCGGCGTGTTGGTGCTGCGCGAGACGTTGAACAGTTCGTCGGGGGTCGCATTGCTGTTGACCAGCAGCGAGTCCGGCAGGCCGAGGTCGCGGAACGGCAGCAACTGCGTCGTGTTCTGGATGTAGGTTTCGATGTTCTTGTGGAAATAGGCGACCGAGATCAGCGATCCCGGCGCGAAATACCATTCGAGTGCTGCATCGAACGTGTTGGCGCGGATCGGGTCGAGGAACGGGTTGCTGAACGATCCGGTGCGGATCGCGACGTTGACCGTGCCGCTCGGGATCAGCTGCCCGTAAGACGGACGCGACATCACGCGCGCGGCGGACAGGCGACCGATCAGGTTCCCGGTGATGTCGAACGCGACGTTCGCCGACGGCAGCCAGTCGTCATAATCGCGATCGACCTTCGAGATCAGGCCGACCGTCGGGAAGGCTGATCCGGCGGGTGCCGCGGTCGGGATGACGCCTTCGGTATGCAGGTCGGTGTAGATGTAGCGCACGCCGACATCGCCGCGGATCGGGATCGGCAGCCCGTCCTCGGTGTTGAACTTCACCAACAGATAGCCCGAACTATAGCGTTCGTTGACCTTGCCATAAGCGCTGCCGCATTCGACGCCGCACAGCGGGAAGCTGTCGAAATCGACCGCAGCGCGGAACTTGTCGGGGTCGACCGCGGCGAAATCCTGCATGTTCCCGCCGAGGTTCTTCGCCACCCCGGTGGTGGTGAAGGTCAGGTCGCTGAGCGACACGTTTGCCGGCAGCGCGCGCGGCAGGCTGTACGCCGGGGTCAGGTTGAGCTGCCGCTGGGTATAGTCGCCGGTGCGATATTGCCCCCCCGCCTGCAGCGTGAAGCCGGGGGCTGCCTCCCATTCGGTATTGAGCTCGAAGGTCTTGCTGATGATCGAGTTGCGGCGATCGAAATAGGAGATCTGCCCGCGCTGATTGCCGTCGGCGAGCGGCGGTCCATACGCGAAGATCGACGCATCGGCGGGATCGACCCCGTAGCCCAATTTGGGGATGTTGGGGGAATCGCGGAAATCGATCGAGAAATTGTCGGTATCGTTCGAATCCATCGCGACTTGCAGGCGATTGACCTGCAGGATCGAATCCGAAATGCCCGCCAGCCCATAGACGCGGAACGTGTCGGTGAAACGATGATCCAGGTTGAGGTTCGCCTGCCGGAAGGTCGAGGTGAACTTCTCGTTCTGCATTTCGGAGCGCAGGTCGACGCCGTCCCATACGCCGTGCACCAGCGAGCCCAGATCATCGACCTCGATCTCGCGGACCGACATCATCGGCTGCCCGTTGTTCGAGGCGGTGCGCCCCATCGATCGTGCGTCGAGATAGGCGTCGAGGCGGTTGACCTTGAACCGCGCATAGAGGCCGTCGAGCGAGATGTCGGTGCGGTCGGTCGGCTTCCACTGCAACGTCAGCGATCCCGCGACGCGTTCCTGCACCTGGCTCGATTTCGCCGGGCGCGGCAGGCGCGGCAGGAACACCCCGCCGCCGGGGCGACCCGACACGCCGGTGCGGCTCATGATGTAATCATAGGCCTCCTTGGTGCTGGTGCGGGGGTTGCCGGCGCTGCAATTGGCGGCGTTCGCGCCGACGTTGTTGCCGCTGTTGGCGTAATTCGTCCCCGGGCTGTTCACCGCCGCGCCGTTATAGGTGTAGCCGACGGGGGTGCAGTAGGGGAACAGCACGCTGCTGGTGGTCGTCGCGCCGGGCGCGGTCGGCACGGTCTGTGCCAGGCCCGCGACATAGGACGGCAGGATATCGACCGCCGAATAGGCATATTCGTCGATATGGCGCTTGGAATAAGCGAGGCTGCCCAGCACGCCGAAGGTGCCCCCGAAGAATTTCTTCGACACCAGCGCGGACAGGCGCGGATCGGCCTGTTTGGCGATGTCGTTGTAGATCCCGCGCGCGGTCGCGGAGACGACGAAATCCTTCTTCTGGTCGAACGGCTTTGGCGCGCGCAAATCGACCGTCGCGCCGAGCGACCCTTCCTCGACATCCGCCGAGGTCGTCTTGCGAACCGACAGCGCGGAGAAGATCTCGGTCGGGAAGGTGATGAAATCGAACGAGCGCCCGGTGCTGACCCCGCCGCGAATGTCGGTGCCGCTGACTTGCGACACGCCCTCCATCCCGTTGATGCGGACGCGCGTGAATTGCGCGCCGAGCCCGCGCACCGAGATGTTACGCCCTTCGCCGCCATCGCCGCGCGACAGCGCGACACCGGGAATGCGCTGCATCGATTCCGCCAGGTTCGAATCGGGGAATTTGCCGATGTCCTCGGCGACGATGCTGTCGACCGACGCGGTTTCGCGGCGTTTGAGGTTGAGTGCGTTGTTGAGCGAGGCGCGAAAGCCGGTGACGACGATATCGTCGTTTGCCGTGCTGTCGACGCTGGTGTTCGGCGCGGCCTGGGAGGGATCGTTGCGATCCTGGTCGATCGTCTGGTCGCTGGGCGGGGCGGGTACAGGGTTTACGGCTTGTTGTCCGAAGGCGGGCGTCGCCATCAACAGGCCGATGACGCTCGTCGTGATAAGCAGACGCGGCTTATCGATGCTTTTGCAGCGCATATCCCTCTCCCTTTATGCCTGCGCATACGGAATGGCCGCTGCCCAAGCTTGACCTGCCACCTGGTTTGATCGGTTGGCTGGAGGGTTAGGTACCATTGCCATTTCAGTATGACAATGCCGTTAAGTTTGGTCAGGGAGATTCGTATGCGAGGCACCGCTTCTCCTTCCCTCCCTGGAAGGAAGGGGAGGGTTGCAGCCCCGGCGATCAGACCGATCGTCTGGCCAGCGCCCGCCGCCGCTGGCTGGTTTCGGCGCGGGCGCGCTCGACGGCCTCGGTTTCGGTTACGTCGAGCAGATGATCGATCAGCCGGGCGAGATGGTCCCGCATCGCATTGCGCGCGTCGACCGGCGAGCGGGCCTCGATCGCGCTCAGAATGCGACCGTGTTCCGCCATGCGGCTCTCGGTCCCGAGGCTGCCCGCCTTGAGCAGTACCTCGCGCGCCAGCGGGGAGCGGAAGCGCATGTCCCAGAAGTCGGTGACCGCGGAAATGATCACCGCGTTGCCCGTCGCCTCGGCGATCGCGATATGGAAGCGGCGGTCGGCGGCTTCGGCGGCTGCGGTATCCTCCTGTTCCATTTGCGCCAGAAGGGTCCGAAGTTCCTGAAGTTGCGCTTCGTCGATCTCGGTTGCCGCGACCGCGGCGACTTCGCCTTCCAGCAGGCGCCGCGCCTCGGTGATCTCGAACGCGCCGATGTCGAGTTCCTTGTCCTCGTCGATCGTCGAAGAAGCGAGCACGAACACGCCCGATCCCTTGCGCGCTTCGACCAGGCCTTTCATCTCGAGCGCGATCATCGCCTCGCGGATCGTCGGACGGCTGACCTGGAAGCGGTCGGTCAGGTCGCGTTCCGCGGGCAGGCGCGAGCCGACCGGATATTTTCCACTGGCGATATCGACAAGGATCGCCTGAACGATCCTGCGGTACAGCTTGCCGCCGCCTTCCGCCCCGCCGCCTTCCGTCATGCTCATCAACGTCCTCACTCGTCGGCCGGATCGGCACGGGGTTGTCCGCGCGGCCTATGGTTTGTTCCTTCGCGCCGCCGTCGCCGCCGTCAAGGCCAGTCCGGTCGAATCGCGGCCCCAGCAAAGAAATGTCTTACAATCCTATTGCATGTGGTCCGACCACAATTTAGAAAAGTCCTCAGGATGCGACCGTAACGGTGAAAAAGCCGAGCGGTCCAAAACGATTGGACCGGTCAGGTTCGATTTTCCCAATCCGCACAAAGCGGAAGGACAACAGGGGGAGGCGCAATGACTCGACCGCTTACATGCCTGGCGTTGGCGGCTGTTCCGCTGATCGCGCTCGCGTCCGCCCAGGCGGTATCGCAGGCCGCCCCGCAAGCGCAGACCCGCCAGACCAACGCCCCCTGGCACGATGTCACCCCGCGCCAAGGACTGCCCGGCTGGCACGTCACCGGTGGCAAGGCGGATTACAGCATCGACAAGGGGGAACTGGTCGGGCGCGCCATGCCCGGCGCCACCAACAGCTGGCTGGTGTCCGACGCGAGCTACGGCGACTTCATCATCGAGTTCGACGCGAAAACCGATCCCAAACTCAACTCGGGGGTGATGATCCGTGGGCAGAGCCGCCCCGAATATCGCAAGGGCGTCGTGTTCGGCTATCAGGCCGAGATCGATCCGTCGCCGCGCCGCTGGAGCGGCGGGCTGTACGACGAGCAACGGCGGCAATGGCTCTACACGCTCGGCCGCAACGCGCCCGCGCGCGCGACCTTCCAATCGGGCGGGTGGAATCACTACCGCGTCGAGGCGATCGGCAACCGGCTGCGCACGTGGATCAACGGCGTGCCCGCCGCGGACGTGGTCGATGACGTGGATGCCCGCGGGTTCATCGCGTTCCAGGTCCATGCGATCCCCGATGCGGACGCGGCCCGGCATCCCGAAGTGCGCTTCAAGAGCGTGCGGATGATCACCGAGAATCCCGCGCGCTATGCGCTGCCCGCGACGACGATCGCGCAACAGGGATGGCAGTCCAATCAGCTGTCCGATGGCGAGCGTCGCGCAGGCTGGAAGCTGTTGTGGGATGGTCGCACCACCGCCGGCTGGCGCAGCGCCGCCGCCACGGGTTTCCCCAAGGGCTGGTCCGTCACCGACGGCATGCTGACGGTCAAGGGCGCGGGCGGCGGCGATATCGTCACGACGCGGCCGTATCGCAATTTCGAACTGTCGGTCGATTTCCGCCTGACGTCCGGGGCCAATAGCGGGATCAAATATCTGATCGATCCCGCGCTATCGAAGGGCGGGGCGATCGGGCTCGAATATCAACTGCTCGACGATGCCAACCACCCGGACGCCAAGATGGGGCGCGACGGCAATCGCACGGTGGGATCGCTCTATGACATGATCCCCGCGCGCAACCTGTCCGACCCGGCAAGCTCGGGCAAACGCGTCAACCCGCCGGGGGAATGGAACCGCGCGGTGCTGGTGGTGCGCGGCAAGCATGTCGAGCATTGGCTCAACGGCTTCAAGATGGTCGACTATGACCGTGGATCGCCCGAATTCCGCGCGCTCGTCGCGCAGAGCAAATATGCCAGGATCGCGACTTTCGGGGAAGCCGATCAAGGCCCGATCCTGTTGCAGGATCATGGCAACCGGGTCGATTTCCGGTCGATCAAGCTGCGCGAACTCTGATGGGGAATAGGATGATGCTGGACCGCCGCACGATGTTGACCGGGGCAGGCGCCGCGCTGGGTGTCGCGATCAGCGCGCGCAGCTATGCGCAGATCAAGGGCGCGAACGACCGCCTGCGCGTCGCGGTGGTCGGCGTGAACGGGCGCGGGCAGGCGCATATGGGCGCCTTCACCAAGCTGCCCAATGTCGCGATCACGCATTTCGTCGACGTTGACTCACAGGTTCTCGCGAAACGTGCAGCGGAATTCACCGCAAAGGGCCATGCCGCGCCCAAGCTGGAGGGCGACTATCGCCGCCTGCTCGACAGCAAGGCGGTCGATATCGTGACCGTCGCGACGCCGGATCACTGGCACGCGAAACTCGCGATCGATGCGATGAACTCCGGGCACCACGTCTATTGCGAGAAGCCGATCGGCATCGCCCCCGCCGAGGGCGAGGCGATGATCGCGGCGCAGAAGCGCACCGGTCGCCAGCTCCAGGTCGGCAACCAGCAACGCTCCAGCCCCGAGACGCAGCAGTTGCGCGCGCTGGTGCAGGCGGGCGAGCTGGGCGACGTCTATGAGGCGCAGACCTGGTATGCGAACGATCGCAAGTCGATCGGCACCGGGCAGAATGTCGCGCCGCCCGCGCATCTCGACTGGGACCTGTGGCAGGGGCCGCGCCCGCGCGGGCCTTATCGCTCCAATCTGGTGCCGTACAATTGGCACTGGTTCTGGAAATACGGGACCGGCGAGATCTGCAACAATGCGATGCACGAGCTCGACGTCGCGCGCTGGCTGATGGGGCTGACCTACCCGACCCGCGTGTCGGCGCAGGGCGCGAAGCGTTTCCACCAGGGCGACGATTGGGAAATGTACGATTCGCTTGCGCTGGAACTCGCCTATGACAAGGATCGCATGATCCGCTGGAACGGGCAGAGCTGTAACGCGATGCTGACCTATGGGCGGGGCCGCGGCGTGCTGCTGCTCGGGACCAAGGGGTCGGCGGTGGTCGATCGCAACGGGTTCGAGTTGTACGACCTGGCGGGCAAGTCGATCCGGCAGGTGATGGCCAAGGCAACGTCGGAAACCACCGGGACGGTCGGCGAGGGGGTGCTCGACGTCTATCATGCGGGCAATCTGGTCGACGTGATCCGAGGGCGTGCCAACGCGCTCGCTTCGCCGATCACCGAGGGGCATATCAGCACCACGCTCTGCCATCTCGGCAACATCGCCTATCGCACCGGCAGCGCGCTGACGATCGACCCGTCGAACGGCAAGCCCAAGGGAGCCGAGGCGATGAAGCTGTGGTCGGTCGCCTACGAACCCGGCTGGGAGGTCAAGGGCTGAGCTCCGTGTCGATCCGTGCCGACGTCGAACGCTTCATGGCGATGGGGACGCGAGTCGAACTCCATCGTTTCGGCCCGGCGGGGGCGGACGATGCGCTGCGCGTGGCGCGGCGCGCGATCGAGGCGGTCGACGACGCGCTGACGATCCACCGGCCGTCCGCGACGACCGCGCTCAACGATCGGCTTTTGGCCGGGCAGGACGCGCCGATCGACGATCCGGTGCTGTTGGACGCGTTATTATCGGTCGAAACCGTGCACGAAGCGACGCTCGGGTTGTTCGATCCTGCCGCGGATCGACGCTTTTCGGGGTCAGCGTGGCATGGAATCGTCTTCGATCGCGCCACCGCCCGGCTGCGCGCGCCTTACCCGGTCGCGGTGGATTTCGGCGGGTTCGGCAAGGGTTTCGCGCTCGATCGCGCTTGTGCGGCGTTGCGTGCGGCGGGGGTGACGACCGCGTGCCTGTCCGCAGGGGAAAGCTCGATCGCGGTGATCGGCGCCCATCCGCTCGGCGGCGGCTGGCCATTCGCGGTGCCACATCCGTTCGATTCCAATACCTTGCTCGTGGAGGTCGAGCTGCTCGACCAGTCGCTGTCGATCTCCGCGACGGTCGGGGCGGGGGCGGCCGCACCCGAACGGTCCGCGATGCTGCGCCCCGACGACCACGCCGTGATCACCGCCCCGCGCTGCACCGTCGCCGTCGCGGCGAGCGGCGCGCTGGCGGAGGCGCTCAGCACCGCCCTGCTGGTCGCCGACCCCGCCCGCGCCGATCGCCTGCTCGACCGCGATCGCGCGAACCGTTTCCGGTTCGATCTTACCCCGGCGTGACCCCGCGCGCTTCCTCTGCAAGGATCGCTTTGCAATGACTTACAAGGATTTCGACCTCTCGCGCCGCACGTTTCTCGATCGCGTGCTGATGGCGGCGGCGGGCGCGGGGATGACCGCGGCGGCCCCCTGGGCCGCGATCGCTGCCGGCACCGCGGCGGCGACGTCGGACCGAGTCCGGATCGGCGTGATCGGAACGGGCGACCGCGGGCGCACGCTCATCCAGAACATTAACAAGACGCGCAACTGCATGGTCGCCGCGATCTGTGACACTTACGAACCAAACCTGACCAAGGCGCGCGCCTGGATCGGTGCCGGGACGCGCACGTTCAGCGATCACCGCGCGATGCTCGACGCAGGCGGGCTCGACGCGGTGGTGATCGCGACCCCGCTCAACCTCCACGCGAAGCACGTGTTCGACGGGTTCGACGCGGGGCTGCACGTGTGGTGCGAAAAGGCGATGGCGCGGACGATTCCGGATTGCAGCGCTATGGTGAAGCGATCGCAGGACAGCCGCAAGATCCTCCAGATCGGGCATCAGCGGATGTTCCACCCGACCTATCTCAACGCGTTACGCCGCGCCAAGGCGGGCGAGATCGGATCGCTGACGCAGATCCGCGCGAGCTGGCACCGCAACAACAGCTGGCGTCGCCCGGTCCCCGCCGGGGTGAGCGACCGCCAGATCAACTGGCGGCTGTACCGCGACAGTTCGGCGGGGTTGATGACCGAACTCGCGACGCATCAGTTGCAGGTCGGCAACTGGTTCTTCGATGCGGTGCCGACGCGCGTGATGGGGTCTGGAAGCATCTGCTTCTGGAAGGACGGGCGCGAGGTCTACGACCATGTCGCGCTGATCTATGAATATGCCGGCGGGCGGAAGCTTATCTACACGTCGCTGCTCAACAATGCGCGCTATGGCTGCGAGGAACAGATCCAGGGCAGCAAAGGGACGATCGAACCCGAACTCGGCCGAATCTATCAGGAGCTGCCGCCCAAGGCACTCGCGCTGCAACGAATGCGCAAGGAAGTCGCGCGCGGACAGAAACGCACCGTGCCGATCGGCGGCGCGACCTGGTTTCCCGAGCTGCCGGTGACAACGCCCGGCGAGTCGCTCGGCTGGGGCGAATATGACGAGACGATGCTCCAGTTCGAAGGCTTTGGCGAAGCGGTGCGTGCCAACCGGGCGCTACCGGGGCTGCTGGCGCAGGCCTATGCCGCGAGCGTCGCGTCGCTGCTCGGCGAGCAGGCCATGGATCGGGGCGAGGCGCTGACCTGGCCGACTTCACTCGTCACCATCTGAAGGGAATAGGACCGTGACCGATACCGATCGACGCGCGCTGCTCGGGCTGGGCCTCACCGCGGGACTTGCCGCCGGGTTCGCGGGCGATGCCTTTGCGCAATCCGCGACGCGCGGCGACGCGGCGACCGAGGCGGCACCCGCACGCCCCGCACCCGAGGCGAAATACCGTGTGCCGTTCGCGGTGATCGGGCTCGACCATAACCACATCTATGGCATCACCGACGCGGTGATCCGGGGCGGCGGCGTGCTGACCACCTTCCTCTCGACTGACCCCAAGCAGATTGCGGCGTTCCGCAAGCGCTATGGCGACATCAAGCTCGCGCGCTCCGAACAGGAAATCCTCGACGATCGCGCGATCAAGCTGGTGTGCAGTGCCGCCGTTCCAAGCCTGCGCGCGCCGCTCGGGGTGCGCGTGATGCGCGCGGGGAAGGACTATCTGAGCGACAAGGCGGCGATGACGACGCTCGAGCAGCTCGCCGAGGTGCGCCGCACGATCAAGGAAACCAAGCGCA
>Ga0265780_10009939_pt1 | contig 11371 bp, 7 predicted proteins | sample P1T30metagenome_FD_192432 | JGI IMG/M metagenome (GOLD analysis project Ga0265780, IMG submission 192432) | Plant litter microbial communities from East Loma Ridge, Irvine, California - P1 T30 | ecosystem: Environmental > Terrestrial > Plant litter > Unclassified | place: USA: California... | reverse complement strand
AACAGGTGGCTCTATTGGCCTCAACCAGGTGGGCAATGGAGGTGTAGTGGCAATGCCGGATAATTTTTCCGGTGGAACATTTACGGTAACCACCCCCAGTGGCTATACCTTGACAGGATGGAGCTTACGGGGCGACCTATCGGTAACTACATCTAACACACCGCCCACAGCCCCAACACAATCTGCCGGTGCAGTATCTTCATTAAGTATAGAGTCGTATAATAAAAATCTTCGTGCATCTGAAGGTGCACCAGGAAGCCCTGCTTCTCTATTAGCTAAAAGCAAGGGCACTGTAAGCATAGGTTATAACGCAGGTGCATGTAGTGGTTATAGCCTTACATTTGACGTTTATAAAACCTATACAACAACCCCGCCTATTGTAGGCCCTGCATGCGTGCAGGGAGGGACACCCTGTACTTTTTCTGTTGACCAGGTAGCAAGCGACAATGCCGGTGATAATATTGGCTTTGACCAGTATTACTGGAGTGGGATGCCTGCTGCTGTAGCAGGTTCTACTTATTACTCTGCCGATAACAGCTCAGTTACATTTACACCCATTGCTTCAAGCGCATTTGTTATTAAATGCTGCTTAGGCAGGGCCAACCCATGGGACGCAGGAACATCTGTAAATGGCACCCTGGGGACAACATGTGTTACAAAAGCTATAGGTGATGCGCCATCTGAACCTACAGTAGGAACAACAACACAGCCTCTTTCTGTAATTATGCCTCTTTGTGCACCAACAGGATCGGCTGCCACATTTACAATTAATTACAGTTCTACTAATACCTGCACATGGACCGCACCCAATACAGGCTGGACAGTGGGTACACCTGTGTTAGTGTCAGGAAATAACTATACGGTTACCGTTAATACCAATGGTTTTAATAATCCGGGTGTTTTAACCCTAACAGTTGGCAACGCGCCTTGCGAACCGTTAACATTTCAATACCAAATTAATCGATCTTTAAATGCCCCTGTAGCAATTACACCTGTTATTGCCGGCACCACTTGCTTGTCTCAGGGCAGCAGTAACAATATGTTTAACATCAGCACTTCGGCAGCGGCCAATCCAACCACCTGGACAATATCTCCTGCAGCAACCGGTGTAACATTAGTACCCGGCAGCCCAAACTCTACTGTGGCCGTTAATGTTTCTTCCGGAGCCACTGCCGGAACGTACACCCTTACAGCAAGGTCAACTGCATGTACGGGCAACATAACCTATACCTTCAGGGTAAGGCCTGTTACGCCAACCATAAGTGGGCCGGCATGTGTGGTAAGGGGTGCATTAACTTCCCAAACCTTTACTTGTGCAGCTACACCGGGTGCCACATACACATGGTCGTTCCCATCGGGCTGGACTGCATCTAGTTTTACAACAGCAACCAATTCAATAACAGTTACCCCAAGTAGCACAACAGCAACACTAAACGGAACAGTAATAGTGACGGCAAACGGCATCGTGGGCTGTAATAGCGCCGCCTCTACCACTATAGGCTATAGTGCCGCCGCACCCACCGGTGTAGTAGCCGGTTGCTTTAGCGTTGGTGTACCGGGTACTAACTCGGTAACATTTACTAATCCGCTTCCGGGCACTTATACAGCTACCTTGATTCCTACCGGTGGAGGCAGCAATGCCATTGTAGGAGGTGTATCTTTTAGTTCGCCTAACATCCTGACATTTAGCACCAATGCACTTAGTGCAGGCTCTTACGACCTTTCTATTACACACAACAGTGGTTGTGGTGCTAATGCAACGAGTGTAACAACAGTTAATGTTGTTGCCAATGGTGCGCAGTTGTTTACATCCTTTAGCCCCGGAAATCCGGACAGCTACTTCGTGATAACTCCTCCGCCAAGCGCTACCTACCAATGGTTTGTAAATGGTTCGCCTGTAGCAGGTGCTACGGCTAATAACTTTTCTTTAAACGGCCCTGTGGTTTCTCCGGGAGCGGTTACAGTTTGTGTAAATGTAACATCAGGAGGATGTACAACACGTCTTTGCTCATCTTCGGGTACTCATACACAGCGTTTGGCTCAGGGTTCAGGACAAACCAGCGAAGAAGAAATCGCAGTTTATCCTAACCCTACTACGGGTGACTTCTTTGTAAAGGTTCCCGGTTTTAATCAAAAAGCCACAGCTACCCTATATGATATTACCGGCAAAGAAATCAGCAGATATAATTTGCAAAAAGGAGAAAATAATATTAAAGGAGAAACACTAGCTAAGGGCACTTATATCGTAATATTGGATATAGATGGTGTGAAAGAAGCTAAAAAGCTGATTATTAAATAGTTTTAATATACATTTTAAAAAGAAACTTTGGCATGGAAATGCCAAAGTTTCTTATTTTTACACGGTTATGATCTGGAAAAATACTAAGTTAAAATCATATTTACTATGAATAAAATACTACTTATAATAGTTATACTAAGTTGTACTTTTAATTGTTATTCGCAACAAGAACTTTGGGGTGTAAATAGGGGTAACCAAAATGCGCCGGGTTACAATGGCAATATAACAAAATATGACATTAATGGACAAAACCCCACTGTAGTACACGAATTTCTGGATATTGATACCGGAAAAACGCCAAAAGGGAAATTATTTTTAGCATCAAACGGTAAGCTCTACGGTATAACAGCGGCAGGAGGAAATACATCAGGAAATGGTGTTTTGTATGAGTATGACCTGATTTTTGATAAATACAGGGTAGTGCATTATTTTGACATACAGGCTTCAGGTTATATTTATGGTGCCGGAGTAATAGAACCCGTAACAGGAAAGCTTTATGGCATTGTTTCTAATAAGGTGTTTAGTTTTGATTTAATAACCGAAACCTTTACTTATCTAACAGGAGCTGCCGGAAACAGTATAGACAGCGAATTATTTAAAGCATCTAATGGGTTTTTATATTGTACAACAAGAGATTCATTTTGCCCGGGAGCTAATTCTGTAGGGCCTAATAACTTTGGTACTGTTATTAAAGTAAATATTACCGCTAATAGCATACAGCAAGTATATCAATTGCCATGTGATGGGAGTAAGGGTATTAGATTTAGTGGTGAATTTATAGAAACAACCCTGGGTAAACTAATTAATATTACAGAGGGTGGAGGCAGCGCCGTACCCGGTGATGGGACAGTTTATGAGTTTGATATCAATACAAATACGTTTACAAAGAAAATTGAATTTGATGGAGACAATTTGGGCAGCGGGCCACAAGCCACATTTAGCGGGGATAATGGTAAACTATATGGAGTTTGTTTAAACGGAGGCGTTACCTATGTAACACTCAATGATGTAACCTATACAGAGCACAGGGGTACACTGTTTGAATATGCACCTGCTACAAATACTATCACGAAACTGCATGACTTTGGAAATCAGCAAAACCCTCTAAATTATTTTACAGGGGCAAATCCAAACTATATTATGAGAGCGTCGTCAGGCAGTTATTTCGGGCTTTCCTCATTTGGGGTTTTTCAGTTTAACCCTGTAGATAATTCTGTAATTATGCCCACCCCGGTTGGCACTACGTTACCTCCTAATGCGAACGCTACTGAATCTCTAATAGAAATATGCCGTAAGCCCTCATATCATGAGTTTGATGCAGACACCTTTAATCCATGTGAGAATACCCCTTTTAGCTTTGATGTGCAAAACACCAATGCAACATCTTATGTATGGAAAAAAGATGGTGAAGTTGTACCGTTGCAGGCTACGGGTGTTTTAAACTTTCTCAATATCACCTTTGCCGATTCCGGCAACTATACCTGTGAAATGACAAACGAATGCGGCACAACAGTAACCATGCCCCTGCATATTACTGTGGGATGCGTAGGCATTGATGAAATGGCCGCTTATAAAAACCTCATTGCAGTATACCCAAATCCGGCCAGGGATGTCCTGAATATAAAATTGCCGGAAAACAGCAATTTAAACGTAACAGGATGCACCGTTTTTAATATGCTGGGGCAGATAGTCTTTGAAAGCAACGGCGAAGTTTCTCAGGTTGAAACTGCTAATTATGCAACAGGGATATACAGCATTGTTTTAAAAACCGACAAAGGCAGTTGGTTTGGAAAGTTTATAAAAGAGTAGGTTGCGTCTGCTCCGGTATTAGTCTCAGCGTATAAGCAGATTAAACAGATTTATGGATTTTGGCTGTAGTTGTTATGTGGATTAGTTAGAAATACCATTTACATCCCACTTATCTTTCCATGCGATATTTATGGAGTCTCCCTTAAAAGTTATAGGGAGCCAGATGTAGCGGGAATTGATAAGGTCTTTTTTATTCCACTTATCAAACATTGCAATGTAAGCATCTTTTTTGCCAGATATAGGCAGTACATGGGTACTTTGACCATAAAATGTAATGTTGGCATCTTTGCCCGAGCACGGGTTTCCCATTACGGTCCATTTGCCCAGCATATTGTCTGAAATGGCATATTCTGCCTGGTTAGGATCCCAGCCCGTACAACCTGATGATAATATGTAGTACTTATTGTTATGCTTAAAAACAGCCGGGGCTTCTCTCGATGCCTTAACAAAATTGCGTGTAAATTTTCCTGACGGCTTAAGGTAGTCATCGGTAAGCTGGCTTATATATAACGTCTCGTTATTTTCTGAAGAATATACATGGTATGCTTTGCCATCGTCATCTTTAAACAAGGTCATATCACGGCTCATAGCATTGTTGGGCTGTATAGACCCAAGATAAGTAAAGTTGCCGGTAGGCGAGTCTGATACCGCTACACCTGCCGCAGCCTTTGAATAGTCATTACTATCTACATGCAGCCACATTACAAACTTTTTGGTCTTATCATTGTAGATTACCTTTGGCCTTTCCAGCACCTTTGAATAATGCAGGTCTGACACTGTGTCTTTCATTTCCGGTTTTAAAACCAGCCCTTCAAACTTCCATTTTGTGAGATCTTTAGACGAATAGCAAGACACCCCGCCGGCCTCGGTACGGTAACATTCCCAATTGGGTACTTTTGGGTTTCTGTAAGTAGAATCGCCTTTGTATTCACCATACCAGTAGTAAGTGCCGTTATGGTATAAAATACCGCCGCCGTGGGCATTTATCTTTTCTCCGGCGGTATCAGCCAATTCTGCACCGGGGATAATCATTTTTGCTGTCTCTGCATTACTTACTTTTACTTTGTGCCTTCCGCAGGCAACAAAAAGCAGGCCCAGCGCAATTGCAATGATACTATGTTTTATAATCATCTTGTATGTAGTTGAATGGTAGGCAAATTTCTTCATCTTAGAGCTCCTATGTATTTTTTATCGTGGGCAAATTTAAGTTGTCGCTCACTATTCCTTAGCAATTTTTTCTCTCAGTTTATCCTGATACGCTTTTATGGTACCGGCCTTATTTTTCTTTAGTTCCTTTAACAAGCTTGCGTTGCCAGGAGGGTTAAACTTTGAACCCCAAATGGTTAATTCCATAATAACGGGAATAAGTTCGATACCTTTTTCGGTCATTGTATAAACAAACTTTGATTTTTTATCTTCACCAACCTGCTTGTTCAAAAAGCCGTTGCTTTCTAACATGCCTAACCTGTCGGCAAGAATGTTTGTTGCCATTTTTTCCTGAGAAGATAAAAATTCACCATAGGTAGATTTTCCTGCAAATATAATATCCCTTAATATCAACAGTGTCCATTTATCCCCTAAAAAATCAAGGGAAAAACTAATAGGACATTCTGAGCGCTTTGTAACTTCTTTCATGCAATCAAAAAATTTTATAAAAACACTTGCAAATTAAAAGTTAATTTATCTACCTTTACACTTGCAAATCAAAAGCAAATCTACAAAATTTTTTAACCATAAAAAAAGAAATCATGAACATTACAAACAAAACAATCCTTGTAACCGGTGGTGGTTCAGGAATTGGTTACGCAACTGCAAAATTATTAACGGAAAAAGGCAACAAAGTTATTATAGTGGGGCGCAATGCAGAAAAGCTGGAAAAAGCAGCAAAGGAATTAGGCGTTGACCATATTATTTGCGACGTTACCGATGCTAATGCGGTTAACAGCCTTGTTGCAAAACTAGAAGCACGTTATAGCGACCTTAGTGTACTGATAAACAATGCCGGGGTAGGGTTTGTTTATAAACTGGGTGAAGGCGCTAATGCCGTTGACAAATCAAGACATGAATTTGAAACTAATTACTTTGCTCCGGTTAGGTTAATCGAAGCTTTGCTGCCACTATTTAAAAAACAGCCTGATGCAGCTATAGTAAATATTACCTCTAATGTGGCGTTTCATCCGCTTTTGGTTTTGCCCACCTATTCAGATGCTAAAACAGCGCTGCATTCGCATTCTGTGGCTTTGCGCTTAACCTTGTCGTCCGATACTAATATTAAGGTTTTTGAGGTAATGCCGTCGCTTATCAATACCGATGCGACCAGGGATATGGGGGGTGAGGAAAATGGTTTGCCTCCTTTAGTGGTGGCTGAAGATATTTATAACGGTATTAAAGAAGATCGCTATACTATTTTTGTTGGAGAAACGGGCAGGCAATATGCTGACTATTTTGCAGACCCTGAAGCCGCCACCGCTACTTTTAATGCAGGGCTTTACTAAAAAAAGAGATTGTTATTGGGTTAGCATAACCGGAGGCTGGCTAAAAGCAGATATTTTAGACGCAAAACCGATTCTATTAAAAATTCAGGCGGTATATTACGGCGGCAATACGCAATTATCTCATTGCTTTGATTGATGGTAATCTATGCAGCGATAGCCAAAACTAATATCTTATGTTAGATAAATATTATTTAAACCTTTACATTTGCACTCATTAAGATTCAAAAATAATTATGTCTGATACAATAGAAAAAATAAAATGCGTGATAATAGGGTCGGGCCCCGCAGGATATACTGCAGCCATTTATGCCGCCAGGGCAGATATGAACCCTGTTTTATATACAGGCATGGAGCCCGGCGGGCAGCTTACCACCACAACCGAAGTTGACAATTTTCCGGGTTACCCGCAGGGCATAGACGGGCCTACCATGATGATACAGTTGCAGCAGCAGGCAGAGCGCTTTGGCACACAAGTGCGTATAGGCATGGCCACGGCTGTTGAATTTAGCAAAGAAGAAGGAGGCTGGCACAAAGTTACCATAGACGGTAATAAAGAGGTGCTTGCCCATACTGTAATAATATCTACCGGTGCCACGGCAAAATACCTTGGCCTGCCAAGCGAGCAGCGCCTTAGGGGTGGTGGCGTATCGGCATGTGCGGTATGCGACGGATTTTTTTACCGCGGGCAGGATGTAGCCATTGTAGGCGCGGGAGATACTGCGGCAGAAGAAGCTACTTACCTGGCTAACATTTGTAAAAATGTAACCATGTTGGTGCGTAAAGATGTAATGCGCGCATCTAAAGCCATGCAGCACCGCGTTGCCAATACACCAAACCTTACGGTGCTTTATAACACCGAAGTGGATGAGGTGCTGGGCGACCAGGTGGTAGAAGGGCTTAGGACGGTTAACAACCAAACCGGCGAAAAAACAGAGATTGCCATTACCGGCCTGTTTGTAGCCATAGGCCACAAGCCTAACACCGATATTTTTGCAGGACAGCTGGATATGGAAGACAGCGGCTACCTGATTACAGAGAAAGGCTCTACCAGGACCAACCTGCCGGGTGTATTTGCTGCCGGCGACGTTCAGGATCATATATACCGCCAGGCCATTACGGCTGCGGGTACAGGCTGTATGGCCGCGCTGGATGCAGAGCGTTACCTGCAAACTTTAGAAAGCCACTAATTATTTGATATACAACTGCAATCCCTCCCGGTTAAGGAGGGATTTTGTTTTTATGCTATGGAGAACCAAGACCAACTGATGCAAAGGCCGCTATACGTTTTTGCCCTGGAAAGTGAAGCCACGCACGAGTTTAACCATGTAAGTCCGCTTTTTGTGGGTGTGGGCAAGCTTAATGCTATGTACCACCTGCTAAAGCGCATATTGGATGAGAAGCCCAGCATCATTATTAACTTAGGGTCGGCGGGCAGTACGGTGCACAAGAGGGGTGAGGTAGTGTGCTGTACGGGCTTTGTTCAACGCGATATGGATGTAACGGCGCTTGGGTTTGAAAAGTACAAGACACCATTTTCTATACACGAACCCATATTGAGGTATGGTATTAGGTTACAGGGATTGCCGGAAGGCATTTGCGGCACGGGCGACAGCTTTGTGACCGACCATAACTGCCATGACTATGATGTGATAGATATGGAGGCTTTTCCGCTGGCGTGGATAGCCATGCAGGAAGAGATACCTTTTTTATGCCTGAAGTACATTAGTGATGGCGCTGATGGCACTGCCGCTTCCGATTGGCCTGAGATGGTTAAGCTGGCATCGGCTGCATTAAAAAAAGTGATGGGCGATATTAGGTTCGAATAATTTCCAACAGTTCTTTCCAGCATAGTAGAACTAAATCTAAAAATCTATTCCGAAACTGAATCTCTAACTCCGAAAGTGAAAAATTAAGCATTTTCGCAGAGTACTTTGTAGCGAAATTCTGAAGTCGAAAAACCCAAAAATCGAACGCTCTAAAAATCTAATCTTAAACTCCGAAAGTGAAATATTAAGCACTCTTCAGGAATATATTGTAGCTAAATTCTGAGATAAAATTAAGCGATTACTCCTTTTTGAAGATCGTTGCTGTGCCCTCAAATTTGGTCATTCCAAGTTTTGTTGGGGCGCCGTAAATTTCGATTATCGATTTTCCGGATGCGCCTACAGTAAGTCCTTCTGTAGCTAATATACTGCACTTAGACTGGCTTTCGGCCATGAGTTCCATGTTTTTAGCAGTGAATTTTTTACCTATAAAACTTGCGTTATTATCTATACGCAGCTGTACATTAGCGGCATCGCCCTCAATAACTGCGGTTGTTTTTTGGTACATATCAAACTTAACATTTTGGCTGGCAATCAACGCTTTAAGGCTGGCATTTTTGCTAAGTTCAATGTTTGCGACGTCGCTTTTAAGGTTAATTTCGGCGGTGGTTTTATCGTTCATGCTCAGGGTAAAGTTTGTGGCCTTTACATTAAGTAATGATTTAGAGTAGTCCAGGTTTTTGATGGTAATGTCTTCAGCCTCAAGGTCGGCCAATGCATATAAGATGCTTTCGTTTTTTGCTGTAACCGACTTTAAATCAGATGTATATGTAAGGCGTACACTGATTTTTTTAGCGCCACTAATTTCTTTAGCGGTATAAATCCTTAGGTTGGTACCGTTTACATCGGCCATTATAACGTCTTGTAAATTATCATCAGCCTCAATTTCAATGTTTTGAGATTCACCTTTTATAAGATAAAGCTCAATGTTGTCTTCTACCTCTACGTTTTTGAAAGCCTGTACTTCCTTTTGGGTAACCGTTACGTTTTTAGTTCCTTTAATTTTTTCCTTTTTTTGAGCAATAGCAAGGGTTGTAACCAGTAACGCAAGCAATAATAAGGACAATTTTTTCATAAGGCAGTATTTAATAGTTGCAGCAAATATAATAATGCAATGTAAAAAAACGATAAATAAAGGGCTGATTTCTGAGGGTATAGCCAATTCGTCTAAGGAATATATACTAATTAGCTATATTTGTTAAAACCTCTTTCATGAAAAAAATTACGTTTATTTCGCTGTGCTTTAGCTTTGTAGGCTTGTATGCCCAGGTTGAACCAGTGCCCGATACTACACCTAAATGGCTGCGGAATGCGGCTATATCGCCAGACGGCAGCCAGATAGCTTTTTCTTACCAGGGCGACATTTTTACAATACCAGCTGCGGGAGGACAGGCGGTAAGGCTCACTATTCATGAGGCATATGATGCCGACCCGGTATGGAGCCCTGACAGTAAGCAGCTGGCTTTTTCGTCGGCGCGCCACGGCAATAAGGACGTTTTTGTAATACCCGCATCAGGCGGACCTGCTAAAAGGCTCACCTTCCATTCGGCAGATGATATTCCATCGGGCTTTAGCCCCTTGGGAGACAGTGTGTTATTTACAAGTTCAAGGCTTGATGATGCGGCCTCGGCAATATTTCCCACACCTTTTTTACAGGAACTTTATGAGGTAAAAACCGCCGGTGGGATGGAAAAGCGTATGCTGCCCATTCCTGCTGAAATGGCCATATACAGCGCCGATGGGAACACTATTTTTTACCATGATCGCAAAGGGTATGAAGACCCCTGGCGCAAGCACCAAACCTCATCAGTAACACGCGATTTGTGGATATATGACGTAAAATCAGGCAACTACAGCCAGGTGACGGAAACCAATACCGAAGAGCGTAACCCTGTATACGGTAGTGGCAGTGACTACTTTTTCCTTAGCGAGCGGAACGGCACATTTAACGTCTGGAAGGCATCGCTATCAGGTAATAAAGAGTCTAATGCCCAGCAGATAACAAGTTTTACAAAGCACCCTGTACGCTTTTTGAGCCGTGCCAATAATGGTATGCTTTGCTACACCTGGGATGGCGAAATCTATACCCAAAAGGAGGGAAGCCAGCCTCAAAAACTGGCTGTAAAAATACAGTCAGACGAGCGATATAATCAAAATACTATAGCGCAAATTAAGGCGGATGCCGATGAATTTGCCATATCGCCCAATGGTAAAGAGGCTGCCATAATAGTGCATGGCGAGGTGTTTGTGGCCTCGATAGAATTTGGTATTACTAAGCGGATCACCAACACGCCGGAACAGGAGCGTAACCTCCAGTTTAGCCCGGATGGCAGAAGCCTGCTGTACAGCGGCGAGCGTAACGGCAGCTGGAATATCTATGAAAGCACCCTTTCTAATAAAGACGAAAAATACTTTTTTAACGCTACCGATATTAAGGAAACGGCCGTTGTAAATTCGGGCAAGGAGTCGTTTCAGGGGCAATATTCGCCTGATGGTAAAGAAATTGCGTTTCTTGAAGACCGTACTACCATCCGCATTAAAAACAAGGCAACCGGCAATGTACGCACGGTACTTGCAGGTACTTATAATTACTCTTACCAGGATGGCGACCAGTATTTTACGTGGAGCCCTGACAGTAAGTGGCTTGCGGTGCAGTACATGGCTTATGAAAGGTGGAATACTGATATAGGCCTGCTTAATGTAAATGATGGCAAACTGCCTATAAACCTTACACAAAGCGGCTATAATAATACATCGCCTAAGTTTGGCATGGATGGCGAGATGATTTACTGGGCATCTGATAAAGAAGGGTATAGAAGCCACGGAAGCTGGGGTAGCGAGAACGATGTTTATGCTATTTTCTTAACTGAGAATGCTAAGAAAAAGTTTGACCTGAGCAAGGCAGAATATGCGCTTTGGAAAGAGCAGGAAGATGCTAAAAAGGA
>Ga0265780_10009938_pt1 | contig 11371 bp, 12 predicted proteins | sample P1T30metagenome_FD_192432 | JGI IMG/M metagenome (GOLD analysis project Ga0265780, IMG submission 192432) | Plant litter microbial communities from East Loma Ridge, Irvine, California - P1 T30 | ecosystem: Environmental > Terrestrial > Plant litter > Unclassified | place: USA: California... | reverse complement strand
TTGATAGCGCTGGCCCCCCACCTCATCTTCTACAGTCCAGCTCAGTCCAGTGGCCAACCCTCTACGACTATCAAGAGTACCCCGCCGCCGTATCCTCGCCGGCTCCAATGTCTCCCCAGTCGCTCCAGTCCTACATGTCCCATGGCCCAGACACTCCGCTGCCATCGCAAGACTTGAACACCTTGCCAGCCTCGACTTGGTACAACCCCTCCGTTTCCGCCCCAGAATGTCATCCACCGGTACGTACTATCTTCTCTCGCTAAAACCTGTCGCTCACCAATTTCATCTCTAGACTGGCTACGCCGCATATGGCCACTATATGCCTCAGCACACATCCTCCGTTGCCTTGTCGCCACCCGCTTCTGCCTACACTTATGTGGGAAAAGCGCCAGCATCAAGTAACCGGAGAGAGACGCCAGCCATTGCCATGTCCCCCATCTCTGCCCATGCGCGAGACTCCGTATTACCCGAGTCATCGCGCCCGTCTGAGGAACCCCAGTCGAATGCGGGCCACCTTAATGACCAGTCGTCCGCACGCTGGAGACCAAACTCGCATCTAATGGAACGACCTCACAGCAGTTCAAGCAGCCTACATTCTGCTCCAGTCAACTCTACATGGGCCATGAACCCGCTCGGAATCCACAATGCCAGCTTACATCACGGACACGACCAATACTATACCCCCTTCCAACACATAACACGCAGTCCACGTCTAAGTGAACCGTTGATGGAGCTCCCTTCAAACCACCTCATTTCACCACAACCGCAACGCTTGTACACTCCCATCGCACCTCAACCCCTGGAACCACCACGATCCAGTGGGATGAAGCGCAGCCGAGACGAGGATGATGAAGCAGCAGAGGAGATGAAGCGAAGGAAACGATCCGACTCCAACACTTCAGTGCAGTTTGAGCTCAGTGAAGAAGATAAGCTTCTCCTTCAACTGAAAGAGGAAGAGTCGATGCCTTGGAAAGATATTGCAGCTCGCTTCCAGTCGGACTTGGGCAAGACATACCAAATTCCGGCTCTACAAATGCGCCTCAAGCGCCTACGCGAACGGATGCGTGTGTGGACCGAGACAGATCTCAGAGCCTTACGACTAGCACACGAGTTTTGGGCACAGAACAAGTTCGAAATCATCGCGCAAAAGGTAAGCAAGGCGTGTGACATGTCTGTTATACCAGAACACTAACACGACTCAGATGCTTGAATTTGGCGCACAAGAAAAATGGACAGGCCGTCAGTGTGCACGTAAATGGGCAGAAACAGACCCAGCGCCCACACCATACACACACTTCGAGCAGCACCTCCAGCCATCCTTTGCTCCATACACCATGAGTCCAGTCGAGCCGCCGCAGCTCTTCCAACCATACATGAATGCCCAATAAGGATTGATCAACGCTTACGGTTCTTCACGCTGTTTCTTACTTTGCTCCACGGCCCTCCTGGGCGGTACGGTGTCCGGTGTACGACCAAAACCTATACCCAGACGGCTCTACGTCTTGTTCTTTGATACCCTTGTTCTTCATGTGTATACTTGTTGTATTTTACCAACCACTATGCGCAACCCGCGTTTTGCCCTAGAGCAAATATGTCAAACCAATTATGATCAAATCACCCAGATTCAGTAATTCGTCTTCCTTCTTAGCCGTGCCTTTGCCCAGTTGTGGAGTCTGTCGCTAACGACCGCGCCGCAACTTGCAACGCCGCAATCAAGACAAATCAACAATCCAATAGCGCTTCATTAGCACAGGGACAATTCTGCGCCGCCAATGAGGCTCGTACAACTATCTTGCAAAAGGCGATTCAACCGCGCGGTTCGTACATGAGTGAGGCACTGTTGCCGCCTCCATTCCAGCACGGCGGGTTTGGCTACAGCTAGCCACTGACCGATCACGGTACAGCGGCGAAGCATGGTGTTGTGCAACGGCGCTCAAGGCAGCTTCTGACCTCTTGTCAGAGCTCGAGGAAGTGAGTGCCATGACGACAGTTCTAGACCCATGGGACAGGACGCCTTGCGCGATTTCGTGTCTCTTGTGCGATGATCACTGTTTCATGGTGCAAGGGATTTCTGGTATAGATTTACAGCCGAATCCGAATTTAGTGTAGACACGACACGCTGCGACGTGCGAGTGTCGAGAAAAGACTTCGCGCCCCAGCCTCGTCTGGGGTACACAAACTTCGGCAACGACGATTCGGCGAACAGGAGTGCCTTGACACAAGCACAGATTAGGCGTGACACTCAGCACGGTCACACGAACGCATGAATGGTGGCCATCGCAGCCTCAATCCAAGCGCTCTGCGGGAGATCGCTGGGTGCTCCGCCACGTTTGGGGCGTTAGGCGTGTCCCCAAATATCAACAACGGCGAGCAATTCTCTAACTGTTGAATCAAGTTTTATTTGGAATGCTCGGAGAGTTAGTGGGCATGATTTTCGCATGCTTTGCCGCTCTCCACGCCTTGCCTAGACGCTCATATATATGCGTGGTCGTAGGTGGGCTATGCAGCTTCACTTCTTGTGTGACGCAAATACTGGAGGACTCATTGATTGCACAGAGGGACAATAAATTCACTCGCTATGGGTCGAAGAGCCCCGTTGAGCGCGCACACTTCAATCTGCCCTCAGGTATATTGGGAATGCACGTTCAGGGAACCTGAGATAGTGAGGTAAGATTACATGGCAGGCAAAAGAAGAAGGTTCAGAGGCCATGCAGTATCCCTCCTTGACCGAACTGAGTTCCGGATAGTGGATGACAAAGGACCGAAGTAGTCGCGCAATTTGTGTAGTGATCGTGCGGAACTGAACGCCTGATCTAGTCATCGCAATATTTCCATGTTCTTGCTCGAACGACAATGAACAGACGACATATGAGCAGTAATTGCGCCGCGGATATCTCCAGGCTATCTTCGGTCCCCAGTAGGCCGAACATGAACCTTCCAGCGTGCCCCTTAGTCATGTCGAGGTGTAATATTACATTTTGTCCACAATGCAGCACGCCTGATTTCAAAGAACATGCACGTCGAATCCCTTGATTGGGGCAGTCAGTCGGTAAGAAGACAAATCAGAATATGTATCAGACTGACCCTTGGGTTAGTGAAGAGAGCCTGTCGTACTGCCACTCGAACAGTTCCGTATGTAAGCTGACTGCACTATCTGCTCAACCTGAACCTCTTCACCTCGTTTCACATCATACATTGCATCTCATTGCCCCATTCTAGCTTTACCACGCACTGAAATATATCTACCCCATAGACAACAATTAAACATATCAGCAATCTCTGAAGTCGCTGCATCACCGCCATGACACTTGCACCTTGGCGACGCCAACTTCTTGTATCGCGGACAGCGGGTCAATTGAACCCGTGAGGCGAGAGCTCGCAATCCTTACTACGATGGATACAGCGACACTTCTCCGTCGACAAGCCACTGGCGGCAGTGTGCCATACCGCTACTTCCCACAGAGCTTGACAGCGGATGATCGCGGCGATACCACTTGGCAGAGCTGTACATTTTGACGCATTACGAAAGTCCGTAGCTAATGAGCTGGAGTTGAGAGCCCGTCAAGTCCGCTACGGCAAAGGCGCCCAGCGTGCTGCGTTCCTTCGGCACCAAGACCGGGTACCTGAACGTCACCGCTCTGATGTGGCTCGGTGGAATAGGTCCGAATACTAGTAGGTGCATGCCGTTTTGTGAAGGTACCGTACAGAAGCTGAAACAAAAGAGACCGGCCCAGTAGAGTGGATGAACGACAAGTGATCAGCATATGTAGCTACCTGTCTGCAGTCAGCCTAGTATTCAACTTCGGCATTCGAACAAGGGCCACGGTTTCATGTCCTGTGAGTTCTGACAAGCATGCCCTCCAGGCCTGCAAGCTCCTGTGTAAGCGGCATGTGACCAATAGCTCACCCATCTTCCCTTGGTAAGACTTGCCCATTGCGCTTTCTTGTTGAATTGCAAATGTTTTAACCGCATTGTGTGGCACAGGAGGACGATGCCCGCCCACTTCATGCCGTCAGCACGCACTTCCTCCAGCGCACCGATAAAGCTGTTGAACATGCAGCGGCCTTCAGCATCCGACCGTCCACGCAGATCCGATCTGGAGAAGTCGATCATGTTGCGACCAGGAAACGCTCATCGCTGCCGTCAAACATGCCCCCCTCCAACCCATGCGGCAGCCATACCCAGGAAATGCTATTTTCAGCACCAAAGCACGAGCAGCGAGCAAACCAGCCACCGAAGCAACCGCACGCCTTGCGCTAGGTAAATCCCAGCATCAGTCGGCAGCAGCTTCGAACCATCCATCAGCAAGCGAGGAACAGCCAATTGCTACACAACCCCAATCTGGCCGCTTCAATGAGTCCCCAAACCCCCGTTCGCCTCGTTTCAGGCCTGCGGTGCTAGGACGTGGACACGTGGATTTCATTTATCCATATTGCCCTAGGCGCATAACCGCGTGCTACATGCGTCTTCGCCCCACCCACTCAACGGCCTTCGACAGATCTTCCACGCTGCTTCTAGTGCTGACGGGGGCCCGTGGTGTCGGATGCCGTGAGTCAGCGATGATCACTGAGGAGAAAGAGAGGTACATATGACGAGTATGGGCTGGGGATCAAGGACGGGCTGCGGAATGAATGATTTACCCGGATCCGCTCGGTCGGCACGTTGAGGTGACGGTTTGCGCATGCGGCGTGGGAGATTCTGTGTGTTCGCGAGAAGGCTGGGTATTGTACGCAAATCTACCTGCGATAGGAAATCTTGGACGAAGTCTGGTCTTTGTGCACGTACAGTAGAGTCGGGTAGACAGGAGGCGCGAAAGAGGGGTAAGTTAGGGCTCGCGAAAGCTGTGACCGACTGTGTTACACGCGGCATAATTACCACTAGGTCGGCTTCATTGTTTGCTAGTATTTCCGTGCAAGGGACCGTTGGCCAATATTGAGCTTTCTCGCGGATTTTCATTGAGCTTTCTCGTGGATTTCGTGTTCAGGCGATGAACAGCGGATAAAGAGAGTCGTCGATAAGGCTGCAAGGCTGTAAGGCTGTAGGGAATTAGACAATCACGTAACTTGAACTAGGAGATCATGCCGATGCGCATCTTTATGCATTCCTGCCACTAAAATTTATTCCACCTATATTGCAATGAGCGACGCAGAATTGCATGTCAGCCCTTGACCACCATTACAAAAATCTTAGCGAGGAAGAAAAGAAGCGAAAATATGTCTAAATCACCAAGCCGAACGTGTCCCCCAGAGTATGCGCAAGTTGCTCATGCCCATCTGTTCCTGAATGCTCATAGCATCTACTGAGTGCACTGGAAAGTGAATCCACCAATGTAGGTAGGCACAGCGATAGCGCGATCGCCGTCAATATCGGCGAAGTTCTTGGCGCGTCCGTCCAGCTGGATCGTTACGTTGTCTCTGACCAGAAGGCACTGGGAGGAATCCACAAACTGGACGAGCTGGGCAGAGGTTGCGTTGAAGCCAATGTTTGCGATAGCAGATCCTTTGAAAAGTTCGAGTATCGGGCGAGGAACATTGTCGCCGGGCACGGTTGCGTCGGATCTGGTGCCACTGATGTCCTCGAAGATACGGAGGGTAATGTTGGGAATATCGGTCGTGGCCTGCGCAGCTGGCGCAGCTGAGATGCCGCTGGCAAAGGCGAGGATGCTGGAAGCGAGGATACTGGTGAACTGCATCTCGAACTTGATTGAGCTGGAAGTTGGAAAGAGACGAGAGGTCAAAGTTTATCTTGAAGCAAAAGCTGAAGAGTTGGATGATGAAATTGCTGCTGTGCTGATCCAAGTTTCCATGTGCGGTTCTTCATCTCTTTTATGGCTTTAATGTCCAAGACGGCTCGAGTAAGATGAGTGATTACTCTTGGAGTGAGACAAGTGATTACTTGCCAAGTAAGATGAATCATTGACCATGCAGACTTCGGCCATAATATCAGCTGAAGCTACTGCATGTGAGAAGCACTGGTGGGACACCTCGCGTACTTGCAACTACAGCAGCGCAATGCAACGATAATTCTTCTTTAAAGCAAGTTAATGCACATGATATACTTACATCGCGTTGATAAAAGCTTAGGAATTAATTATCTTGCTTTTACTGTTGCTGTACAGATCGTATTGTTATGTTTGCCAAGCCCTCGGTGTCCCACCCACCGGTGGTGATTTTGTGCGGTACCTTCGCAGCAGCGTGCGGTTGCTCCAAGAGTTCAGCCCTGCCATATTATGCCATGACCGGGGTCCGGTGGTTAGATGGCGTGTGCACGATTGAGGACATCACAGGAGCGTTTCGGCGTGTTGCTCCCCACCAAAGTTTATTTCGTTGCGCAGTTTCCCATGCACCCTGGATAGCAGGGTCAACCTTACTTTGAATGTTCCTCAGGCCCTATGTCAGACCACCATGATGCTTGATGCAGACAATATTGTCAATACAGGAAGACGGCTGTAAGTAACTCGTGGCTTTGCGCGAAAGGATCTCCATGATGTTACGATTCTTCTCTTGACTGAAACTGATCTCAGTATCAGTACGAAACGACGTAAGGCCGGCCGTACCGCTCCCAAGAGGCCAATGTCCTACATTGGCTAGCTGCAAGCTGATGTAGAATAATACGAGGTGATAGGTATACTGTTCAAAGCGATCAAGTAAAGGAGGGGACATGGCCCATCGTACATAGCATGATATGCAAGAGCTTAGAATGTTGACGTAGCTATGTCAGCTCGGCAGATACATCCTAGATGCTGTGACGGCATGGGCACACTCTGAGTTCCGTCAGTATTGCGTATGTCGAGAGTGACTTTTCTTCCTCACAAGTCGTCGCGGTGCGATCAAAAATTTCAGATTCTTGGAGGTATGTAGCCGCTTTCCGTGTATTCGGTGCAAAGTCCGATGCAGGATGGTGATTTATGAAGACGCAGCAAGACGCAGCGTGGCTAGGCGCAACGTTCAGCGCTGGCATGAGGAGGAATGCTTGCCGTAAGACGCTTGCTGTTTATTGAGCTGAAAAGGTATTTCATAAATGGGGTACGCAAGTGCTTCATTCTCATCTTAGAGGTTTTTCATTGTGAGGTTCAAAAAATAGAAAGCAAGTTGAGGGATTGATAGAAAGATCGTCCCTTAGAACTTGTGGCGTTGTGGCTTCGCTTTACGCTAGCCCCCGCCGCGATGTCCACCGGATCTACCCTCGGACATCGCCCTTTCTGCGTTCACAAGTCCATATCCGAAGTTGATGCAAAAAGTATAGTCTCAACTTTGCAGCTCTTCTTCAGACACAACATAGCATGCAAGCAGCGTTAAACCGACTCTCTACACTTCGCTCGCATCTCACATCCGCCCGAGGATTTCATACGTCATCGCCCACCATGTCAAACCTCAACATCAACTCCACGTACCGTATGAATTCGGGTTACGACATCCCAGCTCTAGGTTATGGCGTTTATCAAACTCCAGCAGACGTGGCATCTGAAGTCGTGCATCACGCCCTCAAAACCGGCTATCGTCATGTGGACTCCGCGGTAGCATATCGCAACGAACAGCCCTCTGCAGAAGGAATGAAGAAGTCGGGCATCCCGAGAGATCAGCTCTTCTTCACCACAAAGATCCCGCCCAAGGATATGCGCTACGACACCGCCAAAGAACACATTGACAACACGCTCAAGATCACGGGCTTCGACTACGTCGACTTGTACCTCCTCCACAGCCCGTATGGCGGTAAAGAAAACCGCATTGGTGCGTGGAAAGCGCTTGTAGAAGGTGTACAGGCTGGAAAGATCCGATCAATTGGTGTTTCGAACTACGGCGTGCATCACCTCGATGAGTTGGAAGCGTACATCAAGGCGACCGATGAGAAAGAGGGGAAGGGCAAGGGCGGCGTACTCAGCGTCAATCAAGTTGAGTTACATCCGTGGCTTGCACGGCCGGATATTGTGGATTGGTGCAAGAAAAGAGGCGTATTGCTCGAGGCGTATTGCCCGATCGTCAGGGCGCAGAAGAATGATGATCCATTGCTACAGCCCTTGGCGAAAAAGTACAAGAAGACGCCTTCACAAATATTGATCAGATGGAGTTTTCAGATGGTGAGTACTCAAGTAGGTTACTGCTATCATGGCAAAACTGACATTGTCGTTAGGGCTTTATTCCTCTCCCCAAGTCTGTTACCCCGGCGCGCATCGAAGAAAATGCAAGTGTGTATGATTTCGAGTTGACGAGCGAGGATATGAAGAGCTTAGACACTGGAGTGTATGAGCCTTGCGCGTGGGATCCGACGAAGAGTGACGACTAGACGGAATCGCATGATTATCTTGGTGAACTTCATAGAATATTACGAACAATCCACAAAGCTTTATGTCGTATCCTTGCCATCAGCAGCTTGACTCATTTCACTCCTGCGAGCATCTCCAAGAACTTGTCTCCGATAGCATTTGCCGCCATCGGATTGTCACCAGTAATCAGCTCCCGATCCACCGTAATGCTACCCATGCTCTTCGCCAAACCCTCCTGCATATCCGCACCCTCCTCCCTCAACGTACCCTCAACCTTCGTAATCTCTCCCCTGAAGTACATCTCCATTACCTTCTCCTCAGCATCACTCCAGCTCGTCATCTTGTACCCTTTATACGCAAACTCCTTCTGCGGGCCAACCTTCGTGGACAAGAACGCCCACGGCCCATGACACAGTGCAGCAGTCGGTTTAGCATTCTGATGAAAATGGCTGAGTATGCGTCCCAGATCCGCATTGTCGCCGAGATCGCTCAATGGCGCATGTCCGCCTGGAATGAACACGCCACCGAAGTTTTTCAGCTGCTCATCGCTAATCTCGCTGAACTTGCGCGGGTTGCTGAATCCATTTTCTCTCTTCATGCGCTCGATGAGTTCGAGTTCGCGCTGGCGCTCGTAGAAGTTTCCGGCAAAGGCCATGAGGGATACGCTGTTGGGGTCGGGTGTGGGCTCTTTGCCTTCGGGCGAGGTAAATGTTACTTCGTAGCCAGCGTCGAGGAATTTTTGGAGGGGTTTGGCGAGTTCCATGAGGAAGTAGCCGGAGTCTTGGGAGACGGTTTTGCCATCGTTGCCTGTATTGTAGAGGGGGAAGCTTGAGGCGTCAGAGACGACAATGAGGATCTTTTTGGACGCCTTGTTGTATGTTTGCAGTTGTTCGGGCGTCATTGTGCCGTTTTTTTAGAGACTTAGTGGGAGTGTTTGAATTAGAGTACGTGGTTTCAGGCTTGGTTTTGAATGTTGGCAGAGGTAAAATGGCTGCATGGTCAGTATGACGTAGTCATTATTCCGATACACAAAAAATCGACAGTGTTTGGAAACACGGCAAACCTCGGCATATTCTACTTCGCATGTGTAGAGGCTTTCCGCATACCTAGGCAGATCATTAAGTCCACCACGTGACTGTGTGTAGACTGTTCAACCTCATTGTTCGAGGCGAGTGTTCAGTAAACAATTTAGACTGAAGTTTTTCCTCCTCATACACTAAGACTGCTAGTGATATCAAACTGGCAAATGTCTGAGAACTTGTGTCAACTTACCTGATAAGCTCGAAGAGTACCAGTGGTATAATTATCGAGAGTTACTAGTACATATGATACGATAGAAAGGCACAAGACCGTTATTTTACTACACACTCTCCTCTATTCACACTTGCGAAACCTTGTCCCCATCCCTTCCCTCAAGCCCAACATCCACCCAAACCGGACAATGATCACTCGGCCCTCTCTCCCCCTCACTATCCAAAATCCCACTCGCCTCCACCATACCCTCCTCCCACGCCCCTCTCCCAGCAACCACAAAATCCACCCGATCACAACTCGTCCCCCACTCCCTCCCTCTCGGATAATACGTATACCGCCTCTCCTCGCCATGCATTTCGCGCCACACATCCACACCATTCAAACCATCCCCTGCAAGTAGCTTATCATGAAAATCCGCCCGGTTGAGCGCATGCTGCTTGGGAAAAGTGCGGAGCTTCGGGAATCCATCTCGCGCATCAGGCGCAACGTTCATATCGCCCGTGAGCAGCACATCCCACCCCGCAGCCTCGAGATCCCGACATTCCTGCATTAAGAGGCGGTGGAATTGGAGTTTGCGGTCGTGGCGGGTGCCGGTTACTGCGCCTGTTGCTGGGTCGCGGTAGGGGTTGGAGGTGCCGTTGACGGCGTAGATGTTGAAGAGGGCGAGCTTTGCGGATTTGCTGGTGAGTTGGACGATGGAGATGCGGCCTTCTTTGTCCCAGGGTACTGTGCGGGTGGTGATGTCGTGGGTTGTGTGTAGGTCGGTGCGCAGGATGCTGCATACGCCGTAGAGCTTTCCACTGCCGCGTAGGCCGCGGGCGTTGTGTGGGTCATTTGGAAATGTGAAGTGTGCTTCGTATGTTGGGCCTGGATTGTCGGTTTCTGATGGTAGTTTGGCGTTTATGGCGGCTTTGACTGCGTCTTGAGTCTTTGTATCTTTGGATGCGATTTTGACTTCTTGCAGGAAGAGTATAGAGGGCCATTTGTGTCGTTGCAAGAAACCTCGGAGTGATGGAGGAGGGATGCTGTGTTCTTCAATCTGAGGTTTCGAAGCAGGGAAGAATGACTTTATGGACTTTTGTAAGAAGGGGGTGATTCCATTGACATTCCATGAGAAGATTCTGATGCTGTTCATTCGTAGTGGTGGTAGAGGCTGTGGGGCCGCCGTTTGTGATGTTTGCTTCGCATTCGATTCAGTCGTCTGAGCCGACGTCTTGCGCCGTTTTGCCGGCGGTGGACTGATATCGCGGTTCATCTTAGTGTAGTGGCGTACGGCCAGCTTACCTGCATTCTTGAGAACACAGGCATACTTGGAGCGAAAGGACGAGCTGGACAAAAGCAATGACGTCATGACATAGACGTAACCGCGCTCATGTTTCTACGCAAACCCCAAACGTCCTCTTCACACATAATATCATCTTGTACAAAAATCCCGAGCTAACGCGATAGCTCGTCTCTGGTGTTCGTCTCTGACGCGCATGCACGTTGCGGGCCGGAACATCCACTAACTCGAACACGGCATAGATCAGCATATACATTCACAGCCCCTCCATTTCAGCCGCAACCATCAACCTCACAAACCCCTGCCAAGTTCCCAACTACCTAAAATCATCAAATCTCTTCACCCGTGACCCAATTCCAAAGCAAGCCTCGAAAAGATGTCCCACCAACGCAAGAAATCCCTCCTCATCGGCATCAACTACACAAACTCCAGCCACGCCCTGCGCGGCTGCCACTCAGACGTCGACAACATGGCCGAATTCCTCTCCTACCGCGGCTACGACAACTCGCACAAAAACCGCGTGATCCTAACCGACCGCCCTGAAGTAGCTCCAGACAGCCCCTACTACCCC
>Ga0265780_10009937_pt1 | contig 11372 bp, 10 predicted proteins | sample P1T30metagenome_FD_192432 | JGI IMG/M metagenome (GOLD analysis project Ga0265780, IMG submission 192432) | Plant litter microbial communities from East Loma Ridge, Irvine, California - P1 T30 | ecosystem: Environmental > Terrestrial > Plant litter > Unclassified | place: USA: California... | reverse complement strand
AGCCGTTGGAGGAAGCGTAACGAACGATCTGGATTTGGTAGATACGGCAGCGGCCGTAGTGTATGAAATGTGTATTGCGCCTCCTCTTGTATCTTCTTGTAATCGCGGTTGCGCGCTGGCAGGGCGGCTTTGATGGGACCGGGGCGCCGGGGCGCTGAGGCGGCGGATATGGTGTTGTTGAGGGAGGAGACGGCTTCGGTTGTGCTGCCCATGAGGGTTGTTTTCTTGCCGACGAGCTCTGTGAGTGGTAACGAAGCGTTCTTGAAGGGTGGTTTCTGCAGCCCGATCTTGCCGCCTACGAGAAACTTTTGGTTGGACGGCGGTATTAACAAGTCGTTTGCGACGCGTTCGGAGAGGTCGGAGATTGTGGCATCTTGGGCGAAGGATAGTGTGATTGCTTTGCCGTGGTGGGTGAGAGTTATTTCGATGTCGGAACTGGAGGGCGGAGGCGCAGATGTGGTGTCGGCTTCTGTCATCGTGGAAGCGTTGTAGGTGGTGGCAAGAGGATGTTCAAGCGGTGCGAGTGTTGTGGTTCAAGGCGCGATCTAGTATACGAAGTAAGTGATGAGGTTAGTGATGATTAAGATATAAAGCTTCGCAGCATGTGGCCGAGCTCTAGCCATGCGTTGTTTCGGTGACGTTCTGCAAGGCTTCCACGAGATGACGGGGTCGCCATCGGAATTTGTCATCACCAAACTCCGATGCTCAGCCATGCTGTTGACTATTCACCACCATCGCCATCGGGCCGTTGAGCACACTCGCAGATCTTGGTGACCAGGGAATCTCACCTGGGCACTCGCTTGTTCCCGTGCTCACTGATCAATAATCGTTACATCTGCTACTTAAATTCAACGTCGCCGGGTATCAATAAAGCGTGTACTAGAAACATACGCTGGCAATGCCTGGGCTATAACCCAGTATAAGCCATCGACACCACCTGCATTACGGCCAGCTGGAATACTAATCCAGTTTTGACTCTTCCTCCACCTTCTTCTGCTCCTCTTCTTCTTTCTTCTTGCGCTCTTCTGCCTCCTTGGCTAGCGTCTCCTCATTCTTGACCCATTCTTTGACATCAGGATCCCATCGGTGTCTACGCGTCGTTAGTTATGACTTGTCCATGCATGAAAGTGATTCCGCTTACCCATGGAAGTTCGTCTCTATCAGGGCCTTCTCCTTGTACTCGTCCACGAGTATCTTGTCGTAGTTGTACGGCACCTTCGCCGGGACGCCCTCGAACATGGTCTCCCGCATGGGATACAGCTCCGATGTGTCGTACCGGTGGTAGTTCTTGCAAACCCACTGCCCGGGGTTCTTGTCTGGATGTGTCTCGCTCAACCCAGTTATGTCGATGAACAGGCCGTTGCGCAGGTCGATCCATCGCGCATCAATAATGTTCATGCCGTCGCCACGCTCGCGCTCCCAGATCCACGGGTTGACGTCGAGGAGGTATTCGCGCTGAACGGCGCCGTCGTAGGAAGTGTAGTGGTATCTCGTCTGGTTGTGTACTGCGCCGAGGTGTTGGAGTGTGCTGTCGGACACCTGAGTGTCGAGATCGAAGTCCCATGGAAGACGCTGCAGAGGCGTTAGCACGTATCGCAAACAGCTGGGAGCAAGACTCACCTTTCCATTCCACCACCAGCCGAGCAATGTCCCGTGTGCTATCCAGGTATCGAGTTCGTTTTCGCGGAAGAAGTTCAGGTAGGCGCGGACCATGTGCGATTGCGTATCCGTTCGCTCCTCGTCGGAGACGATGCCCTTGAAAAAGCGCTTGTCATAGTGGCCGAGCGTAATACTGCCTCTGGAGGGGGTGTCAGCGAACATGCTACAGGCTGCAATGACATCGCGAGTTGCAAGGCTATGACGACTTACCCGGGCTCATGAAAGTACTTGGTATCAGGCTTCTTCTTACCTTTCCTGCTTTCAATACGATCGGCCAAGTTGTCTCCTCCTTGATGTCTGTTGAGTGGCGTCGGTGTGGCTAGTGAAGAGGCGAAGAGTGTCGCGGTTGCAAAGGCGGCAGCGCATTTCAGTAACCGCATGGCTGAGGCGAGGACTCCACTTCAGGCTTCCAATCCAGATAGGTATACCGTCTCAACGAGAACGAGACGAAAGGGCGCCAACAGTAACGAACACTTGCCGTATGATGTTATTATGATCGTCCAAAACTCCAAGGTACTCCGAGTAGAACCGAGCAAAGGTAAGCGCAGCGTTTTGGGAAGGTGATCGCGTGCTCAGAGTTCAGCGATCGACAGCCGTGGGGCAGGGAAGGCGCGTATAACGTCAGTGAAGAAGAAGCAACCGCAGGCGGGACAGAGAAGATAAGAGAAGCGCAATGGGGGCCAACCATGGGGTCACAGCGTGCGGGAGGGGAGTCAAAAGGCTTCATGACGCGCACGCGACAGGTTGCCAGCCTGAGCCTGTGCCTGGTGCCGCCCACTTGCTCCTCCACAGTAGCCTTGTGCTACGTAAACTCATTCGCGCTCCCATTCCCCTTGCTGGTTACAGGTGTGCCGCTTTTCCGGGGTATCATGGGTATCTGGCGAGCTTGACAGGAGACGTCGTCCAGTGACACGCGGCGTTGCGTGGTTAAGCTTTCCAAGTTTTGGCTTTGGGCGGGTTTCGGATGGCGGCTGCAGTTTGCCGGCCGTTGTCGCCGTTGGTATGGCGTGGCGGCGGCAGCTGTGGCTGGTGAGTCCTTGCGCCGAACAAATTAGATGGCCTGACGTCTCCATTTCGCGAAGATCCTTCGTCACTGTCCTTCTTGAGAACTGAAGCCGTCGTGCAGGACCTACGTATGCCAATAATGAAGTCGCATGCGCAGTTACTGGAAGCGGGAAAGCATTTTTCGCTAGGCGCATTTACACAGGTGGCCTCGTCAGCATATGCGCTTTAAATACGAATGTACGAATCCTGCGCGAACTACCTGCAGACATGGGTAAACATAGTTCCCTAGGCTCGTACATTGTTCCACCAACGCGTACATGTTTGACGCCACAGTTTCGTAGGCGCGTACAATCTCCCCAGGTGCGAGGATGCATGGTCCGGAAATACGGTTCGCCAATCTGCTTTACCCCGAAATGCAAGGCTGCGGTACGATGTAAATTGAGATGACACACGGGCCATCCTGTATGACTATAATAGCAGACTGTGCTGCTCCAACTAGGCTATGGTTGTACTTCCATCGTTATACTCACAGTCACTTGCAGCATGGTTCAGCGCACGATGACAGACTATGCACGCATGTATAGTATTACATTTCCAGACTTTTCGCTATGCCTACAGCAACTCGCTGACCCTTGAGCAAACGCTGGACCCATTCGAACCTTTGTACGCCGTGAGATTGTATAATATTCGTCTATGAGACGTCCATCGCTTCCGCGCCGTTGGGGATCGCAAAGGAGACGGCGCCCGCATCGCCGATCAAACGCTGTTCCGAGTCGGAGACGAACTATTCGTGGTATTAGCAAGGTTTGATAGATGGTAGTATGAGGACTTACCTTGACACTTCTTGTGGGGTCGTAGAAAAGCGCAAAGCTTCGCTGCACGTCCTCGATCGTAACCTCTGGCCCGTTCCTCTTCTTGCGTATCAGGTCGGACGTCGTGATGAGGTTGCTCGCGTATCGCAGCCCAGTCTCCTGGCCAATCTTGGTGAGCAGCGCCAAAGCATCCGGGGATACATCGACCTCCTCCTCTTGCGCTCGTATCGAAATGATCTGCTGCATCTCCTCCGCGTTGTATGCGTGGGTGCTGACAATGACCACACGATCCAAGAAGTCGAGTGGCAGTCCATGTGGTGACCTGTAGTCTGTTCCCCGTATCTGTGTATTTCCTCTGTTGCTAGCCATGATGACAATCGGTGCCAGCTCGTCCTCAAGCGCGCGGTTGACAAACGAGAAGCATTCAATGTCAAGCATGTGGACTTCGTCGATGAACAGCACACCCGGCACGATAGTGGCCTTGCCCTCCTCTTTCCACTCTGCGACCTTGGTGTTGATCTGGTCTCGCACCTCGCTGCGGATCTCGCCTGTGTCACCAGAGAAGAGCGCTAGAAAGCCCTGGGTCCGCGAGTTGATCACATCAATCTCGTGCAAGCTGACCGTGTGTACCACCTCGCGCCGTTGTTGCAGCTCGCCTTCGGGGCACTGTACGAATTTGGTGTCGATGCCCATTGCGTCGTAGTCTCGGGAGCGCGTGTACGAGCGGCCGAGCTTGGTGATCTTGCCCGAGGCCTTGTCGATGGAGATGATGTCGCCGGCCATGACCTTTTCCTTGGTCATTGCGTCGATCATCTTGGTGCCCATGTCGTAGACGGTCTCCATGTCGGTCGTCTTGATGGTGAGTTTACCCTGCTTGTTACTCTACTCACAGTCAGTATCGCTCCGTTGCGCAGCCGACCTCGTACTCACGCCTGTGACGCTGCGGTCAATCTGTATCTCGACCACCTCGCCCTCAATGACCTCGCTCTCCTCTGTTATCCGCACGCCAATCGACTTCCGGAAGGCCTGTGTGAGCGCCTCGGTCTTGGACATCTCCAGCGAGAAGATCTCGGACGAGGCGAGCATGGTGAAGGGCACGTCGGGGCCCAGCGACTGCGCCATTCCCATTGCGATGGCCGTCTTTCCTGTGCTGGGCGGGCCTGCAATCAGGACTGCGCGACCGGCAATCTTGCCATCTCGTGCCATCTTGAGTATCACGGCTGCCGCCTTACGCGCCTTCTCCTGGCCGACGAGGCCCTGCGACGACACCTTGGGCTCGAGCGTGTCATCATCGACGCCGAGACCGCGAATGTGAGAATGCGCCGCAATGAGATTCAGGCCGCGGAGCTCCTTGCTCTCGGCGATGGTGGTGATGGGCTACGCATTGTCAGTCAGGTGACTCCAGATCACGTTCTTCACTTACCATGGCCATGATGATGTGCGGTGTGGTAATTTAGGCGGCGGTATGCGACAGCGACATTTCGCGGACGCGCAGAGGAAGCTCCAGTTAAGACGCACGGGCCCGCTTATCGGCCGTTTGCTATTTAGTTCCATTGGGCGCGTCGACGCGACTGCCCCCTCGACCCTTGGAACGACCGCCTCCCCGACCTATCACTTGCCAGCTGGCCGTAATCCCCAAGGCAGCTAGCAAATTCCCTGCGCACTATTTAAACTCTCGAATTTTCTTTCTTTATGCTGTTTCTCCTTTTCCTCAATCCATCGCGCTGCTCCTGCCCTCAATCTCATTGGTTGCGTGCAGTAGCGGCGACCGCGCTCGACCCTCTCACCTCACCTCGTACACCGCGAGATGTCTGGCCGGCCCCAAGTCCCCAACATCTCAACAAGTGTTGGCAATCGCGCCTTCACTGACAGGTATGTTGTCCCCTGCCCCTCACTCCCATCCGTCTACGCAGTCTTGCCACTGCCCCTCACACCTGCGGTCCGTCAATCTAGCTCAGAAGACAAAAAGCAAGCACTTGAGCTGGCTACATTCATTACCCCACCAAGAGTGCACTCCGCATAGCGCGTTGAAATCACAGAAATCAGGCTCTCGCCGTCTTATCTCCTGCGCTTGCTATCTGAGACACGCTACGATGAAACTCGCGTTCTCTCAGTTGCACTCAAAATACTAAGATAGTCCTGGAGGCATTTGTTACTCCTGTCTTAAAGCTGCAACACTCACTGTCTCTAACTCCAGGACATATTCTGGTATTCGGAGGACAATGTAGCAACACGAACTTCATCGTAGGGGGACCGTGCAGAGGCACCTTCACCTGCCAAGACCCCAGTCCGGTATAGTGTATATACTAACATATGGTATAGTCCACCTACTCAAACCCCAACTGCATACTCGCCCGCGCTCAGCGATTCAATGAGCTCGCGCGTTTGGAAACGTCCGCTGGAGCCTCAAGCCCGTGGCGAGAGCCCTCCAGACAAGCGAAGTCGTCCGCCAGACTCGCGGTCGGCGTTACAAGATAGGGTCAGATATAATTCCCTTCCTCCAATAATGTTTGCTGACATAGAATAGTACGCCAACTCAGCAGTCTCCAGGATCCCGAGCCCTCCAGCATCTAGAAAGAACTCTTTTGCTGGATTAATCAATGTACCTACCGGCCCGAGACTAGCTTCTGACTACCGCAGGCCGCGTCAGAATGTGCGAGTTCTTTCACCCAGTAGTTTAAGCAGTGGAGCATCGACGCCTACGCATCATGCCCCTCCTGCACCTTCGATGCTGCCAACACCAGATCCAAGTGTCCTTCACCAACAGGATGTGACTAGTGCCCCCACGAGCAATACCCCCTTCACCATGCACTCTTTACGCAAGCTGAAAGATAGGAAGAGAGCTCTTGCGCAGCAGACTACCATCACTGTCAGCACGTCCGTTGACGTTAAGCTCAAGACTCAGGCATTGGACATTGCGAACCTTAAGAAGGAGCGTGATGATATCAAGAGGGAGCTACTTGAACTTAACAAGACGCGAGAGGAGGAGCATAATGGTCTCACGAATCGGCTGGTGCAGGTGGAGGGATTGTCTACACGCGTTGATAGCCTCACGAACAAAACAGAGACCCTCAACATTGTCAACGCAGCCGCCAAGCCTTTAGCAACACGATTAGAAGCACTAGAGGTTTCGGCTGCCGAACTTCCAAGCTTACGGCAGGAGTTGCAGGACCTGAAAACTGTGCCAGAACGCCTAGCTGCAGTAGAGAGTAAGCGAACTACTCATCAAGCGGGACCACAGCCGAACGGTTCTGAAAACCTAGGGAATTCGCAGTTGAAGCCGCTATCCGACAGGCTCGATGGGCTTAGAACTACCTCTTCACAGCAGGCGAATCTTATTACGGAGCTGAAGATGGCGACAGCACTACAGAAGACTGAGATTGAAAGTCTGAAGACGTGGAAAAACGCGCAGCCTACACCACTATCCGAACACACTGTCAGAGAGCTTATCACGGCCGAGACCAGAGCAACAGCCAAGAACCTAAACGACAAAATCAAGGATGTGAACAGCCGGCTCTCCGAACGCATCACCAACCACCAGGACTTGATTCTCGCCTTTCAAACTTTCAAAGAGACCGTTGAGAGTAAAAACTTCTCTGAACAACTCAACGCTTTGAGCGACAAGATCAAAGAAGTTGAGGGAAATGGCGACAGGACGTACGCAAAGGCCAACCGTCTGCAGACGAGAATAGAGGACCTAGAAGACGAACTCCACCCAGACAGTATCGACAGTTTGAAGGAAGTGGTAGAGAAGGTCGAGAAGCTTAGAAGCAGAGTGGATAAATACCGTGATGCGCTCGGCGAAGACAGAGAGGAAGTCGAGAATGTGCGAGCGGGCCTGAAGGACCTCCGGGAAGAATCAAGGGGCCTGAAGGAAAAGACAAAGAGTACACAAAAGGATCTCAGCAGCCTCCAAGGAGAATTCGACGATCTTGAGAAAGACATCCTTGAGTACATTGGACCTATCAGGGGGGACTACGAGAAGACAAACTTTACCCTGTCGCAAAGGATCGCGAACCTGCAGGGCACTGTAACCCAAGCCGAGTTGGGAAGGCTCCCTGCTCGCCTCAGTGAGCTGGATAAATCTGCACGTATGTCAGAGAAGCTTCTGGGTCGCGTCGATGAACTGGAAAAAGCTCCACGGGGTCCTCACTTTAAGAAGGTCGGGACAACTGTTGCGACTTATTCTCCTACTCCAATCACCCCACCTGTGACCAATGCAGACACCGAGGTCTCAAATCTCAAGAAATCGCTGCAAGAGCTTCGCAAAGTTGTGGAAGGCACCGGTGGCTTGACGACCCAGGCTCAGGCAATCTTCGAGCGACTGAATAACATGGAAGCCACTCTGGCCAGCGCTCGACCGCTCGACAGTGTGGAGCAGAGTGCGGAGACAATAGAGACGACCATGGACAAGTCCTCAGTCAAGACGCTGGAAAAGGCGGCGGAAAAGAAGGTCAAATCTCTGATAACGAGCGAACGCAAAGCTATAGAGAGGAATGTCGAGGAAGTGGACACCCGTCTCTCCCAAGAGATTTCGGATCTTCGCAAACTAACGGAAACTCGTATGGAAGCGATGCAAGCTCTCCGCAATCGATCGCGTGAACCCGATTTCGCGGGGTCGTCAGCTGATGCGAGAACAGCGCCATCCGAGATGAGCGATCTCAACACCATCACAGAGGATATTGAAACGCTGTTCAAGGAACTCGAGACTGCAAATGCCACTATCTCGGCTGTACAGGATGTCGCCCCCACCCTCTTCAACGAACAATTCGACCCACTCAAGCGCAAGGTTGAAGAGCAGCTCAGTACCGTCACTGCTACAATGGAAACCCATGCCCGCAATCTATCAGCTTTGACGGAACAAGTATCGAAGTCGCCTACACAACAGAATGGCTTAGGCCAAGCCCAACAAGCCCAGCTCAATACCATGTTGGCAGAAGTAGCGTCATTGAAGACGGACTTTGCGACTCTGCGATCGTCTCTGTCGACGAAGGCCGACTCTGCATCGGTGGAGAAAGACCTGGATACTTTCGGCTTCGCGATGCGCAATATAGAGAGCCGATACGAGAACATCAGCACCGACACCATGTATCAGGGCATGGTTCGCTGGTTTACCGAAATGTACCCCGGTCTGCCACGACTCCAGGAAGACATCCACCAAATGCAGAGATGGATACAGGGTCGCGCGAACCTTCTCGACCGCCTAGACCAGGACGCTACTCAACTGCATAATCTTGTGAACATCGCTCCGCACTTGCACGAAATTGCCAACATGAGTCCGCAATTGAAACAAGTGGCCACCGATGCTGCTCAACTCCAGTCGGCTATCCAGGCTCATGGCGAGATGGCGGGTGCGTTGACAAAAATTGATCAAGCTAGCTCTGACGCCAGCCTGGCAATCTCCAAGGCTGAGGAGGCCATGCGTGCAGCTAGCAAGGCCGAGCAAGCCAGCTCTGACGCAAAATCCGCGAGCGACAAGGCCGAGCAAGCCTGCTCTGATGCAAAAACCGCGAGTGACAGGGCCGACCAGATTGAGCAACAGCTTAATGAGCAGATCAAGACGATCGAGAACATAAAGGGCTCAGTGTCTGGATTACAGATTTCTTTGCGGAATCTGCACTCAGCCACATCTCCCTTCGTCAAAGCGGAGGCTCCTGACGCCCTGCAGGCAACTGTCAAGACACTGCAGACCCAAATAGGTCAAGAAAAGCAAGAACGCTTGACCAGCACAGGAGAGCTTCGCACTGCCATCGACGCTGAACGTACCACACGCGTTGACGAGCAGGCTAAGACCAGAAAGTCCATCCAAGACCTGAGGCAAGTAATGGATGTGGACAGGGCCACTTTCGCAAAAGCTGACGTAGTGACTGCATCGGAGGGTACACTGCGAGCCTTCCAATCCGAGATCAGCGACACTCAAACGGCAAATTCCGAGGCCATTCAAAACCTGCGTTCAGCATTCGACACCGACTGCAGCAAGCGCGACACCACGGAGGGCAATCTCCAAAAGTCCATCAAGGAGCAGGCTCAGACGCCTGCCCGAGCGCCTACCCCAGACAATGCCCCCTTCGAAAACTTCAAGCGTATCGTCGTGGGCAAGCTTGCCTCTGAGAAGAAAGCACGTACAGATCTCGAGGAGCACGTGAAATCATCTCTCGGCATGGTTGATGGCAAGATCACAGCTCTACGGCAGGATACAACGAAGTACAACAACGAGGTGAAACGAGTCTCAAGTGACCATGACACCGCAAAGCAAGGGATCTATGACCAGCTCGCCGACATCAACACGGCGGCCGCCGAGTTGCGAGAAGCTTACGACAACACGGTCAAGACGTACATTGAGCCCAACAGCGAGTTCTTCGGCTTGATCGGTACAGCTTTCGTAGTCCTCTCGCAACTCCAACAAGTCGTCGAGAGCCTCAACCAGAACCTCCCAGTCGCTCCGTTGAGACTGGAATGGGACTACTATCTCCCCAGCCATGGCCAGCCCGAGACAAACGGCGAACCCAGCAACTCCAAAGGAAAGGGCAAGAGCAAGCAGTAAGCTGCCCCCTTATCGCTCGACCAACGTACACAAAGACCGACAACATTCTTTTGCCTGGGCCTTTGCCCTTGTCAACCCTTTTACTACTGTCTTACCACCCCCGGCCCGAACAAAAGTGCGCATCGACCTGGCGTTTTTTACCGGCGGATACTGTGAGCGTTTTCATGCATGATACCCCCCCTATAGCCTGTGGCGGCTCATTTCTTTGTGTCTCTGAATTGCGTATTGCGAGTCTAATGAAGTGTTTTTTTCGATCCTTCTCATTCTAGTGGTGGGCAAATACTACTGTGTTTATGTATGTAAGTCCCGTTGAAGTTGGGCGTTTTGATTGTGTAAAAGTCCTGGCTGTCTAGGCATGCCGGTGGATATGGGGGTTTGAGATTCGAGAGAATGCGGATAGTGTGGAAGATGGAAATGATGATTGAGAGGTGGGGTGGATGTGGATGCGAACGTGGAAAAGGAGAGGATTTGGCGTTTGTAGTGGTAATGCGAGTGACGACAAAATGTGGAATGGTTTAGAGACTGCTGTGCCGATGCTACGATTAAGCTTGTTTCGTTGTATATTATACTCCAGCCTGAAGGCATACACCTGCCATGTCGCGTAATGTGTCGGGGTGAAGTGTGAAGTATGTCTAGTACAGATCAGCAAAAGCAGAGAAAATCTCTGCTCCCTAGAAACAGGCAACCGCGGCATCGGGGGACTCGCACTCATCGTTCAGCTGCCCTCGCTACCACACTGAACACACCCATTAAATTACAATTTGAACAACCCAAATCAGACATCTGGTAGCGAAAACAGAACGCCTTCGGCTGCTTTATACGCGGTGCTGTGCCCCAGGACCGTCCCTTGTGGCGCTTTCTAACCAAGGGACTGACCCGTGGACCCCTTTCTCATCCCTTCCAATATTTAAAGGGTGGATTGAGTCATCGTGTGTGTCGTGTGTATTGCGGGAGTCGTGAGTGGCTCGTCGTTTATGCGTCATCGCGTTACCATGGGATGAGATGGGACCAGATTCCGTCCCACGGACTGACCTCCAGCTATAAGTACCAGAGCGTGGAACATCTACTACACACATCCTTCCGTACTCCCCATCTCCTCAAAAGCCCTCGTCCTACAAATCACTCTACCTCCATCACACGCGCACATTTCAAACGATAATAATATCATGACTTTCGATTTGCTATTCATCAACCATTGTCAACGCTATGGATGTACTTTTTTCCTCATCTCGTACCCTCAGCTCCTCGTATCAACTCCAGTAACTCCCAACAGCCGTTTTACTGTGTCCAAAGTCCAACAGTTGTCCCCGTTATGTATACAGAATCCCAATCCAGTAACAAGAAGGAAGAAG
>Ga0265780_10009936_pt1 | contig 11373 bp, 8 predicted proteins | sample P1T30metagenome_FD_192432 | JGI IMG/M metagenome (GOLD analysis project Ga0265780, IMG submission 192432) | Plant litter microbial communities from East Loma Ridge, Irvine, California - P1 T30 | ecosystem: Environmental > Terrestrial > Plant litter > Unclassified | place: USA: California... | reverse complement strand
GCGGGCAGAGGCTCGGCCATGGCCGACCCCAACGGCCCGACCGGCCCTCATAAAGATGACAATGAATTCATGATGACAGCTGCTCACAGCGACCAGAATGAGATTCAGCAGAGCAAAATGGCCTTGGCCAAAGGCGTGACCGGTATGGCCAAAGACATGGCCAATCAGATGATTACCGACCATACCAAATCGACGGCCGACCTGAAGAAGATTGCCGATAAAAAGGGCGTGACTTTGCCCACCGACATGGACGCCGAGCACAAGGCAATGGCCCCAGCCATGGAAAAACTTTCGGGCAAAGAATTTGAAGCCAAGTACATAGCTCAAATGCAAACCGACCACCAGAAGACGGCCAATACCATGGCTGCCCACGACAAAATGACCCAGGACCCCGACTTGAAGGCTTTCATTGGCAAAACGCTGCCAGTGGTAGAGCAACACTTGAGCATGGCCAAGAAGGGCTCCGATATGAAGATGTAGGCGCCAGCTTAACACTTCATCTACAAAAAACGCCGCTTCGGGAAACCGAGCGGCGTTTTTGTTGACGTCGCGGTCTACATTTAGCCATCTAACCACCGGCTCTATGAAACATCCTGACACGGCCCTCGAACACCATGACCGCACCGAGTTTCAGCTAGAGCGGCTGATACTGTTTACGGATGCAGTTTTTGCCATCGCCATCACGTTGCTCATCATCGAAATCAAGGTGCCGGAGCTGCACGAAGTTCATTCCGAGGGCGAAGTAATAAACTCCGTCTTTCGGCTCATTCCCAAGTTCATGGGCTTTTTCGTAGCGTTTTTCGTCATTGCCATTTATTGGGTGGCGCATCATCGCATTTTTCGCTTTGTTTATCAATACAATAACAAGCTCATCTGGCTGAACATCTTCTTTCTGCTCAGCATTGTGCTCATGCCGTTTACCTCGGCTTTCCAGGGCGAATACCCCGCGCTGAAAACGCCTTGGATTCTGTATTGCATCAGCGTTATTTTCACGGGCCTGATGCAGTTTCGCCTGCAATCCTACATTCGCAATCCGGCCAACGGCATCACGCATGCCCACCACACCCAGCACCCCGACTTGGAAGCCTTCCGGCCCTTGATAACGGCCCTGGTGTTCCTGGTCAGCATTGGGCTGATGTTAGGCGGCCTCTACTGGTTTTCGCGGTACGTGCTCATTGCCATTTTCCCACTCATGGTGCTGTATGGCCGCCGCCACCGCCGTCTCATGGCGCTTCATCAGGAGCAAGCGAATAGGGCTGAGGCTGCTGATTAGCACCTTTTGCCGCTGATGCAGCGTGTTCCATAACCGTTTCTTGGCCAGCCAGACAAATACAGTAATACGTTCTGCAACACCAGTTTTGAATCGGAGTATACTGGACCATACCAGCAACCTGCTTTTGGCGGCAACATCTCCCTTTCAGACATGCAATCCATTTCGAAATACCTGCTATTCGTGCTCTTAAGTAGCACCACGTTCACAGCCAGTCACGCCCAGGAAAGCCCCGTTAAAGAGGCCGAGAAAATCAATAAGAAGCGCAGCAAGGAGCTGGCAAAGGCGTCCCCCTACTCCAAAGAGCAGTTGCGTTACGATGCCGATTTTGCAGTGATGGCCTCTAGCAGCGACATGCTGGAAGTGGCCCTCGGCAAGCTGGCCCAGCAAAAAGCCATTGCCCTGGATGTGAAGGACTGGGGCAAACAAATGATTCAGGAGCACGAGGAATCGGGCCGCCGGCTGAGTGAAATTGCCAGCCGGGCCGGTATTCAGCTGCCCGCCAACATGGGCGTCGACGACCGTAGAGTGTACGACGATATTGACGACCGAAAATACCTGGGCTTCGACAAAAAATACATGCGCGACCTACAGGAGTTGCACGAGCGCACCATCAAGCGCTACGCCGAAGCCACTACCAAGCTGAGCAACCCGGAACTACTGGCTTTTGCTACCGAAATGCTACCCAAGCTGCGAGCCCACGAAGCCAAAACCGCCGAGCTATTCAAAGCTGCCAACGAGCGAAAATAGCGTTTCGGCCATACACGCAGCAAGGCCCCGCTCTTAGTCTTTAGCTGACTGGGAGCGGGGCCTTGCTGCGTGTGGCATCATGACTCGGCGTATTTACTCGTGCGCAGTTCCTCGGCCAGGAAGCGGGCCGTGTGGCCCTTACCGGCCTTGGCTACCTGCTCGGGCGTGCCTTGGGCCACGATGGTGCCGCCGCCCGCGCCGCCCTCGGGGCCGATGTCGATGACGTGGTCGGCCACCTTAATCAGGTCGAGGTTGTGCTCGATGATGAGGACGGTGTTGCCTTTGTCAGCCAGCTTCTGGAGCACGTCGGCAAGGTGGTTGATGTCCTCGAAGTGCAGACCGGTGGTGGGCTCATCAAGGATGTAGAAGGTCTTGCCAGTGTCCTTTTTACTGAGCTCAGTGGCGAGCTTCACGCGCTGGGCCTCGCCGCCCGACAGCGTAGTAGCTTGTTGGCCCAGCGTGAGGTAGCCGAGACCTACGTCATTCAGTGTTTTGATTTTGCGCAGGATACGGGGCTGAAACTCGAAGAACTCCACGGCCTTCTCCACGGTCATGTCGAGCACGTCGGTGATGGACTTGCCTTTGAAGCGCACTTCCAGTGTTTCGCGGTTGTAGCGGCGGCCCTTGCAGGTTTCGCAGGGCACGTGCACGTCGGGCAGGAAATTCATCTCGATGGTGCGAATGCCGGCACCTTCGCAGGTTTCGCAGCGCCCGCCCTTCACATTGAAGGAGAAGCGGCCTGGCCCGTAGCCCCGGATTTTCGCCTCCGCCATCTCGCCGAATAGCTGGCGAATTTCCGTGAACACGCCCGTGTAGGTAGCCGGGTTCGAGCGCGGCGTGCGGCCGATGGGCGACTGGTCGACCTCAATCACCTTATCTACCAAATCTAGCCCTTCGATGCTGCCGTAAGCCAGCGGCTCGCGCTTAGCGTTGAAGAAGTGCTGGTTGAGAATGGGATATAGCGTGTCGTGGATGAGCGTGGATTTGCCCGAGCCCGACACGCCCGTAACCGCCACCAGCTTGCCCAGCGGCACCTTCAGGGTCACGTTTTTGAGGTTGTTGCCCTTCGCGCCTTTCAGCACCAGTTCGGTGCCTTCACCCTTGCGCTTCTTCTTTTGCAGCTCGATGTGCTTCTGCCCGCTGAGGTACTGCGAGGTGAGCGAGCCGGAGTTGAAAATCTCCTGCGGCGTGCCCGAGGCCACGATGTGGCCGCCGTGGATGCCCGCGCCGGGGCCAATGTCCAGCACGTGGTCGGCGTGCAGAATCATGTCCTTGTCGTGCTCCACCACAATGACGGAGTTGCCGATGTCGCGCAGGTGCTGCAAGGCCTTGATGAGCCGCTCGTTGTCGCGCTGGTGCAGGCCGATGCTGGGCTCGTCCATGATGTAGAGCACGCCCACGAGTTGGGTACCAATCTGGGTGGCGAGGCGGATGCGCTGGCTTTCGCCGCCGCTCAGGGTGCGTACCGGACGGTGCAGGTTAAGATAATCCAAGCCCACTTCCAGCAGGAAGCCGATGCGCTTGCGGATTTCTTTTAGCAGTTCGCGGGCAATCACGTTCTGGCGCTCCGTCAGGCGGTCCTCCAGGCCCTCAAACCAGCCAGCTAGCTCGTTCAAGTCCATCACCGACAGCTCGCCGATGTGCTTGCCGTCCATCTTGAAGTGCAGGCTCTCTTTTTTGAGGCGGTAGCCGTGGCACTCGGGACAGGGCTGGGCCTGTGCGTACTGCGCAATCCACTCCCGAATGTTGTCAGATTCGGAATCCATCTGCCGGCGCAGGAAGGGAATAATGCCCTCAAACGGCTCCGAATACATGCCTTTGCCGCTATCGGCCTCGTCCTCCGAGATGCCGTGGAGCAGGCGTTTCAGCAGCTCTTCGGGCAGCTTGTCGATGGCGGTGTTCAGCGTAGCCTTGTTCTTCTTGAGGATGAGCGAGAGCTGCTGGAAAATCCAGATGTCACGGTACTCGCCCAGCGGCGCGATGCCGCCCCGGCTGATGCTCAGCTTGCGGTCGGGCAGCACGGCTTCTTCCGTGATTTCCTGCACCTCGCCCAGGCCGTTGCACGTCGGGCAGGCGCCGTAGGGCGAGTTGAACGAAAACGTGTTAGGTGCCGGGTCGTCGTAGGCGATGCCGGTGGCCGGGTCCATCAGAAAGCGCGAGAAGAACTGTGGTTGCGCCTTTTTGGCGTCGGGGTCGAGCACGAGCATGGTGCCTTTGCCGTGCGTGAGCGCATTCTGAACCGAGCCGGAAAGACGGAATCGGTCTTCTTCCTTCACGATGAGCCGGTCAATCACGATTTCGATGTCGTGGATTTTGTAGCGGTCCACCTGCATCTTGGGCGTGATGTCGAGGATTTCGCCATCGACGCGCACCTTGGCAAAGCCCAACTTGGCAATCTTCTGAAAATCTTCGCGGTAGTGGCCTTTACGGCCCTTCACCACCGGCGCCAGCACCACCAGCTTCTTCCCGTCGAAGTGCTTGAGGATGTAATTGATAATTTGGTCGTCGCTCTGCCGAATCATCTTCTTGCCGGTGGCGTAGCTGAAGGCTTCGGCCGTGCGGGCGTAGAGCAGGCGCAGGAAGTCGTAAATCTCGGTGATGGTGCCCACCGTGGAGCGCGGGTTGCGCGAGGTTGTCTTCTGCTCGATGCTGATGACCGGCGACAGGCCCTCAATCTTGTCCACGTCGGGCCGCTCCAGCCCGCCCATAAACGAGCGGGCGTAGGCCGAAAACGTCTCCATGTAACGCCGCTGCCCCTCGGCATAAATGGTATCGAAGGCCAGGCTCGACTTGCCCGAGCCCGAAATGCCCGTGAACACCACCAGCTTATTGCGCGGAATCTGCACCGACACATTCTTCAGGTTGTGCTCGCGCGCGCCGTACACTTCAATAAAAGGTGCATCGATATGATGGGACGAACCATTGACCGTACTGCCAAGGGCAGTGACGGGCGGCAGCACCTCGGGCGTCTGGTGCTGGAAGGCAACTTCCAGACTAGCTGGATTTGGCCGGCTGGCCGCCGCGGCTTCCGGTTCGGTGAGGACGCCGGCTAGCTGTTTTTTCAGCGTGGCAGCGGTGGGCTTGGATGCTTTGGCGGGCGCCGACCGTTGGTTTGGGGCTTTAGCAACCGGAGAAGCAGTGGATTTTTTGGCCATTCAGAAACGCAGCGAATAAGTGCGTAAAGGTACGTAGATGGTGTCCCGAAGGCTAATGCAATAGGCAACTTTGCCAGTAGCGTTAGTTTGTGTAATGCTGGGGCGTTGGTGCACAACAGCCAGAGTGCTGCATTTGTGCCCAGCATTCTGACAGAAAATAAACCGGCGACGATTTGAGGTAGTTGGCCGACGTTTTTAGCCAGCAGAGCCACAACATTGGGCATCTTGGCACTTGCCTTGCATCTATAAAGGAGCAACGCCGTTAGTGGCCTGTTATTCTTTTTCATTCAACCAATTAGCATGAAACCCCTCGCAAGATTTTTTGGCGCAGCCCTGGTGGGCACGTTTGCCCTGTTGGCTACGCCGGCCGCCCAGGCGCAGGTGGGGGTGAACATTAATATCGGCGTACCAGCTTGGGGCCCGCAGGTTCCTTACGGTACGCAGTATTACTACATCCCTGAGATTGATGGCTATTACGACCTCTACAGCCAACAATACATCGTGTACCAGGACGGCTACTGGGTGCCGCTGCCACAGCTTTACGGCTACGACCCCTATCAGTTCCACCCAGTAATTGTGGACTACCGCGGCACCCAGCCTTGGTCGCGTATCGACTACTATCGCCAGCGCTACGCCTACCAGCCCTACCGCAACTACGGTCCCAACCGCGGCTACTACAACGGCGGTTATGGCTATGGCCCCAGCTACGGCCGCCCGCGCTACGACACCCGCGGCGGATACTACTCCAACGGCCGCGGCTATGACGGCCGGGACCGCGACTTTCGCCGCGACGGCCGGGACTCAAATCCCAACGGCGGCTACAACCCGCCGCACGGCAACCAGCAGCCCCAGGGGCCTCAGCAACAGCCCGGCAACAGCCAGCACGGCGGCTTTGGTGGCCAGCAAGGCGGCGCCAATGGCGGCGGACGCGGCAATGGCGCAGGCAACCACGGTGGGCACGGTCGAGGTTAATACTGACTTTTGTCCTCCACCAACCCACATCTGTCAATCCTAGTATAAGGCACCCGGTGATGCATACGTTGCCGGGTGCTCCTTTTTCAACTCAACTTTTCCTCCCATGAAACTGCTTCCCAACTTCCTCTGCGCCATGACCCTTGGGGGCATCTCGCTGGTGGCGGCCCCAGCCGCTCAGGCCCAGATTAATGTGAATATCAGCACCGCTCCGCCCGTGGTGGTGGGCGCGCCCGCTGATGCGCAGTACTACTACGTGCCCGAAATCAACGGCTACTATGATGTGCCGGCCCGCCGCTATGTCGTATTGCGCAATGGCAAGTGGGCCCGCGTCGAACGCATTGACGGCTATAACCCCGCCAACTTTCACCCGCAGTACATTGAGTACCGCGGCGACGCCCCCTGGACCTACAAGAGCCACGGTAACCCGCACGGCATTCCCCCCGGCCAAGCCAAGAAGATGTACGGGAATGGTCACGGAAATGGCCACGGCAAAGGCAAGCACTAGCCCTTAGCCGACACTCTTATATTTCAAACAGCCCCGCCTTGACAGCGGGGCTGTTTTGTTTGATTGAGTTTGGTGCGTTCCAGGCGCTGTAGTTTGGTTATTGCTCCCATCCAAAACGACTTGCTACCAGCAAGTCGTTTTTGTTTTCAACACCTTAGACGCCCTTACCTTTGAACTGGCTTATTCTCTCCTTTCCCTTATGGTATTCAGCAGTACGCTCTTTCTGTTTTATTTTCTGCCCGGATTTTTACTGCTCTACTATGCGGTACCGGTACGTCTCAAAAATGCGGTGGCCCTGCTGGCCAGCATTGGCTTCTATGCCTGGGGCGGGCTCAACTTCCTGGCCCTGTTCCTGGCCTCGGTCGTCGTCAACTTCGTGCTCATCCGCTTCATGGATGCCACCTCCGAACGTTGGAAGCAGCGAATATTTCTAATAATGAGCATTATCCTCAATGTGAGCATGCTCTTTTATTTCAAATACGCCAACTTCTTTCTGGAGAATGCTAGCGCCATGCGGGCCTACTTCGGTGGCCCGCCCCTCACTTGGGAGAAGGTGGTGCTGCCCATCGGCATCTCTTTTTTCACCTTCGAGAAGCTGACCTATACCATCGACGTGTACCGGGGCGTGAACAAGCCGCTCAAGTCCTTCTGGGACTTCCTGCTCTACATCATGCTCTTTCCTAAGATGATTGCCGGGCCCATTGTGCGCTTCCACGAAATTGCCGGCCAGCTCACCGACCGCGCTGCCTTCGATACCATTGACCATAAGCTGGCCGGGGCATTCCGCTTTGTGCTGGGCTTGGCTAAGAAAGTACTCATTGCCAACGTGCTCGGCGAGCAGGCCGACCACATTTTCACGGCGGCACCCGATGCACTGGCGCCCAGCCAGGCTTGGCTGGGAGCGCTGGCCTATACCTTCCAGATTTACTTTGACTTTTCGGGCTATTCGGACATGGCCATCGGCATTGGCCGCATGATTGGCTTTCAGTTTCCGGAAAACTTCAACAACCCCTACGTTTCGCGCTCCATCACCGAGTTCTGGCAGCGCTGGCACATCACACTAGGCCGCTGGATGCGCGACTACCTCTACATTCCCCTCGGCGGCAACCGCGTGCACCCCAGCCGCCTCTACGTCAACCTCTGGACTGTGTTCATCCTCTCCGGCTTCTGGCACGGTGCGGCCTGGAACTTCATCGCCTGGGGCGCCTACCACGGCCTATTTCTGGTGCTGGAACGCTTGTTTTTGCTGAAGCTCTACAAGAAAATGGGGATACTTAGCATCCTGCCTACCTTTCTAATCACCGTCGTTGGCTGGGTGTTGTTCCGGGCCGAGACGCTGGCGGGGGCCTTGCACTACCTCAAAACCATGGCGGGCCTGACGCCTGCTTCCACGGGCCAGCCCCCGGTTTTCACCCTCGAATTCTGGTCGATGATGGCAGTAGCGGCGCTTATTTGCTTTGCGGCGGCTTGGCCAGCCATGGAGCGCTGGGAATTGAGCACGCTGGCTAAGGGACACTTTACGCTGCGCGGAGCCGCAGGCCTCACGCTGGTGACGGCGGTGTTGCTGGTACTCAGCTTGAGCTATGTGGTGGGCAGTTCGTTCAATCCCTTTATCTATTTCCGGTTTTAAATGGTGTTGCTCAAGCGCTTTTTCCTGTTGCTGCTGCTGGCGTTGGTGCTGGTGCCGGTGTTGCAGGCAAAATATCATTTCGTTGGGGAGCGGCAGCTTTCCGGTGCGTTTACCCCAGCACCACGGGCCGAATTTTCGTGGAATGGCCTCCGGGACAATTCTTTTCAGGCCGACCTGGAAAAATACTTAGAGGACCGGATGGGCTTTCGGGCATTTTTTATTCAGTTTCATAATCAGCTCCGGTTCTCGCTCTTCAAAGCCTCTACCAATTCTGCGGTTATCATTGGCCGCGAAGGCATTGTCTTTCAGGATGCCCCGGTGCTCACCTATTTGGGTCAAGAATCGATTGGGCGTGACCGGGCCCGGCTTCGGGCGAAACGCCTGTGGCAGGTACAGCAGGATTTGGCTGCCCGCGGCATTGCGTTGCTTTTCGTGATGGCCCCCAACAAAGCCCGGCACCTATCGCAGTTGCTGCCCGCCATATTACCGCCCCCCAACAAGCCCGGCATCTCTAATTATGAGCTCTATACCAGCGAGCTACGCCGAAAGGGGGTGGAACTGCTCAACATCACGCCCCTGTTTGCCGCCTGGGCCGATACGGCACACTACCCGCTCTTTCCGTGGAGCGGCACGCACTGGAGCGCTTACGGAGCCACCTTGGCCGCCGATACCATTCTGAACCGGGTCGAGCACTTGGTGCATGCACCGGTGCCCCGGCTGCGGCAAACCGGGCCGCCCCTCGTCACAACCACGCCCAACCCAATAGACGGTGACCTAACCTCCTCCATGAACCTGCTGTTTCCGCCACAGGGCCCGCCGGCCGTGTACCCACAAATGGCCCCCGCCCCGGCCCGCCCCGGCGAAAAGCGCCCCAATCTGCTGCTGGTAGGCGACAGCTTCAACTGGGGGCTGATGTTTTTTTCGCCCTTCATCCAGCACGCTTTTGCGCCTGAGTCGCGCTTCTGGTACTACAACCATACCGCGTACGTGCCCGATTCATACGAGCACAAAGACTCACCCAACGAGGAAGTCGAAAAGCTTAATTTCCAGCAGCAAGTCGAAAGCCGGGACATCATCATCATATTGATGACTGAGCACAACCTGCCGCACAGTGAATTCGGGTTTATCCCACGTCTTTTCGACTTATATCATCCCCTCACCGACGCTGACCGCGCCCGCATTCACCAACTCGAAACAGAAATCACAGCTAAGCAGCCCTGGGCCGATGCCAGCAAGCCAGGTTTTAGCGAACGAATGCACGAGCAGGCGGTAGCTGCCTTCGAGTTGGAGCGATAATCGTTACTAGCAGCGTTGCGCAGCGCACCAACAATGTTCGTACTACTGCACAGGCTTATGCACACGCCAAAACCGCTTTAGCTCTCTACTTCCTTATTCTGCCTAGCCTCCCACTTCCCTGTCATTACCACGTATTTGAAACGGCTGCTGCTGGTATTGCTCCTCCTACTGGTACTTATTCCGGCGCTACAGGCCCGATTTCAATTGGTGAATGAGCATTCACTAGCCGGCGCCTTCGTCCTGGCACCGCGCCCTGAGTTGAGTTGGGAAAGCCTGCGAAGCAATGACTTTCAGCCGGCGTTGGAGAAATACCTTGAAGAGCGAATGGGCTTTCGCGGCTTCCTCATCCAGCTGCGAAACCAGCTGCGATTTTCCGTTTTTCGGGTTTCTACCAACAAATATGCGATTGTTGGTCGCGACAACATGCTGTACCAGGACGCACCCGTCTATACCTATCTAGGACTGGATTCGGTGAAGCGCAAGGAGATACGGCGGCGGGTGAGGCGGGTGATTCTGATTCAGCAAGCCCTCGCCAAACGGAACGTGAAGTTTCTGTTCGTCATTGCGCCAAACAAGGCCCGCCAGATTCCCGGCATGCTTCCGGCCGACCTTCCCGCCAAAGCCGGGCCTACAAATTATGAGCTTTTCAGCGCCGAACTCCGCCGCCAGGGCGTGGAGCTGCTCGACACCAACCCCCTGTATAAAACCTGGAGCGATACCGCGCACTACCCACTTTTTCCGTGGAATGGCACCCACTGGAATCCTTATGGCGTGAGCCTGGTAGCCGATACCCTGCTCAACCGGGTGGAGCACCTACTGGGTACGCTGGTGCCTCGCTTGCGGCCCGTGGCACCGCCTATTATCACCGATTCGGCTGACGCGGCCAACGACGACCTTAGTGCCGCCATGAACCTATTGCTGCCGCCGAAGCCGCACGTAGGACTATACCCCCGCATGGGGCCGGCGCCCGCCCGCCCGGGCGAGCAAAGGCCGCATGTATTGCTGATTGGGGACAGCTTTAACTGGGGCCTGATGACCTTTGCACCGTATATCCAGCACGCTTTTGCCCCAGATACGCGCCTCTGGTACTACGGCCAGACTGTCTACATTCCCGACCGGCATGAGCATAAAGACTCTTTGGCCCGGCCGGTGCCGGAACTCGACTTTCATAAGGAAGTGGAAAGCCGCCAACTGGTTATTGTTTTGCTCACGGAACACAACCTCAACACGAGCGAGTTTGGTCTTGGGGGGTATCTCTACAGCCTGTACTATCCTATGACGGAGGCTGATAACGTTCGCATCAAGCAAATAGAAGAAGACCTTACCAGCCGCATGCCCTGGGACGAAGCCAGCAAGCCCGATGCTTACCAGAAAATTCACGACCAAGCGGTGTCCGACTACGAGTTGGAGCGGAAGCTATAGCACTTGATGTGAATTCCATAAGGATAAGGTGGCTCAAAATCGATGAACCACTGCTAGCCGATTGTCAGCTTTTTTTCCAAGTAACCTACTCAGCAATATGCTACTGTGCATTGCAATTCTCTTTGGCTGTAGCAAGTTGAGGTGCCTTTTTTGTATGTGATTCCTGTCCTTAAGCGCTTACTGCTAGTCTTTCTGCTGGCCATGCTGGTATTGCCAAGCATTCAGGGCTGCTTTCGCTTTTCGAAGGAAGCCGGCCTGAATGGCTCCTTTGTACCTGCTCCTTATCCGGTTATCACTTGGGCCGACTTGCGCGACAACACCTACCAGCCAGCCCTGGAGCAGTATCTGGCTGAGCACTTGGGTTTTCGAC
>Ga0265780_10009935_pt1 | contig 11373 bp, 11 predicted proteins | sample P1T30metagenome_FD_192432 | JGI IMG/M metagenome (GOLD analysis project Ga0265780, IMG submission 192432) | Plant litter microbial communities from East Loma Ridge, Irvine, California - P1 T30 | ecosystem: Environmental > Terrestrial > Plant litter > Unclassified | place: USA: California... | reverse complement strand
ACACAAACAGGCGAGTTACAAAAGGGCGATTTCCGCTTCCCATACGGCACACCATGTAGTAGCAACGCATTCCACTCGGAAAGAAAGAAAACAAAGTAAAAACTATAACCGACCAACCAACCAACCAAATACAAAAAAACGCCAGCGCTGGGTATCTTATCTTACAATTCCTTTCCACCACTTCTACACAAAAAAAACCCCCTTCTTGGCGCATTTGGAGAAAATAGAGACCAAAGAAAGGTCATAGAAAAAAGAAGAAGAAGGTGAACATTGGTAGATCAATTGAGAAAAAAAGCCTTCGTTTAAGCGTACCCCCTTGTTTTGTCTTCACTGCTGAAAAACCCACCGTTATTACTGAAGCCTTCTTCTTTTGGCGTTGCCCACACATCGGGTGTGGCGGATTCATCAAAGGCTGGCTGCCTGTCAGACTCTGCTTCTCCATCGTACAAACTCCCGCTATCGCGCTTCCACTGATTTGCGTCGTTGCTGTACCCATGGCCTCGGTCATAATGCGTGGGAGCCCTAGGCGTGGAACAGCTCATGTGTTGATCGACTTCACTCGTGCTGACGAGGGTGTCTGGTGATGGCGTCGGGTATGAGGGTGAAGTGGCGGTTGCGCTGGCAATGAGCTTGTTGACTAGGGCGTGCAAGTCGGAGACGTCGTGTTGGAGTGTGCGAACCTGGGACTCGAGTGCTTTTCGGGCACTGCGTTCGTGTTTTAGCGCCTCGTACACGTATCGGAGGGCCTTTGCGCTGTCTTCTCCGACGGCAGGGGGCATTGAAACGTGCGTTGGCGAACCAGGAGCATAGTCGGCATTTGCTGTTTCGACACTGTGGCGCATGGGCTCTTGATGGATGCTGGGCGCGGACCGGGAGTGAGACCGTGATCCAGCGGCAGATGCAGATACACTCCTGTTCCGAGATCGAAGGTTCCGGGGTGCGTTTTCGAGGATAATGGTTTCCCGGTTGTTGCGCGAGGAGATGCGCCGCGTCATGGATTCTAGGTTGGAGTATCTGGACTCGAGGTGGTTGACACGATCCTCAAGTGAGACGCGGCTCTCCCTCCGAACTGGTGGGGCGGGTGGCGCTGAAACGTCTGTGGAATGGCGATTCTCTACAGTAGCCTCTGCTGGTGCATCGAATGCCGCGGTCTTGAGCTCTCCAAAGTTGAAGGCTGAGACTGGGGGGTAGCCATCCTCGTGCTCCTCGTGTGTCGGCGGCTCTTCTGCCATGGGTGTTGGCGTCTGAGGGTCATCTGCCTGTACCAGCGTAGCACTCATCTCGTTGAAGGATTCCGTGTCCGGCTCTTGGATAGTAGGCTCATTCATCTGCACGCTGCGAATGGTTTCCATCGTTTTGGCCGTCTCCGGAGTGCTGTCAATGGTCCTGGCTGTGTCCGGCCTGCTGTAGATGCTGCCTGACATGTAACTCTCCCTCCAATACTTGATCTCTGCGCTTCTGTTCCTGTCGCTTGAGGCGCGATCCTTGAACAGGTTATGCAAAGCGTCTGCGCTTCTTGATCTACGTCGGTCGTGCTTGGGAGTTGGCTGAGTCGGACTGGATAGTGCGATGCCGATACCTGATGATGAAATTGCATCTTCCTCATGCCCCTCGTCCCATGTTGTCATCTTGATTCGTGGCTCATCCATACTGTGACGCTGATTGACAGCGCCGGGCACAGTAGCGAGAGTTGCTCTTCGGCGGCCAAAATCCGGTCTCTGTGTGTCGAGAACCAGGTACTCCTTGGGTGGGCTTGCTGGAGGTGCATTTACATTCATAGGGTAGGGGAGATGCTGGCCTAATGGGTGGAGCGGTTCGAGCTCCTTGACGGGTAGATCTGATATTCGAGGTCCAGTGGGTGTCCTGGGTGGTTCTCTTGGCGGCGATGTTCTCCGCAACTCTGGTTCCTGGGCTCAAGTCAGTACTGATCTTCGCCAACGCATTTTCTAGACACCAAGCTTACACTGCGATGATAATTGTGACCGCGTGTCATTGTCTCTTGGACGCGATCTTCATTTTCTTCAGCCCTGTCTGGACTCTTTCTGCCAAACATTTTGCGGAAAACGTTCCGGAGCCCACTCTTGCGCTTCTTCTTCTGGGCAGCCATGGCAGCGCTTTCTGGCGTGGACCGAAAAGGTGTCGGGGAGGCAAGCGGACTTGAAGTCAGCACGCTTCCACGTTGCACTTGGTTCAATTGTCGCAGCTTTGGCGGCGACCTTGAAACCGGGCGCTCATGCGTCTCCGTCTCTTGCTGTGGCTGCTCTACAACCGGGTTTGACCCCAGTGCCGTGGGATGCTCAGCATGCTCAGGAATGGGCGGTGGGGATTGAAGTGGTCGTGGTGGAGTTTGTGGTTGTGGCTGTTGATGCTGCTGCTGGTCGTCCTGGGGTGCGTCCTGCGGCTGCAATGACCGGTCCAGCGCACCATTTTCCGCGTACTCCTTCTCTTCTTCGTCGTTCAGCGGCACATGCTCCGTAATTGGAATCGGGCCGCTAATCTTCAAGTTCCCTCTCCTGATCGCCTCGGCCTTCCAGCTGGACCGCTGCAGCGGCGTGGGCGAAGGAGTCGGCGCACTCATACTCGCGACGACAAATCCCTCTTGTTGGAGCATGTGGATGTCGATTGGCCTGGCTGGCTGTACTTGAGGTGTGCGGCCGGGACACTGTTCGTTCTGCGGGCGATTTCTGGAGATTGCGTTCATGCGGCTTTTACAGGGATGTCCCAGTAGTGTGGAGGCAATCGACTACCATGACCACCTGTACGATCGTCGGTTCATTCAAGAAGCAAAGCGACAAGCGCGCCAGACGTGACTTTCCAAAAATAGATGTCGGGAGAAGAAGAAGCAGAAGTAGAAGGAGAAGGACAAGGACAAGAAGAAGAAGAAGAAGAAGAAGAAGAAAAGTCAAACAACAAAACCCGATTAACAATAAAGCCACCAGAAGTGAAGCGGGACTCGACCAGAAGAAGGAGCGACAATGGTAAACAGCAAACACGTACAGCAGACGACACGACGGGAGGTGAGAGGTAGGGGAACGGGCGGGCGCGGTCAAGGAGCTATCTATGTATGGCACGGAGGAGCAGTGTCATGGAGCTGCGGACAAGGGTTTAAAGTGGGAGGGAGCGTCCGAGATGGGTAGGGCGGGAAGTTGGAGGCGATTATTATTGATGGTGCATTTGCGAATCAAGAAGTAGACCCGGCATGCAGGCAGGCGGTGGGGTGATGTGGCCGAAGCAAGTAGGCTTGCAAGTAGGCAAGACTACTCAAGGCCTGATGGGGATGCTGCACAAGCGTTGCAGGTTGCAGATGCCAGCAAATGGATCCTCATGTTGTTGGTACTGGGGCCGTGGGTTTTGGAGTTGCGTCGGCGCTGCACAGGTTGGCGAAAGCGGTACAGCAATCGATATCCCGTGCATGCACGCGCGCTCGGCTGCCGTCTTGTTCAGTACTTTTGAAACGTCGCGCTTGGACGGATTCGACCTCAATTCCATGTATCGCCCTCAAACCTACCGCCAGCCCAGCCAGCCCAGCCCAGCCAGCCCAGCCGACTCTGGCGCCAAAGCCAACGCTACCAGGACAGGCCAGCTGGGGCAGGCCAGCTGCCGATGGACGACCAAGAGCGGCGGCATAGGACCACGACACACGGCAGCGTCGCCAAAAGACGAGCTTAGGCCTGAGGGTAGGGTGGAAGGGTGGAAGCAGGCATACTGTACTGTAGACGCAAGTCATGGACCCTCTCTCGGTCGACTAACTCGCAAACCCGGGCCTGGCGTGCATTAACGTGTTTGAGACGCTCGACCTGCTAACCCGAAGGGCCGGCTGATTGGGAGGGGGGGGGCGGAAGCTCCGAACCACCACACCACACCGTCTATCGTGCATCTTTGGTACTCTACCGCGTGTAGCCTCGACGCAACAGACAGGCCATGATGCTCATGCTCCTGCTCATGCTCGCTCCAACCGCCGCCGGCTGGCTGGCCTGGCCTGCCTAAAGGCCGTTGCGAGCTGCAGCGTGGCGAAGCAATAGGCGCGCCGTTTTCTGCAGCTCTACATAGTCTGCCGACGATTATGATGAGGATGACGATGATGACAGTTGTTGGAATCTGGCGCACGCGCACGACTCGCCAACATGTCACTCCTTCACTCCGCACTCCTCCACTCTATCTCATACCCAGCACAGCGAGTACAGCTCACGGGCACATTACTCGCACACGTCGGCCCTGTTGTGCATCACACTTGCATACATCTCTTGCTCTCTCTCTCTCCCTCTCTCTTTTATTCCCTCATTCTCTCGGCCTGGGCATGCTGACACTACTTGCTATATCCGTATACGCAGCAGGAGTTTGCCTTATGCGCGCCTCTGCGATACTGGGCCTTGGTGTTTTGGCGACATGGCCACATGTCTCGACCGGCGCTTGGACGCGGGACTACTGCAGCTAACGTCACGCCGCACGCGCTGCAGCATCGCGCGAACCAAACCATAGCGAGTCGCGCGCTGAGACCACTGCGCCTCGACTCCCCCGCAACCACCACCAGCGAATCGTCACTCCGACAGCGTTTGTTTGGGAGCCCGCTACAGCCACACTGCATGCCCTTGTTACAGCCTCGCTTGCTCGTATACCTCACCCGTCCTGCTCTTGGTCCACGTACACGTCTGCCAGATTGGGGTACCTCAGATCCGCATGGTCCTCGAGATGCTGCATCCAATCTTTGAGAAACTTGGAGCCCCTGCAAACACACCGTGGTCAGCCATACATGCTCACACAACCATGCCCCGTCTGCTTGTCTTCGTGCTGTCATCATCGGACTTTGTGGCCCACACAATCCCGAGAGTCCGGTGGGGGACGGGCAAAAGGAGCTCTGGTGACGGACAGGGGAGCGTGTCACGGCAGTTTCGTGATACGCGATTGTCTATTTGCTTGTTCGCAGCAGAGACCCTCCGTCCGCCCACGTTGTCGGGTATTACCGATATGACCTGCGACAGACAAGGAACCAAGGGCTTGCCGGGGGTATCGAACAGGAAGGAACATGCACCTACTTGCTCATGGTATCCGAGTCTCCGATCACACAGAGATGTCGCTTTGGGCGTGTCATCGCCACTGCATCTCCTCATTAGCACATCTGCGCCCACTTGCACCACCCTGGTTGTGCCATGACATTGCTTTGTCCTGACCCAAAGTTAAAATCGTGACGTACCATTGAGGCGTCTCTTTTCGCCCAAGAACCCAACCTCATGCTCCGAGTTGCTTCGCACTGTGCTGACAATGACAGCTTCCTTCTCCCGCCCCTGGAAGCCGTCAATAGACCCCAGTTCGATTCCAGGATATGCTTCTTTCAGCATTCCACCAAGCAATGCGAGCTAGTAACGTCAACAGTCGTCAGCAACACAATATACACAGCCATGCTGCTTCCTTGCAACATGCGTTTCTAATTTCCGCACCGCTCTCACAATACTCACCTGCGCATTGTACGGCGTAACAACTGCAATGTCCGCCGCCTTCACTCCAGCATGTATCAGATTGCCGACGTGCATCTTGACTAATGCCGCCTCTGCTTCGTTGGACTTGCTGTCCCCAAGATTCATGCCTTTGCCACCCTTGCCAATCACACCTTCATCCTCGACCTTTTCCGGAAAATCACCCCCCTGAGTGTCCCAGAAGACCAGCGGCTCTCGAGTATCTTCTGAATCCTCGACTTCGTAGCCTAGGTCCTTCAGCACCCGCTCCTTGACAGAGTCGGCTGCAATCAGTTTCGAATCGTACAGCTCATCGGACGGAAACCGCATGATTTTCTCGTGCATCCGGTATTGCGTAGTTAGCATGCGTTTGATCGACGGACCGTGCAAGGCCAGCAGTCTATCGAAGAGCGTAGTCTCTAGCGTCATGTTATCAGTGGCCTTGTCCGCATCGCCGGCCCTGTCCTTGTTCTTCTTTGCATCTTTCTTTGCCGCCTTTGATTCTTTCGAATTCAGCGACTTTATCGTGGGCGGGAGCTGAAGGTGATCACCAGCCAAGACCAGTTTGTTCGCCTTGACCCACAGCAAGGGTACCCAGCACTGTGCTTCCAACGCCTGACTGGCTTCATCAACGATGACGACGTCAAACTCCTGCCCTTTGAGATGAAAGCCTCCTGCGCCATGCAAAGTAGCAAGGACCACCTTGCTCTCGCCAACCAGGTTATTGACGCATCCCCTTTCCCGCTCTCGGTATTCTTGCCTCAGCTCTTTAAGCTCAGTATAGATCTGACGTCGCTCCTTTGCGTTGCGAGTCTTCCGAATAGAAGACTGTTTATCATCCATCTCTTTGCGCACATCTTGAACTAATGCAGCAGCCTCCGACGTTCGCGTAAGTACGTCAAGCGAATGGCTCAGCACTGATGGCAACAGCCTTGCAGGGTGCCCTAAGCGAACCATAGGTACCTTGTGCGAAGCCAATCGTTCGACTATGTTGTCTACTGATATGTTTGAGGGACCGCATACTAAAAGTCGAAGCTTCTGCTTCAGCAGCTGCAGAATGAGCTCTATAAGAGTGTGCGTCTTGCCTGTGCCTGGCGGGCCATGAATTAACGCAACCTCCCTCGAACCTAGTGCAAATCTGATGGCTTCTTGCTGGCTTTCGTTCAGCGATGCATCGTTCCACTCAAGCTTATGCAGGGGATTAGAGGGGTCGTTGAGGTCTGATGGCAGAGGCGTTGGCGATGCCTGTCCGAAGAGCACGCGCATGAAGGGAGTGTAGTCTTGATCGCCGAGCTTCTGAAGCCGGCTCATCGTCTGGTTCATCCTATCGTAGTTGAGCGCTCATACGTCTGATTAGATCAGAATAGAGAAGACGTACCGTTTGTAAGTGACATCGTTGGCCAACTTGACTCTAGTATAAATGTCAGTGCTCTGGTATCAATGATCTTCTCCCGCGGCATGGGAACCAACATCCACAACTTGCCGCCCGTTGGCACATCCGCGTCCTCCCTGTCAAGTACAATCTCCACATTTTCCCGGCGCACCTTCAATACCACGCCCGAAGCACCTTTCTTCTCTATTTCCTTCTTCTCCGTCTTCTTTGCGCTTCCGCTAGGCTGGTCCTGCACTGCCACTATATCGCCCACGCGGATCCCGTGTTCAGGTATATCCGGTTTTGCGCCTTTAGCCACCACTGCCGAGTCTAGTCCCAGCTCGACTACGGTCTTACCCCCGAGTCCGGTACGTATAGAGGACACGTTAAGGTTCAGGATTGCGAGACCAGCACGCGAAAGTGAGGTAGGGGTGTGCGAGGAGAGGAGCGCATTGGTCTCTGAGAGTTCGGCTTGAAGTTCGGCGTCGAGTAGCGTAAGCTGCGAGGCGGCAAAGGATGGAATATCCGTGGATTTAGGCATACTTGTGCAGCCGCTTATGCATCCAGTTCGTCTCGGCTTCTCAAGTCAAAGGCGCGAAATTGGTGTGATCAATGGGCCGGCCGGGGACTTTTGGTGGGATGGTGGGGTGTCCCACTCACGCACTGATCTGCTTGTTTGAGGGATCCTGGTGCACACCTCTCGCCACAAACGTGAGATGGGGTTGTTTGTAGGGTATGTAATCGCTTTGCTTGTCTACTTGGAAAGCGACTTTGTGCATATGGTAAAGCAACAGCTCATTCGCGTCATCGTCATCGCTCCTGCAGATGCATGTCGGGAGCTAGTCTTGTTTGGATCTAGTCTGTGAGCCTCACCCATGCACTTTCGTATGCACTTTCGTATGCACACGACACCGGACTCCCTTGATATCACGTTATGCACGTTCATCCATCTCCCGTCCGGACTTTAGTCTTCCAGGCTCTGGCTCGCATGCCACGACTGCTAATTTCATGAAACAAGCCTTATGATGAAGTGGCAACATTCAAGTGGATCTGCTAATTAACCATGATGACAATCATACGCAGAGTGTTGAAACATCTCTCTATTAGGCTATATGCATCCGGAAAAGTAAACGGCATGGTGGTTTGCTACTCAACGATGCAGGTTTCATGGACGCATGCCAACATCTGAAAGCATAACTTAGCATAAAGCATAGCATGACTCAGTGAAAAATACATTACACTCTCCTACACCACATATTGTGAGTGTAAGAAAAGGCTAGCTGTACGTGCACAAGTGTATGTAGTACACTCGAATGTAGAGGTGAGATCTGCCTTGGCTGGGCACACTACACTTTGAACTTGACTTTTCTCTTTCCATCTATTCTTTCTACGCATAACCCCGTCATGATCATCGCGCATTTCCATGTGTTGCCAGTATGACAACACATACTCTTGACCATGATTAGCATGGTGAGAACAAACGGATGATTACCCCAGAGACCCTTGAAAGAGAATGTATCCCATCTTTACATCCAGTGGCTGTACACGTTTCTTCCTTATACCAATTACACTCATTGTGCTCCAACTACGTCGATAGCTATCCGGGAGACCCCAATTAGCAAGGCATTGTTTCATCGTATCAACTGCATGCACATGATACAAACGGCGCAACACGGGGGGATTTTTTAGGATGCGACCAAAGCATGTAGTATCGAAGAATACATTACAAATTACGTATTCTCACTAACTTGACATTGCAAGCCTTAAGCAAGCAAAGGAAAAAAAATCCATATCTTCTCTCTTACATATGTTTACACTGATCACACGTCTCTAGCTCAACGAACCAGAGGATTGGTGCTTGATCTGCCTCCATAACCATCTGCCACAATGCTCTCGCTGTACCTCTCCTCCTTCGCGGGCACCGGCACCTGCTCTTCCTTGCGTCCAAAGCTCCAAGCGGCGAGAAGCACCAAAGCGAGGATACCCAAATCGCATAGTTCACCGAAGATGATGAACAGGAAAGCCAGAGCCTGGTTCGTAGTGCGCGACCACGCATTGACATTGCGGTAAAGGATGATAAGCTGGGCGATGGAAAAGGCGTTGCGGACCCAAACAAGGGGGGTGACCAGCATGACAAAGCGAGTCAGCGCCGACCGAAAGCGAGTCTAAAGGGACAAGTCAGTTTTAGGAAAAGAACAAAGGGGAGGGAAGAGAGGAAAAAAGACTTACACCCGCGAACCCGTGCTTCTTCATGCCAGTCCAGCATAGCACCGCTTCAAGCGTAGCACTCGTCGACGCGGCAATGACAATAGATACATAGACGACGTACAACGTCCTCACCATGTAATCCCCTCCCACGAGCGTCGGGTATGCCAGCGCCCCGTTCCCACTTCCGCGTCTACTCAGTCCTAGCCCCCAGCTCGCAAAACCCAGGCCTACAATCGCCGCCAACCACATCCCGTTCAATACCCAGCTTACCATGCCCGGTTCGCGGATGCCGGTCCCGTTGTTCTGGAGGTAGTTTGCCGTGATCCAGATCGCGCCGACGATGCTCGCGTTCATGAGGATCATGGCGCACTGATATGTAAATGACAGAATGGAAATGATTTTGCCATAACGTATCTCTGGATTGTAGCCGTAGGGTGCTGTGTATTGTGGGTATGCGTAGGCTGAGGTGATGTAAAAAGGCGAGTTTAGCCGGGATTGAAGGGCGACGATGGAGGATTGCGTGGCGTAGGCTAAGGCAAGGGTGGTAAGGCCAAGCAAGAGGAAGAGGTGCGTTGCCATTGAGCTGATTGGGTGAATTAGTTTTGATGCAGGTTTAGGGCGGAAGAAGTGGTGAAAGTGTATACCTGTGTCTGATATCTGTTGACCGTGTAAACTTTCTGAATGTACGCGGTTGACCGGGTCCGCCGGAGAGTTGGCGCAGGAGCACAAAGATTGCGCCCAACAAGAAGATTATGGCACTGCCGGCTGTTATGACATGCAGGGAGAAGATGCCCTGCACGGAACTGGTGGTGTTTGTGATGGCCATTCTTATGGACTGAGAGGATCTGGTCCTCAAGCCGGTGCGTTTGTCGTATTAACAATTAAACCCGAGTAGACAAATGTGAAAATGAGTAGAAATACCAATACACCTCCCCAACGTTGCTTTTAACCATCCCTCAAGCCAACGCCGTCATACCACCCTTACCACACCACACGCATGCCATCACCACACACACCACACCATGACGCCGGACACCTCCACCTGCCAAACTCTATCCCCGCCGTTCCAGGCTTCTGCGTAGCCCTCTGCGTAGGCTCTGTGTGTATGTCATTTTCCCACCTCACTACTGCTCTACTAACCCAGCCAAGCACACATCGTGCAATGGAAATCAGAGATCTAACAGCGCCGTCGCACGTTATGTCGAGGCTAGGCTGGGTGTATGACGTTTAGGGTTGCGGGAAGGATACGGGATGACGTCGCTAAGAGGGATATCATCATCGTGGACGGGTTAGCGTGATAGGTTTTGGCTGAAGTGGTTTTTGTTTTGTGATATGCGATGGTGGGCCGTCATCTGGAAGAGGAGCATCGGCTTGGTTTTGCTTGGTGATGGGTGAGAATGGGAGGGCGTCTGGGGTGGATGTGATCGGCGCTGGGATGATGGTAGTGGTGGTGCGCGCCAGCTTGTTGGTGCGAATGGGACAGATGGTGATGCGCAATGCGCAACGAGGTAAAGGTTCTGTGGGACGGGATTGACCTGTATAATAGTAGTATATGTTTCTTATCAAACGATAGTAACGAAAATGAATAAGAGGTTTTAATAAAACATCAAATGCCGCGCCTACAGAAAAAGATGAAACACGACGTTTAGCTTCCCGTTGGTCAATCACTCTTCCCAACACCCACCACCGTCCCGCTACCCCTCAAGCCCAACTCTTCAGGACTCATAAACCGCCTTGCAGTCTCTACGTCTCTCCCTGCCCAAGCCCCTTTGGACCCCCCTGTTTTCTTCTTCCTATACTGCGCTTTCTCATAATCGTCATCGTGCCACCCGCACGCGAAGATGCAGAACAAACACACCACAACGAACAGTGCGATGACTGCGATTATGAAAACAAACAATGCCCACATGCCCGAGGAAAGATAATCGACGAAAGAAGAGGAAGCAGAGTTGACAATATGCGTTGCCGTACCCTTCTTGCCATTGGCATCCCAGTCGTGGAACCACATTGAGACTTTCCCCGGCCCTTCCAACCCCTTATCCATCTCTGCTGGCCTCGGAACTAAACCAGCGCGGACGATTTCGTAGGCATTCGCTGGGTCACCAGATGACAATAATGGACGTGGCAACAGTACCACTTCTAGCATCTTCTGCTCCGCCTTGTCGAGGATAACGGTAATCGGAGGTTTCGTCAGGTCTGTCCAGAGTTGCATAATGTCAAAATGCAAGACACGTGCTTCGGAGTTTTTCAAGTGACGCAGCGAGTACGAGTACGATGCGCCAAAGTAGGCGCCACCTAAATCGTCTAGTTGGTTCGAAACAACAAGCTTTTCAATGTCATCTT
>Ga0265780_10009931_pt1 | contig 11374 bp, 8 predicted proteins | sample P1T30metagenome_FD_192432 | JGI IMG/M metagenome (GOLD analysis project Ga0265780, IMG submission 192432) | Plant litter microbial communities from East Loma Ridge, Irvine, California - P1 T30 | ecosystem: Environmental > Terrestrial > Plant litter > Unclassified | place: USA: California... | reverse complement strand
GGCGAACACGACGATCCACAGCGGCGCCACGAAACTCAGGTGGGCGAACCAGGCGGTGATGAGGAACACGCCGGCGCCGACCGCCAGGCCGCGCACCACCGAGGCCGCCACATAGGCCGACAGGATCTCGACGTGCGACAGCGGCGGCAGCAGGATGAACACGAGGTTGCCGGTGATCTTGGACTGGATCAGCGACGAGGACGAGTTGGCGAAGGCATTCTGCAGCACGCTCATCATCACCAGGCCCGGGACCAGGAACGAGGTGTAGGCCACGCCGTCGAGCATCTCCACCCGGCCGTCGAGCACATGGCCGAAGATCAGCAGGTACAGCATGGCGGTGACCACTGGCGCGGCCACGGTCTGGGTCGCCACCTTCCAGAAGCGCAGCGACTCTTTATAGAACAGGGTACGAAAACCGATCGAGAACATTAGTGTTTTTCCTCTTCCATGATCTGGATGAAGATGTCTTCCAGGTCGGCCTGCTCCAGCTGCATCTCGTCGATCACGGCGCCGGCTTCGCGCAGGCGCGCCAGGATCGGTTCGACGTCCGAATAGTCGTTGACGCGCAGGGTGTACTTGTTGCCGCCGCCGTTTCCATTCGTGTGTTCGTCATGCGACACGAGCGGGCGCAGGCTCTCGGGCAGCCCGCCCGACTTCAGGTGCACCACCAGCTGCGAACCCGAGACCCGGCGCAGCAGTGCGCTCATGGAGTCCAGCGCCACCACATTGCCCTTGCGGAGCATGGCCACGCGCTGGCACATGGCCTGCGCTTCTTCGAGATAGTGGGTGGTCAGGACCACCGTGTGGCCGCCTTCCCGGTTCAGGCGCGAGATGAATTTCCACAGCGTCTGGCGCAGTTCGACATCGACGCCGGCGGTCGGCTCGTCGAGCACGATCACGGGCGGACGGTGCACCAGCGCCTGCGCCACCAGCACGCGCCGCTTCATCCCGCCCGACAGCGCGCGCATGTTCACGTCGGCCTTGTCGGTCAGGTCGAGGTTGTGCATCACCTCGTCGATCCAGGCGTCGTTGTTGCGGATGCCGAAGTAGCCCGACTGCAGGCGCAGCGTCTCGCGCACCGTGAAGAAGGGATCGAACACCAGCTCCTGAGGCACCACGCCGAGGCGCTTGCGGGCTTCGCGAAAATCGGTGACGACATCGTGACCGTGGATGCGCACGCTGCCGGCATCGGGCCGGATCAGGCCCGCGATGGTGGAAATCAGGGTGGTCTTGCCGGCGCCGTTGGGGCCCAGCAGGCCGAAGAACTCGCCCTCCTCGATGTTCAGGGAGACGCCCTTCAAGGCCTTGAAGCCCTTGTAGCTCTTTTCGACGCTGTCGATCTGGATTGCTGTCATGCGTGTTGGGTGGCGCGGCGCGCGGTAACGGAGATAAAACCGAAGCGCACCAGGACCGTGCGGGGGAAACGGCCAATTATAGGTGAAATCGCCACGTCAAGCGGCCAGAGGGGAAAACATGCGGGCGGCGAGCGCCGCCCGGCGGTCAAGCTTGCGGCAGCAGCGTGTCGACGCCGTACAGCGCCGCCAGTTTCTGCACATTGTCAGGCATGTTCACGAAGGTGAGCTGGTGGCCGGCGGCGCGCGCGCGCCGCTGCCACGCCAGCAGCAGGGCGACGCCGGACGAATCGGCGGCCTTGACGCCGCCGAGGTCGAACACGGTCTCGCCGGCGCGAATCGCCGCCGCGCCCTGCTCCAGCGCTTCGGGGGCGGTCAGGAAGGTCAGGGCGTCGATCGACAGCATGGGATTTGCTTCAGCCATGCGGGTCGATCACTTTGCAGGCGCTGCCAGCGGCTTGGCGGACAGCTGCGCATTGCGCTCGGCCAGGCGCTTGATCAGGCCATCGATGCCGCTCTTGGTGATCTCGCTGTTGAAGGTGCTGGTGTAGGTCTGGACCAGCCAGGCGCCCAGCACGTTCACGTCGTAGATCTTCCAGCTGCCGCTCTCGTTGCTCAGGCGGTAGTTCAGGGTGATCGGCTCGCCGCGGCTGACGTTCACCTGCGAACGCACTTCGACGTCGGTGTCGGTCGGGGTACCGCGCATCGGCTTGAACTCGACGGTTTCGTTCTTGATGGTCGACAGCGCGCCGGCGTAGGTGTACACCAGCAGGTCACGGAATTCCTTGGTCAGCTTCTGCTTCTGCTCAGGGGTGGCGGCGCGCCAGTGGCGGCCGGCAGCTTGCTGGGTCATTTTCTCGGCATCGACGTAAGGCAGGATCTTTTCGTTGACCAGGCCCATGATCTTGGAGCGGTTACCGCCCTGGATGTCCTTGTCGGCCTTGACGCTGTCGATCACTTCGTTGCTGATGCGCTTGACCAGCACGTCCGGCGCTTCGGCGGCGGCGGCCGGAGCGGCGACCAGGACGGTGGAAAATGCCACGGTGGCGGCAGCGGCGACCAGGTGCATGAATGGCTTCATAAATATCCTTTCGGTTGGCGGCGGCCGTGGCCGCCTGTCCGGTTATGTTTATTGACGCTTTTCGGAAGCTGCAGGCGCCGCGATCGGCGCATCGGCCTCGGCATCGGCAGCCTGGCGCGGCACGTCGCCGTCATAGACCTGGCTCTGGCGGCGCTGCAGGTAGCCGTCGCGCAGGAATTCATAGCGGTCCAGTGCCGCGTCTTCGAACACGCCGGACGCATCGAGCAGACTGGCGCGGGTGTCGACGATACGGATGCCGGCGCCGATATTGCGCCAGTTCGCCGGTTCCTTGTATTTCCAGATGTCGCCGCCGATATCGGCCGGCAACGCTGCGGTGTCACGCACCGTAGATGGACCCAGCAGCGGCAAAATCAAGTACGGGCCACTTGGCACGCCCCATTTGCCCAGCGTCTGGCCGAAATCCTCGTCGCTCTTCTGCATGCCGGCTTCGGAGGCGATGTCGAGCAGGCCGAAGACGCCGAAGGTCGAGTTCAGCGCGACGCGGCCGAAGTCGGTGCCGGCCTGTTCGCCCTTGCCTTGCAGCAGGTTGTTGACCGAGCTCCAGGCATCCGACAAGTTACCGAAGAAATTGCTCACGCCAGTTTGGGCGAAGCCCGGGACCACGTTCTTGTAGCCGGTGGCGACCGGCTTCAGTACCGCGCGGTCGACCGCGTCGTTGACCGCGAACACGGCACGGTTATAGCCTTCCAGCGGATCCTGGGGATTATTGGTCGTTGCGCATCCGGTCAGGACCAGGACAGCAGCGGCGGCGGCGCACAGGCGAACCTGCGAGAGCTTGACGGCGTAGTTCATTCACTACCTTCCTTTCCTTCAGCAGCCTTGCTGTAGATAAATTGATTAATTAAGTCTTCCAGAACCGTCGCCGACTGGGTGCGCACGATACGGTCGCCTTCCACCAGGTTCTTGTCATCGCCGCCGGCCTCGATGCCGATGTATTGCTCACCGAGCAGGCCTGCGGTCAAAATCTTCAACGAACTATCTTTAGGAAACTTGAATTCAGAATCCATATCGAGGCGTACCGATGCCTGGAAGCTCTTGTCGTCGAAGGCGATCTCGCCCACGCGACCGACCACCACGCCGGCGCTCTTGACGGGCGCCTGCGGCTTGAGTCCGCCGATATTGTCGAACCGGCCTGTAATCGAATACGTTTGCCCGAATGACAGGGACCTCATGTTTCCTGCCTGGAAAGCCAGGAACAGCAGCGCGGCCAGGCCGAGCAGAACGAAGAGGCCGACCCAGACGTCGATAGTTTTGCGATGCATTTGAATACCCTACAGTAACCGTTTAACTGTTTATACGACTTATTTATTGAACATCAGGGCGGTCATCACGAAGTTCAGACCCCAGACCAGCAACGATGCAATCACGACAGTGCGCGTGGTAGCGCGCGAAACGTCTTCCGGCGTCGGCTGAGCCTGGTACCCCTGGAACAGGGCGGTAAAGGTCACTGCGATGCCAAAGATAAAGCTTTTAATCACGCCGTTCAGTACGTCATCTCGCACATCGACGCCGGATTGCATCTGCGCCCAGAACGAACCTTCGTCCACGCCGATCAGTTTCACGCCCACGAGATAGCCGCCCAGCACGCCAACCGCCGAGAACACGGTGGCCAGCACCGGCATCGCGACCACGCCGGCCCAGAAACGCGGGGCCAGCACGCGCTGCACCGGGTTAATCGCCATCATTTCCATGGCCGACAGCTGTTCGCCCGCCTTCATGAGGCCGATCTGCGCGGTCAGCGAGGTGCCGGCGCGGCCGGCGAACAGCAGCGCGGTCACGACCGGGCCCAGTTCGCGCACCAGCGACAGCGCCACCACCTGGCCCAGCATCTGCTCGGCGCCGTACTGGTTCAGGGTGTAATAGCCCTGCAGGCCCAGCACCATGCCGACGAACAGGCCGGAAACGGCAATGATCACCAGCGAATAGTTGCCGATAAAATGGATCTGCTCAGAAATCAGGCCCGGACGGCGGAAAGCGCCGGGCGACACCTTCAAGACGCTGAAGAAGGAACGTACGGCGAAACCGAGGCCGGCGAAGCCTTCGCGCACGGTGCAGCCGACCCGGCCAAGGAGACTGGCGATCATGGGCGCGCTCCCAGGCCGAGGTCATCGGCCAGCGTCTTGCCGGGATAATGGAAGGGCACCGGGCCGTCGGGCTGGGCATTCACGAACTGTTTCACGTAAGGATCTTCCGAAACACGCAGGTCGTCCGGCGTGCCTTCGGCCACAATCTTGCCTGCGGACATGAAATACACATAGTCGGCGATCGCGAAGCACTCCTGCACGTCGTGCGACACCAGGATCGAGGTCGAGCCGAGCGCATCGTTCAGGTTGCGGATCAGGTTGGCGGTCACGCCCATCGAGATCGGATCGAGACCGGCAAACGGCTCGTCGTACATGATCAGTTCGGGGTCGAGCGCCACCGCGCGCGCCACGGCGACGCGGCGCGCCATGCCACCCGAGATCTCGGCCGGCTTGAGGCGGTGCGCATTGCGCAGGCCGACCGCGTTGAGCTTCATGAGCACCAGGTCGCGGATCAGTTCTTCGGGCAGGTCGGTGTGCTCGCGCAGCGGGAAGGCGACGTTATCGAATACCGACAGGTCGGTAAACAAGGCGCCGAACTGGAACAGCATGCCCATGCGCCGGCGCAGGCGGTACAGGCCTTCGGTATCGAGCTGGTGCACGACCTCGCCGCCGATGCGGATCTCACCGCGCTGGGGGCGGATCTGGCCGCCAATCAGGCGCAGCACCGTGGTCTTGCCGCAACCCGACCCGCCCATGACAGCAATGAGCTTGCCGCGTGGGAAGTCCATGCGCAGATTCGACAGAATGGAGCGCTCGCCGTAAGCAAAATGCAGATCGCGGATTTCGACTAGGTTCGACACAGCGTGATGTAAGTTTGGGGAATCCGGTATTGTAGTGCAGAAAGCTATTTGCTCGCTGGAGGGACCCGATTTTACCCTCTGGCGGCGACGTACCATTACAACAGTAATAACTATTTAGTCAGCAATTGGTATTCGTAAGCCATTGTTTTTATTGATATATGTATATTTGGCAAACTTTGCATTATTGAATTGTATCAACAACTACGGCGAAGAAGCGGCCATCGGACCCAGCTTAAGCTCTTCCTAATTACTGAAAGACGCGGGCTCGTTTTTTGCACTGCACCATGATATGTGGCTGCATAATGAAATAACAAGAGACAAGGTAGCAACAGTCTGTCGCGTATTTGTCAACGCCCGGCCTAATTCACGCGACAAATAGAAAAGCGGCCAGTAACTGGCCGCTTTTTTCGTGACGTATTCAAACCGCCGGGAATCAGCGCGGCAGTACCGAACTCCCCATCAGGAACTCGTCCACGGCGCGCGCGCACTGGCGGCCTTCGCGAATCGCCCACACCACCAGCGACTGGCCACGGCGCATGTCGCCGGCCGCGAACAGTTTCGGGTTCGACGTGCGGTAGGCGAGATCGCCCTCGGTGGTGGCGCGCGCATTGCCGCGCGGGTCTTTCTGCACGCCGAAGGCGTCCAGCACCTGCTGCACCGGCGAGACGAAGCCCATCGCCAGGAATACCAGGTCGGCCTTGAGTTCGAATTCGGAATCCGGCACCTCGAGCATCTTGCCGTCCTTCCACTCGACGCGGCAGGCGATCAGCTTCTCGACCTTGCCGCCCTTGCCTTCCAGGCGCTTGGTCGCCACCGCCCAGTCGCGCTCGCAACCTTCCTCATGCGAGGACGAGGTGCGCAGGCGGGTCGGCCAGTAAGGCCAGACCAGCGGCTTGTTTTCGTGCTCGGGCGGCTGCGGCATCAGCTCGAACTGGGTCACGGACAGCGCGCCATGGCGGTTCGACGTGCCGACGCAGTCCGAACCGGTGTCGCCGCCGCCGATCACGATCACGTGCTTGCCGCTGGCCTTGATCTGGTCTTTCAGCTTGTCGCCGGCGTTCACGCGGTTCTGCTGCGGCAGGAAGTCCATCGCGAAGTGCACGCCTTTCAGGTCGCGGCCCGGCACCGGCAGGTCGCGCGGCTGCTCGGCGCCGCCGGCCAGGATCACGGCGTCGAATTCCTTCTCGAGGTCTTCCGGGAAGATGGTGTCGCGCGCCATATTGCTCACGACGGCCGGGAAGTCCTTGCCGATCAGGACACCGGTGCGGAAAGTCACGCCTTCGGCCTGCATCTGTTCGACCCGGCGGTCGATCAGGTTCTTCTCCATCTTGAAGTCGGGGATCCCGTAGCGCAGCAGGCCGCCCACGCGGTCGCTCTTCTCGAACACCGTCACGTCGTGACCGGCGCGTCCCAGCTGCTGGGCCGCGGCCAGGCCGGCCGGTCCGGAACCGACGATCGCGACCTTCTTGCCCGTCTTGTGGCTCGGCGGCTGCGGCACCACCCAGCCATGCTCCCAGCCGGCGTCGATGATCTTGCGCTCGATCGACTTGATGCCGACCGGATCGTCGTTGATGCCCAGCGTGCAGGCAGACTCGCATGGCGCCGGGCAGATGCGGCCGGTGAACTCGGGGAAGTTATTGGTCGAGTGGAGATTTTCCAGCGCGTGGCGGTAGTTGCCATGGAAGACCAGGTCGTTCCAGTCCGGGATCATATTGTTGACCGGGCAGCCGGTGTTGCAGAACGGGATGCCGCAATCCATGCAGCGCGCGCCCTGCACCTTGGCTTGTCCGTCGGTCAGGGTGACGACGAATTCCTTGTAGTTCTTGAGACGGACGGTCGGTTCGAGGTACTGCTCTTCCTGCCGTTCGAATTCCATGAAGCCGGTAATTTTGCCCACAATATGTCCTTTTCATTTGGCCCGCGGCCGTAACGCCGTCATTCCCGCGCAGGCGGGAACCCAAGTCCTTCGCGCATCCACCTGCAAGCTTCGGTGATACGCATACTTGCCTGGGTCCATGCCTTCGCGGGGACGACGTTGGTTGATTTCGCCGTCAGGCGGCCAGTTCGATCTTGTCGTTCGCTTCTTCCATGCTCGAGCTGTGCAGTTCCTCGAGCGCGCGCTTGTAGTCGGTCGGGAACACCTTGACGAACTTGCCGCGGCTGTTGGCCCAGTCGTCGAGCAGGTTGCGCGCGCGCGTGCTGCCGGTGTGCTTGAAGTGACGCTCGATCAGGCGGCGCAGGATGGCTTCGTCGCATTCGCGCTCGCCGCCGCGCGTCGCACTGTGCCAGGCCGCCGGATCCGCCTGGTCCTTCGAGGCCAGCACCGGTTCCAGGTTGACCATGGTGGTGTTGCAGCGGCCCGCGAACTCGCCCTTCGGATCGTAGACGAAGGCCACGCCACCCGACATGCCGGCCGCGAAGTTGCGGCCCGTCTCGCCCAGCACGACGACGGTCCCGCCGGTCATGTATTCGCAGCCGTGGTCGCCGCAGCCCTCGACCACCGCGATGGCGCCCGAATTCCGTACCGCGAAGCGCTCGCCGGCCACGCCGTTGAAGAAGGCTTCGCCCGAGATCGCGCCATACATCACCGTGTTGCCGACGATGATGTTGTCGACCGCCCAGCCGCGGAATTCGGTGTTCGGCCGCACGATGATGCGGCCACCCGACAGGCCCTTGCCGACATAGTCGTTGCCTTCGCCGACCAGGTCGATCGTGATGCCGCCGGCCAGGAACGCCGCCGCCGACTGGCCCGCGGTGCCCTGCAGCTGGATGTGGATCGTGTCGTCCGGCAGCCCGGCATGGCCATAGCGCTTGGCGACTTCGCCCGACAGCATGGCGCCGACCGTGCGGTTGAGGTTCCTCACCGGCGAGATGAACGAGACGCGCTCGCCCTTTTCGAGCGCGGCTTTCGCCTGCGCGATCAGCTTGTGGTCGAGCGCTTTATCCAGGCCATGGTCCTGTTCACCAGTGTGGTACAGCGCGCTGCGGCAGTCGACCTGCGGCTGGTAGAAGATGTTCGAGAAGTCCAGGCCCTGCGCCTTCCAGTGCTGGACGGCCTTCGATTTGTCCAGCAGGTCGGCGCGGCCGATCAATTCGTCGTAAGTCCGGATGCCCAGCTGCGCCATGAGCTGGCGCGCTTCTTCGGCGACGAAGAAGAAGTAGTTGACGACGTGCTCGGGCTTGCCCTGGAACTTGGCGCGCAACACCGGGTCTTGCGTGGCCACGCCCACCGGGCAGGTATTCAGGTGACACTTGCGCATCATGATGCAGCCTTCGACCACCAGCGGCGCGGTGGCGAAGCCCACTTCGTCGGCGCCCAGCATGGCGGCGATCACGACGTCGCGGCCGGTGCGCATCTGGCCGTCGGCCTGCACCCGGATGCGGCTGCGCAGGCCGTTCAGGACCAGCGTCTGCTGGGTCTCGGCCAGGCCCAGCTCCCACGGGGTGCCGGCGTGCTTGACCGAGGACAGCGGCGAAGCGCCGGTGCCGCCGTCGTGCCCCGCCACCACCACGTGGTCGGCCTTGGCTTTCGAGACGCCGGCGGCGACCGTGCCGATGCCCACTTCGGACACCAGTTTCACCGAGATCGAGGCGCGCGGGTTCGCGTTCTTGAGGTCGTGGATCAGCTGCGCCAGGTCTTCGATCGAATAGATGTCGTGGTGCGGCGGCGGCGAGATCAGGCCCACGCCCGGCACCGAGAAGCGCAGGGAGGCGATGTATTCCGAGACCTTATGGCCCGGCAGCTGGCCGCCCTCGCCCGGCTTGGCGCCCTGCGCCATCTTGATCTGGATCTGGTCGGCCGCGTTCAGGTATTCGGCCGTCACGCCGAACCGGCCCGACGCCACCTGCTTGATCTTCGAGCGCAGCGAGTCGCCTTCTTCGAGGGGGATGTCGACCACGACGCGGCCTTCGCCCAGGCGCGATGCCAGGGTTTCGCCCTTCCTGATCGCGATGCCCTTGAATTCGTTCAGGTAGCGCGCCGGATCCTCGCCGCCTTCGCCCGTATTGCTCTTGCCGCCGATGCGGTTCATCGCGATCGCGAGCGTGGCGTGGGCTTCGGTGCTGATCGAGCCGAGCGACATGGCGCCGGTGGCGAAGCGCTTGACGATCTCCTTGGCCGGTTCGACTTCCTCGATCGGAATCGCCTTGTCGCGGTCGATCCGGAATTCAAACAGGCCGCGCAGGGTCAGGTGACGGCGCGTCTGGTCGTTGATCAGCTGGGCGTACTCTTTATAGGTCGAGAAGTTGTTGGCGCGGGTCGCGTGCTGCAGCTTGGCGATCGCGTCCGGCGTCCACAGGTGGTCTTCGCCGCGCACGCGGAACGCATACTCGCCGCCCACGTCCAGCGCATTGGCCAGGACGGGATCGTCGCCGAAGGCCAGCGCATGCAGGCGCAGCGCTTCCTCGGCCACTTCGAACAGGCCGATGCCTTCGACGTTCGACGAGGTGCCCTTGAAATACTTGTCGACCAGCGACTTGTTCAGCCCCACCGCCTCGAAGATCTGGGCGCCGCAGTAAGACATGTAGGTGGAGATGCCCATCTTCGACATCACCTTCATCAGGCCCTTGCCGATCGCCTTGATGTAGTTGTAGCTCGCGACATCAGCCGACATCTCGTGCGGCAGGCCATGTGCCAGTTCGGCCAGGGTTTCCAGCGCCAGGTAGGGGTGCACGGCTTCGGCGCCGTAGCCGGCCAGCAGGGCGAAGTGGTGGGTCTCGCGCGCCGAGCCGGTTTCGATCACCAGGCCGGTGGAGGCGCGCAGGCCTTTCGCCACCAGGTGCTGGTGCACGCTGGAGGTGGCCAGCAGTGCGGGAATCGCGACCAGGTCGGGCGACATGCGGCGGTCCGACACGATCAGGATGTTGTGGCCGGACTTGACCGCGTCGACCGCTTCGGCGCACAGCGAGGCGAGCGAGGCTTCGATGCCTTCCTTGCCCCAGGCGACCGGATAGCAGATGTTCAGCTCATAGGCCTTGAACTTGCTGCCCGTGTGCTGGCCGATGGCGCGCAGGCGCGCCATGTCGTCGAAGCCGAGGATCGGCTGCGAGACCTCGAGGCGCATCGGCGGGTTGACGTTGTTGGTGTCGAGGATGTTCGGCTTCGGTCCGATGAAGGACACCAGCGACATGACCATGCTTTCGCGGATCGGGTCGATCGGCGGGTTGGTGACCTGGGCGAACAGCTGCTTGAAGTAGTTATACAGCGGCTTGAGTTTGTTCGAGGTGACGGCCAGCGGCGAATCGTTGCCCATCGAGCCGGTGGCTTCCTCGCCCAGCACGGCCATCGGCGCCATCAGGAATTTCAGGTCTTCTTGCGTGTAGCCGAAGGCTTGCTGGCGGTCGAGCAGGGTCAGGGGCGGCTTCTCGCCCTGCGCTTCCTTGCCGTGGTCGTTGCCGCGGCCGGCGGCCGGCGCCAGATCGGACTGCGCCGCCGAGAGCTTGATTTCACCCAGCTTGATGCGCACCGACTTGATCCAGGCTTTATAGGGCTTGGCGTTGGCGAAGCTGTCCTTGAGCTCCTTGTCGTCGATGATGCGGCCCGCTTCGAGGTCGATCAGGAACATCTTGCCCGGCTGGAGGCGCCACTTCTTGACGATGCGCGATTCGGGGATGGGCAGCACGCCCGACTCCGAGGCCATCACCACCAGGTCGTCCTCGGTGATGACGTAGCGCGCCGGACGCAGGCCGTTGCGGTCCAGCGTGCCGCCGATGTGGCGGCCGTCGGTGAAGGCCATGGCGGCCGGGCCGTCCCATGGTTCCATCATGGCGGCATGGTATTCGTAGAAGGCGCGGCGGTTGTCGTCCATCGCGGTGTGGTTTTCCCAGGCCTCGGGGATCATCATCATCATCGCCTGGGCCACCGGGTAGCCGGCCATCACCAGCAGTTCGAGCGCGTTGTCGAAGCAGGCGGTGTCGGACTGGCCTTCATAAATCAGGGGGAACAGCTTGTTCAGGTCGTCGCCCAGCACGGCCGACTTGAGGATGCCTTCGCGCGCGCGGGTCCAGTTGAAGTTGCCCTTGACGGTATTGATCTCG
>Ga0265780_10009930_pt1 | contig 11374 bp, 9 predicted proteins | sample P1T30metagenome_FD_192432 | JGI IMG/M metagenome (GOLD analysis project Ga0265780, IMG submission 192432) | Plant litter microbial communities from East Loma Ridge, Irvine, California - P1 T30 | ecosystem: Environmental > Terrestrial > Plant litter > Unclassified | place: USA: California... | reverse complement strand
TCGGCGACGATATGGACGAAGATGGATACGGAGGGGATCGCATCAACGACACGGATTTCGACTTCTTTGACGGACCGGACGATAACGATATTGACATGATGGACGCACCTCAGCTGCCAGATACGAGCGGAGCACCTGCCAACACATCACGAAAGCCTGAGTCTCAAATGGCTGTCGAACCCAAGACCGAAGAAGACACAACTGACCCTTTCGCTGCACTCGAAAGTGCGTTGGATACGGCTTCTGAGCCTCCCGTGGACGTGAAGAAAGAAGACAAAGGCAAACAGCCTATGGCCGTGGAAGAACCGCTGAGCGAAAGCGTCGACCTGTTTGAGGAGAAGACTACCTTCCCAACACCAAGAGCAAAAGTATCATTCTCCAAGGAGCCAACTCCACCACTAAGCCCGAGCGCTGTTTCCAAGGCACTACAGCCATCTCCGCCGAACAAGAAGACATCGCGTGCTCGATCAACTCAACCCACGGATACCCCACATGATACCCACTTCAGCCCGGTGGCTTTCAGTCGCAAGATGAGCATGTCTGATGCAAAGTATCAGGATGGACGATTCAGCACGCATCACTCTGTGGAACATGGCCGTAACAGTATCTCCAGCCCTAGTCCCGGTGCTGGGGCCACTGTCACTCAGGCAAAAAGTCTGAGAGACATACCTCTACTTACGAAGCTTCGTATCACTGTAGGGGCCGCGTCTACGCATCAGATACCAGAAATAGCATCTCTGGCTCGAGCAGCTAGCGAAGACTCGGATTCTAGTGAGACGTCAGACGAATCCGATGAAGACTCTGGAGTAGATGAGGAAGTGGAAGCGACGCCCACAGCTACCATAGGCGGCCTCGTCATGCCTGTGAAGAGGAAGTTACAGAGCGAGGGCAACGCCACGCCGCTTTCGGTAACGTCGTTCGCGGACTCAATGGGAGGCGATTGGCATGATTTGCATGGTCTTCAACTTGATGAGTCAAACCTGAACAATTTCGAGCCAAGTCTATGGGATTGGTCTCTGGTCCACTTCCCGTCTCCAGTGGAACGGCACTTAGCTGGTGCGCGCTACAGTCTACCTACCCTACAGACAAACCCAGCGCAAATGCCCGACACTCCCACCTCTCAGCCTGAGATGAGTTACGAAGTATCAGAAGAGAAGCCGTTGAGTGCCAAGGACAGCATCTCGATTACACAGATTGTGACAGACCAGATTGTGTCTGCAACTCTGGATCTGTTGGGAGAGGATGTACCTTTCGAAAAAGAATCCGGAAGTGATGAGATGGTGGAAACGCGCTGGCAGGCTGTCATTAAAGAGCTCTTCCCAGCGGCCGAGGATTGTGACCTACCTACACTTGCAGGCGTGCATGAGGTCTTCCAGGACTATGCTGCCCTGGCAAAAGCGCAGCAGAGGCCACCTGCACGGAAGAGTGATGGCCCGGCAGTTACCGGGAGCCACATGTACCAGATCAACGCACCCTTCTTGAGGGTACGCCGTGCGGAGACGCATTGGGATTTGCTTCCACCAGCAGTAGCGTTCTGGGAGCCCTTGGGATTATCACCCATCAGTCCTCCCAAGAATGTCGTTACATTCTGCGTATACCCTCATAGCGATGCTCTACGACCATGCCTTGAGAACTTCCTGCTCAATCTTCAGCTTGCTTACGACAGCTGCAAGCTCGGTTCACACTCTCGCGTCGAGACGGTTGTCGAGTTTGAAAGAGGTCTTGTGCCTGTGAGGGCCAGCTCGTCCATCACACCGTCAGAGACATTCAAGCTCCTCAGAGAGACCTGCGTCCAGCTCGGAAAGCTTCTCGCCATACAGCATGGGAAAATACGGGAGCAACAGGATTCAAAGATCGATGCATTCGTCATTTACATGATCGATCCTTTCGGCGGTCCGTCTGCGCTCTGGGAATTGTGCTCGGCCTTCTGGGCGCTCTTCCAAGCGTATGGTCAAGGAACACCGGGACGTCCAGATCAGCCTCAGAAGCCGGATCTGGTGCTTCAGGTTATACCCATCAAGTACATCGCTTCTTTCGACGCCCCTGTCATTCTAGATCCAGCTACTTACTTCAGCCTTGCACGAGAGGTTTACGATCGATGCCCGCCGAGTGCACCCAACAGCGACAAGACATCTCTCAGCATATACGCGGCACCTGCTTTCCATCTCGAGGAGACGCTTCCACGAAACATACCCTTCAAGCTGATACCCGAGCCAGCGCAGGACCTGCTTCGAGAGAACACCTATATGCATCTTGCTTACGCGATCAGTCTCGATGGCACTTGGGTGACAGCAGCTTGGACCGACAGCTGTGGCAAGTCACAAGCCGTTGTCTCGTATCATCTAGGTACCCGTGTGTTCAGAGAGGTCGCGAAAGAGATTTGGCAAACGACTATCGAGATCTTACAATCACGACGAGTCAACTGGCGTGTTTGCATTGCAAAAGCCGGAGTTCTGGAAAGAGAGGAGTTGGAGACATGGGTCTACCTAATCTCATGCCCAACACAGATCAATGTGTTCGTTACATTACTCACAGCAGTAGATGCAGATCCACCGTATAAGTTCATACCCACCATGGCTGCCCCAAGCACAACCACCGGCGGCGGCGCAAGCCCTCAAGACTCCACCTCCCAAGCCGGCATCTCCCCCTCAGATCCAGGACCAGGTCTGACACCCGCTGCAACACCCTCTGCCGACCCCTCCGCCACGGACCCAACAGCAGATCCAGAAGCACGCTTAGTCGACGTGACAGACGAAACCTGGGGCGTAATCCTCGCCCACCGCCTCCACAACACCCACTCCACCACACAATTCAGCCCCGCCCTCATCTCGGGCCTCCTCGTCAAACGCGGCGAAACCCACCAAACAACCAACAGCATCTCGCACCCCATCCCCGACCCAGAACCCGGTCCCATCATCATAGCCGTAAACTTCCTCTGGATCGGCGCCGTAGGCTCTACCCGCGCTGCTTCCTCCCCCTTCCCGCCCTCTTCCAGTAGCACCAGCACCAGCAGTGGTAGTAGTTCCGCCTCCTCCGACCTCCCCAGTCCAGGCGGCGCTGGCTTGCCTAATCCTTACGCTAGTAATCCGGGTACGCCGCAGAGTCCGGGGCCGGGTCAGGATCCAGCGCAGCGAAGTACGACGAGTCTTATGTGGACGCCTACGCCGCAGACGAGGACGACGGCGGAGGGGCTTTTGAAGGAGGTGCTGGGGCAGTTTAGGGCGTTGGGGGTTTTGGCGAAGTTGAGGGGGATGAGGGGGACGCGGAATGGGACGGTGCCTTGGCATGTTGTTGCTGCTAAGAGGGGGGTTGAGGGGTTGAGTCGGATCGGTGGGGCGGTTTGAGAGGTGTTTTCTTCATGTGGTTTTTGTTTCAAGGTGTTTAGGATGGATGTCGAGATATTCGGTTGAATACGGCGTTTTTGGTTTTCGGGAATCCTTTATGAAGGGACGGATCTACCATTGTATTATTTTTCGCAATGTTGTCACGTCTAGCATCATCCTGATTTGGTTTGATTTAATGTAGTCATAATCATGCCGTTTCAACTATCGTCTTGTACTCTAGACATTACAACACCTCCGTCCATTGCTTTATCCCTCAATCCCCAAATGATCAACCTTTTCCACTTTCTTCCCCTGCTTCTGTTCCTGCGCCATCCCACTCTCCTTCGCTTTCAAACTACTCTGCTGTGCGTTTCCCGCTGCGTATGCACTTCCTCTGCCGCCGGCTGCTGCGCTAGCGGTACCTAGACACATCGGTTAGTAAGACGGATGTCAAAGGACAAGGTGGTCAAAGAAGGGGTAGGTGAGGGATCCGCTGGTACTTGGGGGATGGGACGAGATGAAAGGGTGCAATACCTTTGTCATGCTTATCCTCCTCCGTAGTACTCGAACCATCAGCATTTTGATGCGTGGTTTTCTTTTGCTTGGAAGAGAAGGCGCCGGAGAGGGCGCCGAAGAGGTTGAGGTTTAGACCTGCCTGTTTAGATGTCAGCCTTATACCTAGGTAGCGTCCATCTAATCCTACTACCCAACTTCCCACCACAGCACGTTACAGAGCATCAAGCAGTACTGTAGATGATGCCGTATAGTGGAGTGTAATGATAAGGTAGGGAATGGGAATGAGCATGGGAAGGGATATGGACATACAGAAGCATTCGCACTAGCATGATGTTCCTGCACTTCTCTACTTCCCGCACCTTGACGCTGCTGTTGGACTTGTTGGGACGAGGTGTCTTGTTTGGATACCGCTTGTGTCATCTTGAAAAGTTGCTCTTCCTGTCTTTTTTCGAGTTGTTGCGTAGTGGTGGTAGGTTTAACGGGTATCGCGATGCAGAAATTGGGGTAGGTAGTTTATCGATACGTTATGAGACGGAGATTTAAAGAAGTTGGAAACGGAGCAGACTCCGCGGATGAAAGTGGTACGCATGCTTTGTATGCATGGCCGCGTGCCTTCTCGGTGGTGAACGTTTGGACGTATGACGTCATGAGCTGGATTGGGAATGAGGCTGGGGTGGGGAGCAGGTTTTGGTGTGAACGCGCGCAGGGTCTAGGATTAACTGCAGGGGTTCAACGTCTTGAGGATGCCGAGTATATGTGCGTGGTATAACATCGCACTCGTCGGTAATGTTGGTGTTTTTTATGGTGATGGTGTAGTAGCAGCATGATTACGGAAAGAAATGACAGTCATTCAACGTGGTATATTCAATAAACTCAGCGCTTCGTAGCCATCGCGTAAGGTAAACCAAGGCCTGTATCGAAAAGGACCGAAACACCATCCCCAAACCCGATAGCACATGCAGCCAGGTTTATGTCAGATCCAACATCTCAACAGCACTCTCGCGCCATTTCCGTCTCTCCTTGCCCTTGAGCACAAGTCCTGCTTTGCCATCTGCTGTCTTCTCCGGACTATCGACATCTACATAGGTCCATGCGCCGACTACGCTCTTCCGCAGAACGATTGCGCGTTTCTTCTTCTCTCGCGCTTTCCATGCTGCTGGTGGGGAGGTGCGAGATGGCGGCTGTGGTGACGTAGATTTGTGGTCGCGTGGTGATCGGCGGAGAGAGGAAGGTGAGGTCGAGGTCGGTGGAGGGGATACTGGGGCAGGTGCTGTCGGGACCGGGGCGCGCTCGACTACGGGGGACGAGAGTTCAGTAAGATCAAGCGTTTCGACATTTGGGGATGCGGATCGTGCTCTCATTGCGATGGGTTCTGGCGATGTGAGGTCGAGAGTATCAGCCGCAGGGGATTCTGATCTTGGTTTTGCTGCAACAAGCTGTGTTGACGTGAGATCGAGGCAGTCGGCTTCAGGAGGCGCGGACATAGTTTTGCTGAGACGAGGTGAAGTACGTCGAGGTCGAGATGGGCCAAATACGTCTCTTATACTCTTCTTCTTGTTGGATGTGGAGGCTGTTGATGATGCCGGATTTGTGGATGTATGCGACGCATTCGACGATATCGATGTCAACGGTGGACGCGTGGTGGACGTGTTTGCAGTTGGTAGTGCGCTGGTACTGGCACTTTGTTGATGTCGCGTTTCTCGTACTGGCGAAGAAAGCGTCAAGTCAAGCGAGTCGACTTCTTCTGACAAAGATCGGAGTTGTGGTGGTGGCGCTGCATTGACTGCTGGCGTCACGCCCCGTCGCTTGGTCGGCGTCACTGATGCTCGCCATGCATCCAGTGTCGACTGCTTCGATTTGCTGGGGGACAGGGCTACAGAAGTATCTCGGGACGCTGTTGTAGCCGGTGCATCCTTAGTCCTTCGTGTCCTCGCCTTCTTCGCGGGTAATTGTGAGGGTGAGGGATGGGCAGGCGAATCTACCAAGTCCAATGTTTCGATCGTGTTCAGAAGAGGAGGCGTCGATGGTCGTTCAGGAACCGCATTGATATCGGCGGGAAGTGTTTTGGAGCGTTGAATCGGGGCTCGTCTTCTCCGCTTGCTCACACTTGGAGGAAGATCTGCAATGGGGGGAGACACCGACTTCTCGCGTTCAGGCGGGTGCGGCTGTACAGCATCCAGAGTCCTTACTGGGGAGGAGGATAGCAGATCAATCACATCGTCTTGTTGTAGCGCAGGCTGTGAGACAGGCAGAGTGACCTCAGCAACCTTGTCCTGTGTCTTTGCGAGAGCTCGCGAAAGCTTCGAGCCCGGTTTCGTTACTTTGGCAAAAGTATTGATGCGAGCCTGCGGTTGATCGCCGGCTGTCTTCGTCCGCCTGGGAGCGGCCTTGGCCTTTGGTGCAGCTTTGCCCGACTCTTGCACAGTTGCTGCCCGCTTAGGCTTCAGCTTCGTCTGTCGCCCAGCTTCCCAATCTTCCACCGTGAGCGGCACGCCAACCTTGACGAAGGTCTCCATCACCCAAATTCTCGCAGCCTTCTCTGGGTCAAACTTGGTAGGCCCACGCTTCTTAGGGCCCTCATCGTCCAGATCTTCATCATCGAGTTCAGCATCACCTCCGGCTTGCTGAGAGCTAGGAGGTACTTCCACATCGTCGTCCGGATCCTCCTGACTAAGGTCGATCTTGACAAGCTCAATGGGCGTAAAGCTTACTCGCAGTTCTGTACAGTTGTCCGTGACCGAATGTTGTCGCTTGCCATGCAAACCCTTGATGAGGAGGGCTTCGTCCTCTTGTACCGCCTGGATGTTGTTCGTAGGCAGTCGATCGAGGTTTCCAGCGCGTATACGTAGCTGGCGCACAACCATCGAAGGCGCCAAACTGCGGATGAAGTGCTTTGCGCCTTCAAGCTTGACCCAGTCGAACGCATCATGTGTAAACTCGCGCAAGCCGGAGAAATCTAGCTCTTGGTCCCATTTGATCGATCGGCGCAGTTTATCCAATCCCGCTTGATTCGAAATGGCCGGGTGTGTGTAGTATCCAAGAATGTCCAAACGCGGGAAGTCGTCCGGGATCTTCAGTGCACCGTGCTTCCGCTTGAAATGCTTGCTCTCGTTCGTCTTCAGCTCGTGCTGCAGTCTTTCTCGCCACTGGGACACAGCTCTGGCGTCGTTCTTCGGGATCTTGCACAAATCGGCGCCAAAACCTGCCTTTGCAGCTTCACATGCTGTCTTTGGGCCGCATCCAGGTATACCCTCAGGGACGTAATCTCCTCCGCTCATCAGCGCGACGAGTATCATGCCCTCGCGATCCAATCCTGACGGCCCGTTCTTTGTTTCAACCGCATCGTATACGTTGACGTGTGTTGGCGTCTTTCCCGTCTTCTCCGGTGACCAGTTGCGTATCGTAATGCCACTTCCAAACATGAGAGTGTCGACATCTTCACTCAAGACCGCATCCACTATTCCCTCTCGCTGAAGTAGCGCGCATTCTGCCTCAGCTTCACCCGGCGCAAGATGTATCGGATATCCAAATTGCTTCAACAGTTGCTTTGCAAGAAATTCGGGGATAGATGCGACGTTCGGGCCCGTGCGTTTGTTGCGCTTGAAGGGTGGCTTGTTTGGTCCATCGAAGACGAAGACGGGGTGGATGGCGAGCGAGATGAGGCGAAGGAGGCGGTAATAGAAGGTGCGCAACGCCGGGTTGGTGCCGCCTATTCACAGTCAGCATAGCGCAAGCATGTACGTGATGCCAAAGCTCTACCTTTGCTAGCTTGTATCTGGAAAAGCCATATTGATGTATCGATAGCAATGCGCAGCGGGCGTCCGGTCTCTTCGAACTTTTCGACGGCGAGCTTTGACAGGGCTACGCGCTTTCCTGGGCCGATCTCCTTGTAGATACTGCGCGAATCAGTATAGAAAGCGTAAAAAACGACTGCGCAACTCACCCATGAATACCCATCGCGCCTCCATAGTCTGCACTCGGTCGTCTCGCCGGCTGCCTTGTTGGTGGTGTCGCGCGTAGCAGCGCGTGATAAGATAGTTGCTAGGGCGACAGCGCGTGGCCCGTCCCGCATTCTGACGGATGCCGCACGTTTGTTCCCCACCCACATGCATTCCTCTCGCACTAACAACCAAGACACCCCTCCGACCCTTCTAAGACATGGCGCCCCGCGGCCGAAGCGCAACGGCAGGCGACGATGCCCACAGCGACCGCAGCTACGACTCGAGCCCGGATCCGCTGGCCCTCTCCTTCGACAACACCATCACATCCGCCCGCAAGCCCAGGCCGCGTGACTCCATGGCGGGCAGCTCGCCGACCAAGCAGAACCGCAGACTCGAGGCCTCAGAGATGATGTTCTCGTCGCCCACCAAGTCGATGATCATGAGCACACCACGCGGTGGCGGCGCGAGCCCCTGGCGCATCAAGGTCACCGTCCAGGCTGAACCCGGAAGCGACGACGTAAACGCATCTCCATCCGTGAAGCGAGTAACCACGAGAACGAAGACGACGACAGTGCCCTTGAAGGATCACGATACCTCCTCGCCTGTCAAACGACCCCGCGGACGCCCCCGAAAGTCTGACGTGGGAGCCACTCCTAAACCGAAGCGAAAGGGAACACCAGTCAAGAGACGCGCACGATCCGGATCACGCGAGTTGAATATGAAGGGTGGAGAGTCAAGCGCAGCCGATGTGGACACCGATGTGCCGCCAAAGAAGCGCAGAGGCCGGCCCAGGAAGGTCGTGGCTGTGGCCGAGGATTCAGGGACACGAGAAGGGTCGATGCAAGATACTACGCCTGGACTTCCTTCGAGTTCAAAGTCCGGCATCTCAAAAAAGAGCGCGCATTTCGCAGATCTCCCCGGCCCCACTACCGAGACCATGAGCGATGCGCTGATGGAGGCTGAGGAATTACCCAATTTAAGCTCACCGATACAGAGGAGCATGAGGCAGGATTTGCGAACGCGCAAGGGCACCCCACACGCGAACAAGGTGGTACTCATGGAGTCTGACGAGCACGAAGAGGAGGGAAGCGATGTCCTGACGCCGACCAGTGGAGACGACGCAGAGCCTATACAGCCTGAGGATCTCGATTTCTCGGAAGATGGCCATGCCAGCCTCCCCACACCCAGCGAGAGCTCTGCCCATGCGAGCGATGCCGAAGACGATCAAGCTCAAGCCTTCGAAGACGACGATCTCGACGATCGGAACACCGCAGATGCCGCTTTTGACGAGGGGACGATGAGGATGCGAGACGACACAGTTGGCAACGAGAGCTTCACTATGATTTCACTTGACACCTTGCTTAGTAACGGACCACGGAGTACACGAAAGCCTGCAGATACGCAGAACACCACAGCGCCAGCCGTCGGATCATCACTAAGAAACGAATATTCCGAGCCAAATACAGCTACAACGCAAATTGCTGGACCATCGACTAGCGAAGAGCCATCACCTCCATCCCAGACCTTCACAGCACCCTCGGGTTCTACACGGCCAAAACTATCGCGTTTCGTGACACCTGTCATAGATGCCGACGTCCCATCAGCGCCGCCCGCTATAGAGCCTAGTCCACCCAAAGCTCAAACACCGACGCTTGGCCGTGTAGTTACCGCTGGCGTAGCTTTACAAGGCTTGCTGGATCCCACTCGTCTTTCGTCTACGCCCGAACCTCCCCAACAGGCACTCGACAAGAAGCGCGATGAGCTTGATGATCTGTTCCGGGGGTTTAGCGAGGGGACCCGGAAAGAGCTTCAAGCGGGCTTACGTCTTGGTGAGCAGCTTGCGGGCCAGCCATATGAAGAGAGTGCACCCGCTCCTTCAAGTCCCATCAAAAGCAATCCTCCGATAGGTCCCAAACAAGGTGTGTTCCGAACGCATCGAAAACGTCAGTCACGTCTTCTTACTCCCGAAGACCAGGATCATGCCGTCTCACCAGTGGAGCCAACTGTCACAGCGGATGAGGTACAATACCCGGTCCTGGATGTTGAAGAGGAGAGCGCACCGGTGAGCCCTGCACGGAGCGAGGGAGAGATGAGCTGGCGGGCCGACACTCCCCCTGCGAAACGGACTGGCTTGACGCAGAGAGATGATGAGATGGAAGAACCCCAACAGGATCATGCTGCAGAACAGGCAGACAAACCTGCCCAATGGGATGACTTCGCTGACATCTGGCAAGAAGAGGCTAGTCGTTCGGTGGTCTCAGTTGAGGAAGAGGAAGCCCCTGTGGAGGAAGAGAAGTCGCTCCGCGATGTCTTCACAGAGGACATTCCTACCAAATCGGCTGCAAGGACTTGGCGTCGTAGAAAGGCGAATGAAGCTCTTTACAACAAGAAGGTTGAGCTACAGCGAGAACCGAGCCCTGCCCGGGCGGAACCTGCAGTCACAGAACAACCCGAAGATGACGAAGACGAAGAAGAAGAAGAAGAAGAACAGGATGAGCAGGCTGAGGATGTCGTAACTCCACTAGAGGAAGACAAGCCGATTCAGATTGACGATGAGTCGAGTCCCGCAAGCGAGGCCAGTGATGACACCGGCATGTTCTTCCAGTCGAACATGCCCAACGTCTTCAACCAAAAGCGACCATCCCGTTTCGAACAACGGCGGCAACGAAGACAAGAGAAGGAGAAAGTCAGCCTTTCTGAACTTCTAGACCAAGGTGAAAGCTTCGTCCCAGAGTCTTCGCCGCCGCCCATGGCAACAAAGAAGCCATCTCCGACAACAAAGACAAACCCGTTCATTGACACACCACCTCGCTTCCCAGCGCTTATGAGTTCACCAAAGAAGAGCAGTCCTTTGAGGCGTGAACTTCAAAGCGCCGACATCTCAACAAGCTCGGTGCAGTTTGAAGAGTCTACACTGCCAATTGCGCAAAGCTCTCCGTTCCACACCATTGTTGATGGCGATAGCAAAATCTCTGCAGCATCCGATCAACGACAGTTCCGTGTAGAGATGGAGGGTAACACAGCTTCTACGATAGTCCGCGTACGCGAGGAAGCGAATGAATATCTGGATGCCTACGAGCCGCAAGAGCGGACTTTAAACGACCTTACTGAGGTCACTGAGGAGCCCAGTAGGATTGACCGCAGTCGACTTCCCTCAAGTCCACCAAAGATGCAGCAACGATTCCAGCAGAACTTGTTATCTGCCCGCAAGCCTTCGCCGCTATCCCAGGCCTCGCAGCAATCCGAAGAGGACCCCGCATCATCACCGCAACAATCGCCCGCCCGCTACAAAGGGCCTCAAGTCGTCGACGAGTCCATCGAAAGTTCCATTAGTGAGGAGTCGCAAGCCAGCCCAGAAGCAAGCAGCCAGCCCGCCACATCTCCACCCCAGCAACCGAATCTCTTAGACCGCGTAAAGTCCACCCTCACACGCCCAGCACCACCATCCCCCCACCCAATCCTCTCCCACCTCCACCCCCTCCCCAAAATCGAACCCTGGACCCGCACCCACTACAAAGCCCTCGACAAACTCTACACAACCCACCTCAAACACCCCGCCCTCTTCTGCCCCTCCACCATCCCCCCAACCCGCCT
>Ga0265780_10009929_pt1 | contig 11375 bp, 7 predicted proteins | sample P1T30metagenome_FD_192432 | JGI IMG/M metagenome (GOLD analysis project Ga0265780, IMG submission 192432) | Plant litter microbial communities from East Loma Ridge, Irvine, California - P1 T30 | ecosystem: Environmental > Terrestrial > Plant litter > Unclassified | place: USA: California... | reverse complement strand
GACCAGTGTTGGCTTCGAAGGATCTAGAGAGCCGGCAGTCTGGTAAGATGCTTGAATGCCACCCAGATGGGGCACTTCGATTGTGGTGGTGTTCGGCATGTTTGGAGATGTGTGGTTGTTGAGTTGTAGTGTCGAGATACCGTGGACGCTTGCGCCGTTCTTTTGGTCTATTCAGATACGTTGTATCTATTCTCTTGATCGAAGATGAGAGAGCTTCCGAAGATCCAAGTACGGGCTGAGCATGGCCAGTACCGACTTATATCATCGATGACACGACGCAGTGGCCACCTCGGATAGGTTCATCATACAGCGTTCGACCGAAGTGGGGAAAGTGAACACATCTGGGTTTGTGGTGAGGGGTAGCCGTGGAGCCTACCAGCTGTATGTTAGCTGTCGCGTGGTGTGATTCTGGTTGCTTAGAAGAGATGGTATCATAGCCAAAGTGATATGTGAAATACGTGTTGATGATCCATCCATTTGACGGGAAGAGGATAGACATCCGGCTGTCCATCAGCGTGTCCTTTGGCAATCTGGGGTGGTAGACTGGAGTTCAGGCCGAACCAAAACAGACAGAACAAAGAAAAGTGCAGATATCCTTCGGATCTCACACCTCACTTGGGTATGCTTCTGATCTATTTGATCATGCTTATCGATTGGGTTGGTTGCAATCAATGGTTTACCGGTCGGCAGATGGAAGAAATCCATGTTGCGCCAAGCTCCCCCGCGTCGCTGCGACCAGCAAGTTGCGGACTCGTTCAAATTTCACTTACCGACTCCGCGCCTTCCCCATCGACACAACAACATCAATATGATAAATACAACAAACCTGAATAGCACAAAATATGCGCAGCGATGTCTTCCGGCCTAGCTCGGAGTTTGGTGCTGATCCCTTGAGATTTGATCAAGTTATGTGCCATTCAGGCAACAATTCATCAAAGTCGAAAAAAATAGATACAACGTATCTGAATAGACTAAAAGACCGGCAACCGCCATCCGCATCGGGCCTGACCGGGATTTGAACCCGGGACCTCGTGCAATCAGATGCAGAGCAATCCAAAGCACGAATCATACGACTAGACCATCAGGCCGGAGATTTTGATGTCAGACATCGATGGGAGATCAAGGGCGGCGAGGAATATGACCCTTGCGCTGACAGCAATACAGGGACGACCAGAAAGCCTCTCCAATCGACAGGGAGTGCTGGGGAGTCCATTGCATCGATCTTGATCGAATATGATCGAAAATGATGTTATTGAGATTTCGGGGGCTGGGGATGCTGGAACGCAGACAAGGGCATCGTCCGTGACGTCCCTTGCGATCGGAGACAGTCAGATGCAATCCAGGTGCATGCGGAAGCGAAGGGAAGTAGAAAGCGATCGTCGTTGGCAGTCCGCATACCGGTTTGATGGGCGAGAAAGATTCTGGTAAAAGTCGTTTCACACGAGATGAGATAAGACAATGCGAGACAAAGCAGAATAAGACGAGATGTATGAAAAGTTTTCCTTTCTGAACCGACGCCTACAGCGCAAACCCTGTAAACGGCTGTTCCGGGAGCCAAACAGATCGACACCGAGATGTGCCCAACCAATCGATGCAAAGACCGCATAGACTCAGCTCCCGTTACGATATATCAATTCTGATGTGTTCTGTGGTCTTACAACTACTGTGGCATGTTGAGATCCAATCCTCGAGATTAATGCAAGAAAGCGTTCAAATAAGCACATCATAAAGTTGGAATCGCAAGCTCGTATACTGCAAACGTCCAGATCATAAACCATCCAGCCACCGACGTCTCACGCATCAATCCAATTATTCAAAAAACGCCATGTCTGTCATAAGTGAAACTCAACACGGTCCCATCATCTGCGCCAGATCAGCGACATCCTCCATCGACTCTTCCTTCGCGTCCTCATCCAACAAATCCTCAATGACCTTAGCATCCCTCACAGCCCAGAAAGACTTGACACCATTGGAAAGCCTCTCAGTCATCTTACCCAGCTCCGCCTCGTCGATAGCAGCAAAGCAAAGTCTGAAGTACTTCCATCCCTCCTTGGCCGCAATCTCAGCAGTCGGCGAGAACATCGTTCCAGGAGCGACGAGCACACGCGCCGGCTTCTGAGTCCACCAAATCCACAGCGCCTTCGACAATCTCGGCAGCTCACCCTTCTTCTCGTAGTGCTTGAACAGCGGGTGCTCCGAGAAGTGCACCTGCAGCCAAATGAACATGCCGCCCACAGGCCAGTCGAACGAGTAAATCTGCTGCTTCTCAACTACACTCCACTCGTCGGCGTCGCCATCGCTGTCCTCGGCCAGCATGTCCGAGAAACTGCTGCGGCGGCCGGTCTTGACGGTGAATTTGCCTTCGTCCAGGACGCGGCTCATCTGGTTCATGCGGCGCTCGTAGTTGCCGCGCAGACCCTCGAGCCAGCGCACCCAGCCGGCGATCTTCCAGCCGGAGCCCGATGGGAGGCCGCCTTTGCCGTTCTTCTTCATCGTCTCGGCGATGCCGTTGTGGTCGGGACCGAGGAGGAGTTCGGCAATCATGCTTTGGACGAAGCCGGAGGGCTGCTGGGTGGAGGTCTCGGTGATGCGGAGGATGCGTTCGATGAAGGCGGGTTGGCCTGTGATCCAGCCGAGACGGCAGCCTGGGGCCACAGTCTTGGAGAAGGTGTCGAGACGCAGGACGCGGCCGTCGGTGTCGATGTTGATGTATGAGGGGACCAGGCTGTCGAGGAAGTCGAAGCCTGAGCTCTTCCAGTGTTCTGGACGAGGCTCGCCGGTTGTAAGGAGAGTAATGTTGGGGTTGAACGAGGTGTTGGATGGGTCGGAGGTTGTGGTTGTGTTTTGGGCAGTGGCGCTGGGGAATTGGAGGATCCAGTAAGGGTCATCCTCAATGATGAGAATGTCGTATTTCTGGCAAAGATCGTAAATCTCGCGACGGCGTTGGAGGGAAAGGACACCAGAAGTCGGGTTCTGACCCATGCTGCATGTTGTTAGCATAGATCAATATCACACGCTTCCAATCAATACTCACGTGACAGTGTACATCACATGCGGCCTCTTGCCCTTCTTGAAGTCCCAGTTCTCCAAGACATCTTTCAATCCACCGGGACCATGAGCGCGCATACCCTCATCGTCCATACCAACAGGCGCAACGTTCAGGCCTCTGGGCGTAATGCCTTGGACGGCATTCATGTATGCAAACTCCTCAACCAACACACCCTCCTTATCCCTAACCCAGTCCTTCTCCTCACTCCACTCATTGGTGAAAGCTTGCAGACACTTGCTCAATCCATCTGTGTTGCCGCAAGACAGAATGACCTCTGGCCCCCCTTGGTAGGGACAGTTGGGGTGCAGGTTCTCTTGTGTGAATTGACGAATGAAGTAGTAGAGTGGCGGGTATCCTTGTGCAGTACCATACTGCAGCGCGCTTGCCAGATCGATCTTCTTGATAGGGTTCGGCTGGGTCGAGGTGTGCGGAACCGAGATCTGATCCTGGGGCTGGTGCAATGGGCTGCTCTGTGCTTTGCTCTTATCGTTCAAGCTCATCGAAGCAAACGCTTGCTCTGCAGATGGTGGATCGACGGGCTTGTTGGCTGTAGGCTCCCATCGATTCGGCTCGGCGACCTTGGCCTCCAGAGTGTCGAATGGGAAGTAGTAGTTATTGGGCAAGCCACCAGCGAGCTGTCCGATGCCAGGGATTGTGAAATACTTGTAGAACGCTTTCATGGAACTCGCTCCACGGGATTTGGTGCTCCTACTCAGATGGTGGCTCAGGTCCTTGGGCGGAGGGCGGGTGTCGTTGCCGCCATCGCCACTATCGGTGGACAATGGCAAGGGATCTCTTGATGGACGAGGCATGTTGTGAATTGACGGGGGCGATGGTATGGGGAGGAAGAAGTATGGAGATAGACCACTCTACCGTCTGTATGTAGATGTTTCCCCAGGATGGGTTGCGACTACGGCAACGACCCACCTGTTACAATGATGTTGTTATCGGACTCCCGTCGTTATCGGAGAATCCTGCTGGGCACCTTACAAATCCGGGAGGCGGCAGACAAGTCGATGATGCATTCCCAGCTCAAAGCTCCTCGGCCGTCGGTCTTTGTGCAGACACCGTGCCCGTGCCATCTTGTTCTCGTGCAGAAGACATTCGATTGCTTCGGATTGCATGATTGATTGATGATTGCATAAGAATAGTGTTGGAAGGTGTGCTTCATGGATGCATACAGCGTCTCTCTTCACTCCACATTGACTTCGTTCGTCGTTCCTGGCTAGAACTTCATGCCCATGTGGCACGACATTAATCGCGTGCATTAATGCTTGTGCCAGGACCCAGCCAAGCACAAAGCTCCAACCTGTCACGCTTCCATTTCTAGTAGGTAACTTGCCGTACTTGCCGATGTCCAACCACCGTCATATGCCCAACGATCTTCGTACGGTACAGTACATACATACAGTATCTTTCATATTGCTTCGTCTTTGTATAGACAGCGTCCTTCTTGCATCAATAACTTGTCAACATTTCACACGCATCGTTCATCCCTACAGCACGGCGGCATGATTTAGCGGACTTGGTTGCCAGCGCCGCATCGCAAGATTAGAGAATACATCACGAATAAGCCCCTAGGCAGGGAATAAAAAGCATGGGACCACACGAGAATATGGACGAGGAAGCCGCCGACGCCGACGACGAGTCTCTACCTCGACCAATTCGTCCATACCACGATGACCCGGAAGATTCGGACAGCATTGGCGCAGATTCACCACTCCGCCAAACGCCTACGATAGAGCTCGAACGAAATTCCAACCCTTCATGGCAAACCAGGATTGCAGACACTATTCCACCTGGCGTGCATCGAGCATGGGCTGCTACGAAGACCTGGGTCAAGGGGCCACAGCCGCCGCGCATATACACCATTACACCATACTTTCCTAAGATCCAACACGCACCTCTGGCTTTCCTGGACCGCTTTGCGCCTAGAAAGATACATCGTGTTCTACTAGTCGCTCTCGTATATGCTGCATGGCTTCTGGCCTTTAGTCTGGCACTTTGGCGGAGCAGTTTTGCAGCACAGATTCCAGGCTACGGCAGCCCTACACGTTTGGGTTGCACGTCAAGATACTGGTCGGACGGCAACGGATGCGGTCTGAACGGCGATCAATGCCGTCCCTTTTCGAATTCAAGTCTCGCCTTCAGATGTCCAGCCAACTGCGACCGAATTCTGGCGCTCAATCCACACGCCGTGGGAGATAGGGAACTCGTATACAAACCTCAGGTCATCGGGGGCCCCGTGGACTATCAAACCGGGTTCTCCGAGGAGATCGTTGACAACTCTGTGTATCGAGGTGACAGCTTCATCTGCGCCTCTGCTGTCCACGCAGGCTTCATCAACGACCTTGAGGGGGGATGTGGTGTTCTCGCTATGACTGGTGAGCAACCATCGTTCCCAGGTCAGAAGCGTCACAGCATCGATGCAACTCCATTCCCTAGCTACTTCCCACAGTCATTTGGCTTCCTCTCTGGCACGCGGTCACAATGTAAGGACTTACGATGGCCTACTCTTGCGATTACTGTCTTCTTCACAACCCTACTGTCCATCTTTACTACAAGCCCGGGAGTATTTTTCTGGTCAAACTTCGTGGCACTCTTCTTCCATGTTGCCCTTGTGTCCGATCCTCCAAGCCTCACAAACTACTACTCGCTAATATCGTTGGCCTTTGGACGCTTCTTACCAGCTGCATTCTGTGCAGCAATCACCTACAAGTACACTGCGAAGCGCACACTTACAGGACTCACGGCTCAATTGGAGAAGACCGTCCTCTGGCTTGGCCCCGCTTGGGTGGGCGCCTTGAACAACTACACTTTCGACAAGATACCAATACAGCGACTGACTCCTCACGATATCAAGGCACAGCCTGGCGCTGTTCCAGCGCTTATCATCGTCGTACTGTCGATATTCTTCATCGCCCTTGGACAAGCTTGGGCATTCCGCGTTGAGGGTCGCATGCCTCGCTACCTACTCATCTACTCTCTTTTCGTCGTCGGTCTTCTACTCTTGCTGGCCATCCCTGGGCAGAACTTGCGCATACACCATTATATTCTCGCGCTTCTCCTTCTGCCTGGTACATGCTTCCAGAATCGGCCCTCTCTCATCTACCAAGGTCTCCTGGTAGGCTTGTTCATCAACGGCATTGCCCGCTGGGGCTTTGACAGCATCATCCAAACTCCTGGAGAACTGCTTCAGGATGCGCAACAAAAGTCAATCTTACCTAAGATCGACGTACTCGACATTGGCAGGTCCAACATCACGTTCGATCTCGGGCCCCTGCCAGTCTATGACCCTAAAAAGAAGAAGTCCTACGATGGTATCTCGGTCCTCGTCAATGACGTCGAACGCTTCCGCGGCTTTGGAGATGATCGTTCGTACTGGGATGGCGCTTTTGGGACTTTGAACGACCACTACACCTGGACGTGGACGAGGCACACTTTGGGTAGAGAAGTGACGGACTTGGAACCCAGCGAGGATGCTGTGGAAGGCGACAAGGCCGTTGAAGCGCTCAAGGCGCAGTATCCCGAATTCTTCCGCTTTGGATACATGGCTGGGAGTCGTACTGCGGACTTTACCAAGGCTGGCGTTTGGCAGGCGGATGGAACGTGGAAGCCAATGGCAAAGGGGCCAAGTCGCTGAGATCTGTCAGTTCGCAAGATACACGATACACAGAGTCTTGAGTCTTACTGAACATTCGAACGATTTTGGCATCCAATACTGCTTTTCGATCACTTCTTTCTACAAAAACAACGGTAACCCCTCACAGTTCGTCTCTCTTCAGGTTTCTCGCCGATGCAGCAGGCGGTGGTTGCACCTTAAGAATCACTCTCTTGTATCTCCTAATGGGTGGCGTCCCACTTCCAGTGACCTCCAGAATCACATGATACTGCTGACATATCTCTTGTATGCCCTCAGGCTGCCACAGACCTGGCGGCGCTGCGCAAGCCAGGTCCGCCACAGGAAGAGTCGTTCTCGCCACCTCTCCATGGACATCACCTGACAGGGTGAACTTAAGCTGGGGGACCTCTCCGCGATTGCCCTGGAGAGTGGTTATCTCCCAGTAATGGAACCACCTGAACTGCAGCCCGTTCTTCCCAGTCAGATTGGCATCAGGATCATATGTCCCTGAAGCATCCAGAGTCACATCCTGCCCTGGTTGCACTTCGATTTCGTAAGGTGCACTTCCACACGAGCCGTTGACACTGACGACAGGCGGGTGCGATCCCGCACTATAGTTCCCAAGAACGCTCCACTGCACGCGCGCACTCATTTCGTCCTGGAACGCTTGTCGCCAGCGCCAGATCGTAGCGTGATTCGACGACCACGTCGCGTTGTCTTTGCCGACAACGAAATCGTTCGTGTCCGTGTACAGCATACTCTGCCTCGTCAGGTCGAGCAGAGCGTACCGGCCTCCCCAGCCGCCCCATTCGGGGTGGTCCAGCGGCCCACCGTTCAGCCCGTTTTGCATCGTGTGCAGAATGCACGGCGAGTCGCCCTCCATGATAAACGCTATGTCGGGGTACAGCGAGCCGAGCGGGCCAATTTGGAAGTTCTTCGATATGTAGGCGTTGTTGACCAGGCTGGGATCTGCTCCGCCGACATCCTGGAGATCTTGTCAGCACCGCCGAGAAATGTTCAATCAAAGATCTTTCGAAAGCAAGAACGAGAACTCACCCTGTCTCCACTAATCCCATTCCAAGTCGCCCTCTGATACTGCAACCACGAATGCACAGACGCTATATAAGGAATCTTCGGGAAGTTGAGCCGGATCCAGACTCCCGAGTTGTCCTGGTCTGAAATGGCGTAGACGCGGATCTTCGCGTACAGCTTCTCCTGGTCGTATACTGTCCGCGAGCTGCGCACATGAGCCAGAACTTCCGCCAGCACATTCGTCCCGCCCCACGCCTGGCAGTGCAGAATAGCATCGTCCGCCATCCCGTCCAGAACTTCAATCAGCCGCTCAGCACCAGACGAGAGTGGCCTGCCAATCGCCGCAGTGCCGTAGACCGGATGTCCGGATTTGACGATAGAGTTTAGATATTCTTCCGTGGGGAATTCGCCGGCAGAGTGTTTGTTCAAGTTATCGACGACTTTACCGTAAGCGGTGGTGAGTTTGAGGATTTCGTCGGGGGTCGTGGTGGAGTTTAGCCAGTAGCTGGTCGTTGCTACCATTCCGGTGATGTTGTATTGGTCCGAGTGGAGCAGGAGGCGGATGAAGGATTGTGTGTCGTCGGGCTCGTTGGAGATGTCGGACATGATGAAGACTTGGGGCTTGCGGTCGAGCTGTATTGCTGGGGCACATTGCTGCGCGAGGGTGAGGCCTGCCAGAAGCAGGAGTGGGTAGGGCTTCACCATGCTGGGTGTCCGATGTGAAAGGGTAGAAACCGCGATTTAGACGAGGTTTGGCGACAGAGGATTGGGATATGTTCTGTGATTATATACGGTGTGATTTCCCTCGGAATTACTTCCACCGAGCCACCATGTCGTAAGATTCCGCCAATGGATGGCATACGTCAATCCAATTCATTGCTTACCACGTTCTGTAGTCACTTTGCGCGTGGAAGTATAATGGAGCCCTAAGGACTTGTCCACTGTCCATCCGAAGTTCTCTTGGGTCTGCGGCCCCGCAGCTGGATGGGTCACTTTCTCGTCCAACAATCAGAACGGCAACACATTGATTGACGATATGATGGGTTGGAAAGTGAGTCTGTTTACTTCTTGATCGATCAATTGGAAGTAATCAATTGCATTTGTTTCTATGGTATGAATCTGATCGCCTTGCCAAGTACGCTCATCGGATAAAGGTGGGTGATGTTGAGTGGAGATCTCTGTTCAGTCTTGGGGGGAAGTGAAGAGATAGCCGAAAAGTACCGGAACCTCACCTTCGACAACAACGATGCATGCGACTTCTACAACGTTTGACTCCACGAGTATTCACAGAAGTAAACCAGTAGAAGAGTGACGGGTTCGTTTGATCATTATCAATGATGTGGGTAAGTACCTTGTTGTAGGCGGTAGGTGCCGCAGATCAAAGGTACGCTTTTGTGCTTGATCAATCCAGTATCGGGTTCTAGGCTTTTGATCAACCAATAGTCACGGTCATTATTAGCGACTTCCAATCGAGGTTAGAGCCGGTTACTAGTAAGCGAATGGCGACAAGTTGATGATCTGTGAGTTTGATATAATCACATCCAGCTTCTGATACTTACCCCAACCCTAACCCTCAGGCACAATTAGTCTTGTGTTTCTGGTGGATTGAAAGGTAAGGCTTGATGTCGACGCATGGTTCGTTGAATGATCTCATGGGTCGACCCATTCATGCCTCTGATCTGCAATCGTAGATAGGAGTTGACTTCTAGAGAGGGTGTTGGGTATAAGCGATTACTTGTCGCTTTTAGTAGTCGCCGTGGCTCTTCGCCTTACACATGGCTCAATCCTCCAGGGTTCAACAACATACTTATCCCCTCTACTCAGCTTCAGGCATTATCCAGGACATGTTCAATCTGAAAGATTGTAGAGGAACAAGTGTCATGATTGCGATAAGCTCGGTTTGTATCTCGACTCGGCAGTTCCTCGGAGGGCGTGAGATCGGTTTATCACGGAAGGCGTATCTTTACATCCTGTTCACTCGATCGATCTTGACACGACTTCACCAAACCATCACCACAACGATGGCTATCAACCATCACATCATTGCTCTCGATTCGTGGCTCAATCTGCCCGAGTTTGACTTCCCACACTCGCTCAAGATAATCACAGACGGCAGCGCTCTCACTCGACCAGACCAACTCAAAGATGCCACCATTGCAATCAACTCACAGGTTCCTGTCAACGCAGCTTTACTGGACCATATGCCGAACCTGAAGCTGCTCGCAGTAACAGGCACTGGTATCGATCACATCGACAACAAGGCTCTTCGGGCTCGCGGCGTCGTGTTATGCAAAGTTCCTGCTCAGAACACTGGTAAGCTGTTACAACTTGGCTGCATTGATAGGTTAGCTGAGCATCGTGACCGCAGATTCAGTGAGCGAGCACGCTTTTGCGTTGGCCTCCGCATTGAAACGCCAGATCTTGCCAATGCATCAAATGACGGTCGAAGGAAAGAAATGGGCGGAGATTCGAGCACCACATCTTGCTTTTGGCCAGCCTCCCAGGACGAATGCCGAAGAAACGCTGGTCAGTACAGAATTGTCGATTAGGAGATGGGGAGCAGCTGACTGATACGTCAACAGTAAGATCTGCAAACGATAGTTCCGATCTGACGGTTGCTGACACCCCTCCTTAGCTGCGTTATGGGTTACGGCTCGCTTGGTAAGAACAACGTTGTCGAATTATTGACGCGTGCGGCTTTTGTTGACGATGTCCAGGCCGAAACATTCAAAGAATAGGCAACGCCTTAGGCATGAAGGTTATCGTGGCAGAACGAAAGAACGCCACCACGACCCGCGAAGGAAGAACAGCTTTCTCCGACGCCATTCGCCAGGCTACACTGTTCATTGTCGTGGTGCCGCGAGACGACGATACCCACAACATGATCAGTACGGCCGAACTAGCTGCGATGGACAACACCGCCGTTATAGTGAATGTAGGCAGAGGAGGCGTTATTGACGAAGCAGCTGTTGTCAAAGCCTTACGAGATGGCACGATTGGAGGCTTTGCCACCGACGTATTTTCCCCAGAGCCGGCGACCAAGGAGAGCTCGGTCTTGCTTGACGAAACGATTCCTAATCTGATATTGTCGCCCCACATCGCCTGGTTCAGTTCGAAGACCATCAAGGGTACCCGGGAGACTGTGAAGAAGAATATTGAAGCGTTTGTTGCAGGGAGTCCGCAGAATGTGGTGGTGTAAGAGAGGCCAAGGACGCGACGATTATTGACGCGTGGAGGGGATTTGGATTGATTGTGGGGTTCGTGTGACTGGGCACCGGAAAACAACACCTGGAGGCTGGCAGAGATGGTCGACTACACAAACACGCTGTGCTTGGAATAAAGCGCCATCGTGCAGCCGTGGTGTTGCACATATGCTGAATCATTCAAGCATCAATTGCTCCAGCGAACACGCGATGGGACCCCTTGGACCTCACCAAGTCCCATTTTCGCCACCCGCTTTCTCACGACTCTTGAACCCGATAGAATAAGTTGTACCTCAGTGGCATGTCAGATCGAAATGAACTCGACTTTGCTGACATCGGCTTATGTTGGTCATGAGTACGTCGGCTGCGTGCGCACTCTGAGCTCCTGATGCTGGTAAGAAGTCCCATAAAACACGTAGATAAGTGATGATACCCGTAGAAGGATGCTAATCTTGTTGCACGTCAGGCA
>Ga0265780_10009928_pt1 | contig 11376 bp, 8 predicted proteins | sample P1T30metagenome_FD_192432 | JGI IMG/M metagenome (GOLD analysis project Ga0265780, IMG submission 192432) | Plant litter microbial communities from East Loma Ridge, Irvine, California - P1 T30 | ecosystem: Environmental > Terrestrial > Plant litter > Unclassified | place: USA: California... | reverse complement strand
GTTCGGCCAGGCCGCCGACGTCTACGAGCGCGGCCGCCCCTCGTACCCCGTCGACGCCGTCGAGTGGCTGCTGCCGCCGGGCGCCCGGCACGTCGTCGACCTGGGAGCGGGCACCGGCAAGCTCACCCGCGTGCTGCTGCCTCGGGCCGAGCAGGTCACCGCCGTCGAGCCCAGCGGGGGCATGCGCGCGGCGCTCGAGCGGGCGGTGCCCGAGGCGACGTCGCTCGCCGGCTCGGCCGAGGCGATGCCCCTCGACGACGCGTCCGTCGACGCCGTCTTCGTCGCCCAGGCCTGGCACTGGGTCGACCCCGCCGCGGCCGTGCCCGAGGTCGCCCGCGTGCTGCGACCGGGCGGCACGCTGGCCCTGCTCTGGAACATCCGCGACGAGACCGTGCCCTGGCTGGCCGAGCTCTCGCAGGTGATGCACTCGCCCGCCGAGCGCGACATGTCGTCCGACGCCCCGACCGTCGGCGAGCCGTTCGCCCCGATCGAGCGCCGCGACTTCCCGTGGGTGCACGAGCTCGGCCGCGACGAGCTGCTCGCGATGATCGCCTCCCGCAGCTACGTCATCACCTTGTCTGAGGACGACCGCGCCCAGGTGCTCCGCGACGTCGGCCGGCTGCTCGACACGCACCCCGACACCCGCGGCGTCGACACGATCCGGCTGCCGTACGTGACGCGGGCGAGCCGGGCGGTCCTGCCCGGCTGACCCGCGCCTCCTGCCCGGCTGACCCGCGCCTCCTGCGGTCGACGGCGGGCGTTCCGGGCCGTGGGCGGGTCGCCGCGCACCCGCCCTCGCGCCGGACGACCCGCCCTCGACGGGACGGGCCTGTGACGGGCCGCGGGCGTCGGCGGCGCCCCCTACGGTGGAGCCATGCAGCAGGAGGCGCGACTCGTCACCGTCGACCGGGCCTGGTCGGGCAGGTGGCACGGCCCGAGCGTCGTGCGCGTCTCGCCCGCGGCGGTCCACCTCGTCGGGGCGGCGGGCCCCGAGCACGCCGACCTGGCGCACCTGCCCGGTACCCTGTTCTCGCCGTTCACCGACTCGCACGTGCACCTCGGCCTCGTCGAGCCGGCGCAGCTCGCGTGCGGCGGCGTGGGCCGCGTGCTCGACCTCGGCTGGAGCCCCGACGTCGCCGCGCTCTGGCCCGAGCGCGGCCGCGTCGACCCGGGCTGGCCCGAGGCGCAGGTGGCGGGCGGGCTGCTCTGCCCGCCCGGCGGCTACCCCTCACGGGCCGGCTGGGCCCCTGACGACGCGTCGGTCGTGGTCGCCGACGCGGCCGACGCCGAGCGGGCCGTGGTGCGGATGCACGACCTCGGCGCCTCCGTGGTCAAGCTCACCCTCAACGCCGACGCCGGCCCCGTCTTCGACGACGACGTGCTCCGGGCGATCGCGACGGCTGCCGAGCGGGTCGGCCTGCTCACCGTGGCGCACGTGCAGGGCCCCGGGCAGGTGCGCCGTGCCCTCGACGCCGGCCTGCTGCGGTTCGCCCACACGCCGTTCAGCGAGCTGCTGCCCGACGACCTCCTCGACCGCGCGGCCGACGGCACGTGGATCAGCACGCTCGACATCCACCGCGCCGACCCCGACGCCGACGACGACGGGTCGGCCGGGTCGCGGCCGGCCAGCCCCGTGCAGGAGGTGGCGATCGCCAACCTGCGCGGGTTCCGCGACCGGGGCGGCCACGTGCTCTACGGCACCGACCTCGGCAACGGCGACCTGCCGGTCGGGGTGAACGAGCGCGAGCTGCGGGCGCTCCAGCGTGTCGGGCTCGACCGGGACGCCCTGCTGAGGGCGCTCGGCAGCGACGACTCGCTCGACGCCGGGCACGACGGCGCACACTGGACACCGCGCGCGTCGTGGGTGCCGCAGCCGCCGCCCGACGACGAGCGCGACGATCCCGCGTGGCTGGCCCGCGCCTCCGTCCTCACCGCCTCGACCCTGCAGGAGCTGCTCCCGTGACCACCGCCTCCGCCGCCCCCGGCTCGCCCTCGGGTCCCGCCGCCTCCGACTCCCCCGCCGCCCCCGCGTCGGCCCTGGCCTCGGCCGTGCCCGCCGCGCCGCCGGCCGACCCGGACGAGCTCGACGACCCGCTGGCGAGCGCGCACCGCGACGCGGCCGATCCGCTCGCGCACCACACGGCGCTGTTCCTGCCCGCGGGCGACGTCGTGTCGTACCTCGACGGCAACTCGCTCGGCCGGCCGATGGCGGCCACGCCGGCGCGGCTCGACGCGTTCGTCCGCGGCGAGTGGGGCACGCGGCTGATCCGCTCGTGGGACGAGCGCTGGATGCAGCTGCCGACCGAGCTCGGCGACCGCATCGGCGCCGCGGCGCTCGGTGCCGCCCCCGGGCAGACGGTGGTCGCCGACTCGACGACGGTGCTGCTCTACAAGGCGATCCGCGCCTCCTTGGCCGCCCGGCCCGGCCGGCACGAGATCGTCATCGACGACGACCAGTTCCCCACCGACCGCTTCGTCGTCGAGGGCATCGCCCGCGAACGCGGCGCCACGGTGCGCTGGCTGAACGTCGACGAGACGCGCGGCGTGACGCCCGAGCAGGTGCGCGAGGTCGTCGGGCCCGACACCGCGGTCGTGCTCGTGAACCACGTGTCGTACCGGTCGGGGTTCCTCGCCGACCTGCCCGCGATCACCGAGGTCGTGCACGAGGCCGGCGCGCTCGTCGTCGCCGACCTCTGCCACTCGGTCGGGGTCGTGCCGACCGAGCTCGACGAGTGGGGGGTCGACGTCGCCGTCGGCTGCACCTACAAGTACCTCAACGGCGGGCCGGGCGCCCCCGCGTTCCTCTATGCAAGGGCCGACCTGCTGCCCGAGCTCGACCAGCCCGTGCAGGGCTGGATGGGCGCGGCCGACGTCTTCGCGATGGCCCCGGGCTACGAGCCGGCAGCCGGCATCCGTCGGTTCGTCAGCGGCACCCCGCCGGTCGTGGGCATGCTCGCGATGCAGGACATGCTCGACGCGATCGACGAGGCCGGCATCGAGGCGATCCGGGCGAAGTCGCTCGCGCTGACCGACTACGCCTTCGACCTCGTCGACGCGTGGCTGGCGCCGCTCGGCGTGACGACGGCGACGCCGCGCGAGCACGAGCGGCGGGGCAGCCACGTGACGGTGCGGCACCCGCGGTTCCGCGAGGTCGTCGCGACGCTCTGGCAGGAGGGGGTGGTGCCGGACTTCCGCGGCCCCGACGCCCTGCGCATCGGCCTCTCGCCGCTCAGCACGACGTTCGACGAGGTGCGCGTCGGCGTGGCCGCGATCCGGGAGGCGCTGCAGCGGGACTGACCCGCGCCTCCGGCGCCGCCCGGGCCTCCCGGCCCGACCTCAGCGCCCCGTCGGCACCGGCCCGGCGCTCTCGCGCACGACGAGCCGCGTCGGCACGATGCGGTCGCCCGACGGCTGTCGGCCGTCGAGCATCTCGAGCAGCACGCGCATCGACCGCGCGCCGATCTCGCCGAAGTCCTGGTGCACGGTCGTGAGCGGCGGCCAGAACGACCCCGACTCGTCGGTGTCGTCGAAGCCGACGACGCTGATCTCGCCCGGGATCGACCGCCCCCGCTCGTGCAGGGCGTGCATGACCCCGAGCGCCATCTGGTCGTTGGCGGCGACGACGGCGGTGACGTCGTCGCGGCCCGCGATCGCGTGGCCGAGGCGGTGGCCCGAGGCGGTCGTCCAGTCGCCCCCGAGCGGCGGCTCGGGGTCGAGGCCCGCGTCGCGCATGGTGGCGTGCCACGACGCCGCGCGCCGGGTCGCCGAGTACGAGGTGTCGGGCCCGGCGACGTGCACGATCCGCGTGTGCCCGAGGTCGATGAGGTGCTGCGTGGCGAGGCGCGTTCCCTGCTCTTGGTCGGTGTCGACCACGACGAACGGGTAGCCCGCGTCCGAGTCGATGATGACGACGGGCAGGCCGCTGGGGATGATGACGTCGGCGCGGTCGAGCATGTGCGCCTCGATGATGATGACGACCCCGTCGACCGCCTCCTCCTGCAGCCTGCTGAAGGCCCCGGCCACCTCGCCCTCGGTGGGCTGGGCGACCGGCATCAGCGTGATCGTGTAGCCGGCCCCGGAGGCGGCGGTCACGATCGCGTCGAGGGTGCGCATGTTCCCCAGCGTCGACAGCGTGAACATGATCACGCCGACGCTGCGGAACCGCCCGGTCTTCAGCGCGCGGGCGGCGCTGTTGGGCCGGTAGTCGAGCGCGGCCATGGCGTCGAGCACCTTGCGCCGCGTGCCGTCCTCGACGTTGTGCGCGCCGTTCGACACGCGGGAGACGGTCTGCGACGAGACGCCGGCGCGCGCGGCGACGTCGGCCATGGACACCGTGCGGGTGCGCGGTGCGCGTCGAGATGCCGACTTGATTTCGGACGGCGGAGGTGTCATGGTTGCGAGCATCCCAGATGTTTACGTAAACACGCACCCTCCCGGGCAGCGTGTCAACGGCTCCCTACCCCGATGAAGTGGATGGACATGACGACGTTGTCGACACCCGCGACCCGCTCCGAGGCGACGTCGTCGTCGCCGCGCAGCGGGTCGCCGATCCGTCGCGACAAGCGACGCTGGACGGGCTGGGGCTTCGTCCTCCCGTTCCTCGTCGTCTTCGCGCTCGTGCTCGTGGCCCCGGTGGTCTACGCGATCTACCTCAGCCTGTTCCAGGAGAAGATGATCGGCGGCACCGCGTTCGTCGGTGCGGCGAACTACCTGCAGGCCCTCTCCGACCCGAACTTCTGGGACGCCCTCGGCCGCGTCGCCCTGTTCCTCGTCGTGCAGGTGCCGGTCATGCTGGCCGTCGCGCTGGCCGCTGCCCTCGCGCTCGACTCGGCGCGGATGCACTTCACGGCGTTCTTCCGCATCTCGATCTTCCTGCCCTACGCCGTGCCCGCCGTCGTCGCCGCGCTCATGTGGGGCTTCATCTACGGCAACCGCTTCGGCCTCGTCGGCAACCTCGAGGACGCCACCGGCTGGGACCTCCCCGACCTGCTCTCGCAGAGCTGGGTGCTCGCGTCGATCGGCAACATCGTCACGTGGGAGTTCGTCGGCTACAACATGCTGCTGTTCTACGCCGCCCTCCGCGTCATCTCGCCCGACCTCTACGAGGCCGCCGAGCTCGACGGCGCCGGCCCGTTCCGCATCGTCCGCAACATCAAGCTGCCCGCCATCCGCGGCGCGATCGTCATCGGCATCATCTTCTCGATCATCGGCAGCTTCCAGCTCTTCAACGAGCCCAACATCCTGCAGACGCTGGCGCCCAACGCGATCAGCACCTTCTTCACCCCGAACATGTACGCCTACAACCTGTCGTTCGCGGGCCAGCAGTTCAACTACTCCGCCGCCATCGCGATCATCATGGGCGTCCTGACGATGGTCGTCGCCTACGTGGTCCAGCTCGTCGGCACCCGGAAGGACCACTGATGTCGACCCTCACCGGAACCCCGATCGCCGCGCCCGACGCAGGGACGCCCACCGTCACGCCGAGCCGTGCAGCCACCTCCAGGAAGCGCCGCGCCGGCGCCCCCCGCGACAAGCGCAGCGTGCTGCTCACCGTCGTGATGGCCCTGCTGCTCGTCTACTCGGTGCTGCCGCTCTTCTGGCTGCTCGTCAACTCGACCAAGACGCAGGAGGCGCTGTTCAGCTCGTTCGGCCTCTGGTTCAGCGGCGACTTCGCGCTGGTCGACAACATCGAGGGCGTCTTCACCTACGGCGACGGCGAGTTCGTCCGCTGGCTCGGCAACACCCTGCTCTACGTGGTGGTGGGCGCAGGAGGCGCGACCCTGCTGGCCACGCTGGCCGGCTACGGCCTGGCCAAGTTCGACTTCCCGGGCAAGAAGGCCGTCTTCGCGGTCGTGCTGGGCGCGGTCGCCATCCCCGGCACCGCCCTCGCCGTCCCGACGTTCCTCATGTTCAGCCAGATGGGCCTGACCAACACCCCGTGGGCGATCATCCTGCCCTCGCTGATCAGCCCCTTCGGCCTGTACCTGATCTGGACCTACGCCGTCGACTCGGTGCCGACCGAGATCCTCGAGGCGGCGCGCATGGACGGCTCGAGCGAGGTGCGCACCTTCTTCACGATCAGCCTGCGCCTGCTCAGCCCCGGCCTCATCACGGTGCTGCTGTTCTCGATCGTCGCGACCTGGAACAACTACTTCCTGCCGCTGATCATGCTCAGCGACTCGCGCTGGTACCCCCTGACGGTCGGCCTCAACCAGTGGAACGCACAGTCGACCACCGTCGGCGGCGACCCGATCTACAACCTGGTCATCACGGGCTCGTTCCTCGCGATCATCCCGATCGTCGTGGCGTTCCTGTTCCTCCAGCGCTACTGGCAGTCCGGCCTGTCGGCCGGCGGCGTCAAGGCCTGAACCGGCCCGGCCAGGCCGACCCGCCCCTCCTCGTCCCCTCCCGCACCACCGGACCGTCCCCGCACCGCAGCAGGTCCGCACCACCCCGTCCCACCTCCACGATGAAGTGAAAGGCACCACCCATGTCCCACACCCTCCCCCGCACCGTGAAGCGCGCCGTCGCCCTCGGTCTCGGCATCGCCCTGGCGGGCTCGCTCGCCGCCTGCTCGTCCGGCTCCGGAGGCGGTGCGAGCGCCGACACCGCGACCAGCGACGAGCTCGCCGCAGCCCTGACCGAGAAGTCGTCGATCACCGTCTGGGCCTGGGCGCCCGCCGTCGAGCCCATCGCCGAGGCATTCGAGGCGAAGTACCCCGACATCACCGTCGACGTGCAGAACGTCGGCACCGGCGCCGACCAGTACACCAAGCTGCAGAACGCCATCAAGGCCGGCAAGGGCGCCCCCGACGTCGCCCAGGTCGAGTACTTCGCGATCCCCCAGTTCTCGCTCGGCGACTCGCTCGCCGACCTCAGCGGCTACGGCTACGGCGACCTCGAGGACGACTTCACCGCCTCGACCTGGAACTCGGTCTCCGACGGCGACGCCGTCTACGCCCTGCCCCAGGACTCGGGCCCCATGGCGATGTTCTACCGCCAGGACGTCTTCGACAAGTACGGCATCGCCGTGCCGACGACGTGGGACGAGTACGTCGCCGCGGCCGAGACCATGCACGCCGCCGACCCGAACCAGTACATCGCCGGCGACACCGGCGACGCGGGCTTCACGACCAGCATGATCTGGCAGGCCGGCGGCCACCCCTACTCGGTCGACGGCGACACCGTCTCGATCGACCTGCAGGACGAGGGGGCCAAGCGCTGGACGTCGACCTGGAACACCCTGGTCGAGAACGGCTCGCTCGCGCAGACCCCGGGCTGGACCGACGAGTGGTTCCGGGCCCTGGGCGACGGCTCGATCGCCACGATGCTCACCGGCGCCTGGATGCCCGGCAACCTCGAGGCGCAGGCCGCCGACGGCTCCGGCCAGTGGCGCGTCGCCCCGATGCCGCAGTACGAGGCGGGCGACACCGCGACCGCCGAGAACGGCGGGTCGTCGATCGCCGTCATGCAGCAGTCGCAGAACAAGCTGGTCGCCGCCGAGTTCGCCAGGTTCGCGACCGCCGAGGAGGAGGGGCGCCAGATCTCGTTCGACGCCGGCGGGTTCCCGTCCACCGTCGCCGACCTCGACAGCGAGGAGTTCCTCAGCGAGGCCCCCGAGTACTTCGGCGGCCAGAAGATCAACGAGGTGCTCTCCGCCGCCGCGAAGGACGTGCTGCCCGACTGGCAGTACCTGCCGTTCCAGGTCTACGCGAACAGCATCTTCAGCGACAGCGCGTCGTCGGCCTACACGAACGGCACCTCGCTCGACCCGGTGCTCGAGGACTGGGCGACGGCCACGGCCTCGTACGGTGAGCAGCAGGGCTTCACCGTCGAGACGAAGTAGCACCGCAGCACCGCAGCACCACGGCGCCGCCTGACCACGGCGCCGCCCCACCACCGCAGCGGGGAGGCACGACGCACGTCGCGCCTCCCCGCTGCCACGCCCCCCGGAGGATCATCATCAGCAGCACCGCCCCCACGAGCACCCGCTTCGTGATCGGCCCCGACCACTTCGAGCTCGACGGCGCCCCCCACCGGGTCGTCGCCGGCGCCCTGCACTACTTCCGGGTGCACCCCGACCAGTGGGCCGACCGCATCCACAAGGCGCGGCTGATGGGCCTCAACACCATCGAGACCTACGTCGCGTGGAACGCGCACTCGCCGCGCCGGGGCGACTTCGACACCAGCGGCGGCCTCGACCTCGGCCGGTTCCTCGACCTCGTCGCCGCCGAGGGCATGCACGCGATCGTGCGCCCCGGGCCGTACATCTGCGCCGAGTGGGACGGCGGCGGCCTGCCCGGCTGGCTCTTCGACGACCCCGCCGTCGGCGTGCGCCGCAGCGAGCCGCTGTACCTCGCCGCCGTCGACGAGTTCCTCGCCCGGGTCTACGAGATCGTCGTGCCCCGGCAGATCGACCACGGCGGGCCCGTCGTGCTCGTGCAGATCGAGAACGAGTACGGGGCCTACGGCGACGACGCCGGGTACCTGCGGCACCTCGTCGACCTGACCCGCGCCTCCGGCGTGGTCGTGCCCCTGACGACGGTCGACCAGCCGACCGACGAGATGCTCGCGGCGGGCACCCTGCCCGAGCTGCACACGACGGGCAGCTTCGGGTCGCGCGCGGAGGAGCGGCTCGCCACCCTGCGCCGCCACCAGCCCACGGGACCCCTGATGTGCTCGGAGTTCTGGGACGGCTGGTTCGACCAGTGGGGCGAGCACCACCACACGACCCCGGTCGAGGAGGCGGCGCGCGAGCTCGACGCGCTGCTGGCGGCCGGTGCGTCGGTCAACGTCTACATGTTCCACGGCGGCACCAACTTCGGCTTCAGCAACGGCGCCAACCACAAGGGCACCTACCAGTCGCACGTCACGTCGTACGACTACGACGCCCCGCTCGACGAGGCGGGCTGGCCGACCGACAAGTTCTTCGCGTTCCGCGAGGTGATCGGCAGGCACCTGCCCGTGCCCGACGAGGTGCCGGCGCGCCGGACGCCGTCGCCCGTGCTGTCGACGACGTTCGACCGGACGGTGCGCCTCGGCGACGTCGTCCGGGACGGCGTCGGCGTCGGTGCCGGCGTCGGCCGCGACGGGGTGGGCGCCGCGGGCTGGCGCGGGACGCCCGGCGTGCCCACGATGGACGCGCTCGGCACCTACCGCGGCTTCGCCCTGCACCGGGTCGAGCTGCCGGCGGGCGACCGGACGCGGGTGCTGTCGTTCGCCGGGGTGCGCGACCGCGCCGTCGTCTCGGTCGACGGGCTGCGCGTCGGCGTGCTGCAGCGCGACCAGCACGAGCGCGCGATCAGCGTCCCGCCCGGACGGGTGCTGGAGGTGCTGGTCGAGGACCAGGGACGCGTCAACTACGGCGTCCGCATCGGCGAGGCGAAGGGCCTCCTCGGCCCCGCGCTGCTCGACGGCGTCGAGCTGACCGGGTGGCGCAGCACGCCGCTCGACCTGGACGCGGTGGTGGCGACGCTGTCCGGCGACGCGACCGCGACGGCCGACCCGGCCCGCGCCTCCTCCGCCCCGACGACCCTCGACGGGCCGGTCTTCGCGCACGCGACGGTGACGCTCGACGAGCCGGCCGACCTGTTCCTCGACACGCGCTCGTGGGGCAAGGGCGTCGCGTTCGTCAACGGCTTCTCGCTCGGGCGGTACTGGACGCGCGGGCCGCAGCACACGCTCTACGTGCCCGGCGAGCAGCTGCGGGCGGGCGACAACGACCTCGTCGTCTTCGAGACGGGCGCGGCCGCCGCGCCGGTCGTGTCGTTCGTGGCCGACCCCGACCTCGGGCACACCGAGCAGTAGCCCCGCTCGCGGTCGCCCTCGGTCCTCATTCGAGTTGCCCCGAACTGCTGCCTCCCGCCCCGCCAGGCAGCAGTTCGGGGCAATTCGATGCACGCTTCAGCGTCGGCGGGAGGCACCCGGTCGACGGAACTGGCCCGTCGCGGCGAGCACGACGACGAGCAGCACGGGGACGATCCAGCCCGACCAGCCGAGGATCGTGCCCTGCACGAGGTCGATCGGCTGCCCGGCCGCCGCGAAGAGCAAGTACGACCCGGCTGCGGCGTTGAACGCGCCGTGGGCGAGCGCGGCCGGCCAGACGCTGGCCGAGCGCAGCCGCAGCCACGAGAACACCGCCCCGACGACCACGCAGGTGCCCGTCATCATGACCACGCCGAGCCAACCGGGCGTCTCGACGCCGTAGTTGTAGCCCAACAGGATCAGCGGCGCGTGCCAGAGCCCCCACGCGACTCCGCTGAGCACGACGGCCGGCGCGGTGCCGAGGGGCAGGAGGCGCGGCAGCAGGAACCCGCGCCAGCCGAGCTCCTCCCCCAGCGCGGGCACGGTGTTGACGACCGCGCCGACCGGGATCGAGACGAGCTGCAGGGCGACGAGCAGGGCGATCGGCGGCAACGGGCCCGGATCGCCGAGGCCCGCGGTGGCCTGCGCCACCTGCTGCTCGGTCAGCTCGCGGAACGCCGAGAACCCGGTGACGTCGGCGGGGTAGGACCCGAGGGCGGCGCCGATCGGCAGGGCGACGAGCACGAGCAGGACCGGCACGACGAGACCGAGGCCGAGGTACCCGAGCAGTCGACGGACGGGGCGGAGCGGCCACAGCCCGAGCGCCCTCGGGATCGACGCAGGACGGTCGACGAACCGGCTGACGACGAGGGCGGCGATCGCGGGGGTCGTCATCATGACGAGCGCGCAGACGCCGAGCAGCGGGCTCGCGATGCCGTCGCCGAGCCAGAGCGGCAGGCAGACGAGCCAGGCCAGGCCGAACGAGACAAGCACGAACGCGATCACCGGCCACCACGCGACGTGCAGGCCGACGACGATCGACCCCGAGGAGGCGTCGGCCGAGTCCGCGGCCAGGTAGCGGTCGCCGGCCACGTGCGCCGCGATCGGCTGCCACTCCGCCTCCGTCGACTCGTCGAGGTCGCACGCGTCGGCGGCCGCGTCCCCGGTGCCGGTCACGCCGTCGGGACCGGTCACACCGCCGGGGCCGGCGGGAGGTCGGGCGTGCGGGCTCGTCGTCATCGGTGCTCCGTCGGTCAGCTCGGGGCTCGTGCCAGGGTCGGCTCCATGCTGCCGCGCGGCGAGGCGGGGCGCCTCCCCCGGTCAGCCGACCCGCGCCTCCTCCGGTCAGCCGACCCGCGCCTCCTCGTCGGCCCGACCCGCCCGCCCTCACCCGATCGACGCGCGCCGCCCCGCCCGGCCGGCCCGCGCCTCCTCGTCGGCCGGACCCTCGATACGGCCCGTCGTCGGCACGCTCACGGTTCAGGAACGAGGCCCCGCGACGTCCTGCACGGTGCACGACGCAGGAACCCGCGCCCTGATCCGTGAAGGATCAGGACGCGGGTTCCTGAACGG
>Ga0265780_10009927_pt1 | contig 11376 bp, 9 predicted proteins | sample P1T30metagenome_FD_192432 | JGI IMG/M metagenome (GOLD analysis project Ga0265780, IMG submission 192432) | Plant litter microbial communities from East Loma Ridge, Irvine, California - P1 T30 | ecosystem: Environmental > Terrestrial > Plant litter > Unclassified | place: USA: California... | reverse complement strand
GGAAGTAGCGCAGCTTGCCGATCTCGCCGGCGCGGGCGCGGCGGATCGCTTCCAGGTTGTTCGGCTCGAAATGGCAGCGGTAGCCGATCATCAGCTTTTTGCCGGCCTGGCGGCAGGCGGCGATCATGGCTTCGCATTCTTTCGACGACAGCGCCATCGGCTTTTCACACATGACGTGCTTGCCGCCTTTGGCGCCGCGGATCGTGTATTCGGCGTGCATCGATACCGGCAGGCAGACGTAGACCACGTCGATGTCCGGGTTGTCGCGGATGCTGTCGTAGTTCTGGTAATTGTAGATATTGCGTTCCGGGACACCGTATTCGGCGGCCACGCGTTTGGCTTTGGCCGGATCGCCGCTGACCAATGCCACCAATTGACTGTGCTGGCAATTCTTGAATTGCGGGATGATGATGCCGAGGCCATAGCCGCCCAGGCCGACGACCGCATAACCGATCTTGCGTTCCGGGGCCGCCCCAAAGGCGGGCGCGCCCATCGTCGAGGCGGCGAGCGCACTGCCGGCAGCCAGCATGAGGCCGCGTCGATTCAAGTCCACCATCGTCACTCCCTTTTCAGCTTACGAAGAGAAATCGATTTCATCAGTGGATTGATTCTAATATAAATACGGTCGAGCACAGCAGCAAATGCGCGTGCGATGCCGATCGTGATGCCGATAGTGACGCTGACAATGACGGCAAATCCGGCGTAGCGCAGCAAGGTGGGCTGCTGCATGAGCGGCTGGTGCAACAGCACCGTCGCGCAAGCGAATATCAGCATGACGACCGCGAAATGGAAGAAAAACGTGAACGATGCGCCGTCTCTTCTTTCGCGCCCGTCGATCGCCACGGAAGACAGGTTTAAGTTGGCGCTTGTCGGATCGGGATACAGCGCCCAGGCCAGCAGGGCAAAGCCGGCACCGACCACGATATATTTATAGTGCACCAGCCATGTGCCGAACGGTTGGGGCAGCAGTCTGCTGTTCGACCCGACCAGTCTGGAGAAAACCAGCGTGGAGAGGAAGCCGACAGAGGCAAGCCACCGCGATGGACGCCAGCTCCGGGACCGGCCGACTACCACGACGGCCACGCCCGTCAGCCAGATTGCCGCCCAGGTCAGGAATTGTGCCGGCATCAGGATGAGTACCAGGGCCAGCAGCGCCGTTTGCACCATGCGGCCGCGCGGCTTGCCGGCTGCGCCGGCACGCAAAAACAGGTGCAGCAGAATGCAGCACCAGAACAGATAGGACAGCAGATACAGCATGCCGTTGCTGCCGAACGTCGGCACCACGAAAGGCTGCAGCATGAATGCATTGCCCAGCAGCGTGGAATAGCCGAGTGTGAGTGTGCTGAAATCGGGATATTTGATATAAATGCCCGAGTGATTAAAGAATTGCACGCCCGCGGCATCGAAAGCGGCGCCCAATAGCAGACCGGGTAGCAACAGCCGATAAAATGCGCCCAGATGCCTGGCCAAGGCGCCGCGATCGCGGCGATACAGCAGGATCACGCCGGCCGCGATGCCATCGAGGACGAAAAACATCGCGAACGATTCGTGTCCGAGCCCGGTCAGGAAATAAAAGATTTTCGAAAGCGGGCTTTTGGCATTGACTGCATCGTAGTCGACAAACTGCAGAAACCGGACGTGGTAGGCCAGTGCCATGATCGCGCAGGTCCAGCGCGACCAGCTTAGAAATGCCGCAAATCGGTCGTTCATGTCAGACCTCATCGTTCAGCGTTTATCGGATGTGTTCGCCGCATTGATACACAACAAGGATTCCGGCTGAGAGCGCTGGACGATGTTGATCGAATGCAGTGGATGTCTCTGCAATCGATGTTAGGCAAGGGCATATGCGGCGGGATTGAGGCGGCGCATTCATCCGGCATGGATCGACGCGGCGATGGCAGCGTACAGGAGAGTTTGTGACTTATTGACGGCAACGGGTCGCGTTGGCTGTTTCTTCAACGCGACCCGGACGAGATCAGCGCGGCGCGCGATAAGCTCAAACGATTCCGCAAAGACCGGTAATCAAATCATTCCCCGGCGCTGACCGAACCCATGCCCGCTGCCGATTTGTTCACCGTGCGCGGCTTGCCGTAATAACGCAGGCTGCCCATGCCCTGCACGACGGCATCGAGCCGGTCTTTCGCATACACCTGCACCTCGCCGACGCCCTGGAAGCGCACGTCGGCATTATTCGCAATCAGCGATTTGGCATCGACTTCGCCCACGCCCTCGGCGCGCATCCTGAAATTCTTCACGGTGCCGTTGATCTGCATGCTGGCCGCACCGCGGTAATTCACGTCGAGCTGGTCGCCGCGGATTTTGTTGAGCTTGATTTCACCCGCGCCTTCCGCGCTGAATGTGCGCAGTGCCGGCATCGAAATGAGGATTTGCTGGTCGCTTTTGGACGTCGTGAAGTTCTTGTCCCGCATGCGCACACGCAGTTCGCCATTCACCACTTCGCTGATCAATTCATTCACGAATTTGTCGTTGCCGCGCACGGTCAGCGATTGCGCCGCGCCGGCATCGACGGTGACGCTGATCGGCCCCTGCACGCTGATCGAGGTGAAGGGCGGGGTCGGGCGGACCTGTTCGGCGGCGTGGGCGTGGATGGCGGCGAAGGCAAGGCCGATGGCGAGTGCGGAGCGGAGCATGATGGATCCTTTCAGCTTTTGTGGTTGCGGTTTCTGGATGAGGTGAAATCATTATTGGCGAGAAGCGTGCGGCAATCGGCGTATTTGCGATGGAATGCATGAATCGCCGGATGAGCCGTCATCGCCGGCTAAAATCCTCGTTTTATGCAACTAACCGACATTCGCCAAATGCCGAACGCCAAGCGGGCCCATCGGCCCGCCCGGTCTTCAGCGCAGCTTGCCGACCAGATCCGGCCCGACAGCCAGGCGGATGAAGGGCGCCGGATCCTCCTCACCCTTGCGCGCGATCCACAACACACTGCCCTTGCGAATCTTCCACTCATGCGCGACGCCGGAAAAGATCAGCGCCGCCACCTGGCCCAGCAGGGGATTGTGGCCGACCACCACCACCGGCGTCTTCTGGCGCGGCCAGCCGCAGGCATCCAGGATCGCTTCCGCGCTCGAATGGGTGTTCAGCGCGTCGACGGTGGAAAACTTGCGGCCCAGCGCTTCGACGGTCTGGACGCAGCGGGTGGCGGGGCTGCTCAGGATGCGGCACCCGGCCGGCAACTGGCGGTCGAGCCAGGCGCCGACGCGCGAAGCGTGGCGGGCGCCTTTCGGCGTCAGCGCCCGCAACTGGTCGCTGACGGCATCTTCGGTGTGCGGTTCAGCCTCGGCGTGGCGCCACAGGATCAGTTCCATGTTCGTTTTCCTTGTTGTGGTGGTCCGGTCCCAGGCCCAGCATGTCCATCAGCGCCTGCTGCGCGCTGAACGGTTTCTGGCTGCCGCGCGGTTTGCGGCGGCGGTAGCGGCCGTCGCTGCCCAGTTCCCAGGCGTTGACGTTGTCCTTCAGGTAGACCTGCAAGCCTTCGCGCAACACGCGTTTTTTCAGGGCCGGCGTATGCACCGGGAAGGCCACCTCGACGCGGCGGAACAGGTTGCGGTTCATCCAGTCGGCGCTGGCCAGGTAGATGTCGTGCTGCAGGTTGTTGCGGAAATAGAAGACGCGCGTGTGCTCCAGGAAACGGCCGACGATCGAGCGCACCTTGATGTTGTCGGACAGCCCCGGCACGCCAGGGCGCAGGGCGCAGGCGCCGCGCACGATCAGGTCGATGCGCACACCGTCGTTCGAGGCGTCGTACAGCGCGCGGATCACCGATTCGTCGGTCAGCGAATTCATCTTGGCGATGATGCGCGCCGGCTTGCCGTCCCTGGCGATCGCCGCTTCGTGGCGAATGGCGCGCACGATTTCCTTCTGCAGCGAGAACGGCGCCAGCCAGATGCTGTTCAGCTGGGTCGGCCGGGTCAGGCTGGTGAGGTGGATGAAGACTTCGTTGACGTCGGCGGTCAGGTCTTCGTTCGACGTCAGCAGGCCGAAGTCGCTGTAGTGCTTGGCGGTGGTCGGGTTGTAGTTGCCGGTACCGAGATGGGCGTAGCGGCGCAGGCCACCCGGTTCGCGCCGCAGGATCAATGCCATCTTGGCGTGGGTCTTCAGGCCGACCACGCCGTACACGACCTGGGCACCGGCTTCCTCCAGCCGCTCGGCCCAGTTGATGTTGGCTTCTTCGTCGAAGCGCGCCATCAGTTCGACGATGACGGTGACTTCCTTGCCGCGCAGGGCGGCGTTGATCAGCGCTTCCATCAGCTCGGAATTGGCGCCGGCACGGTAGATGGTCTGCTTGATCGCCACCACGCTGGGGTCGGCCGCGGCGCAGCGGATGAAATCGATGACGGGCTGGAACGACTGGAACGGATGGTGCAGCAGCACGTCCTGCTTGCCCAGCACGTTGAAGATGTCGTGGTGGGTGGCCAGCTTGGCCGGGAAACCGGGCGCGAAAGGCGGAAACTTCAGGTCGGCGCGCGCGCTGGTGTTGGCGATTTCCAGCAGCCGTCCCATGTTGACCGGACCGTCCACCTGGAACAGGCGCGAGCGGTCGATCGAGAACTGGTCAAGCAAGAAGTCGGACAGGTGACGGGCGCAGCCGCGCGCCACTTCCAGGCGCACGCCGAAGCCGTAGTTGCGGCCGTGCAGCTCGCTTTGCAGCGCCTGGCGCAGGTTCTTGACTTCTTCTTCGTCGACCCAGAGGTCGCTGTTGCGGGTCACGCGGAACTGCGAATACGACACCACTTCGCGCCCGGTGAACAGATCGGCCATGTGGGCCTGGATGACGGACGACAGCAGGCAGTAGGAGGCGCCCGGTTTGCTCGATAACTCGTCCGGCAGGCGGATCACGCGCGGCAGCACGCGCGGCGCTTTCATGATGGCGATGCCGGTGCCGCGCCCGAAAGCATCCTTGCCGGCCAGCTCGACGATGAAATTCAAACTCTTGTTGATGACGCGCGGGAAGGGATGGGCCGGGTCCAGTCCGACCGGGGTCAGCAGCGGCCGCACTTCCTTGTCGAAGTACTGCTTGACCCAGGCTTTCTGGGCGGCGTTGCGGTCGGCGCGGCGCAGCAGGTGGATGCCTTGCTCGGACAACTTGGGCAGGATCTGGTCGTTCAGCAGCGCGTACTGGCGCGCGATGATCTGGCGGCATTCCTCGCTGGCACCGTCCAGGTTGATGCTGGCGACATCGTCGACGCCGCTGTTGTGCTGGTACTGGGCCAGCAGACTGGCAACCCGCACTTCGAAGAATTCGTCGAGGTTGCTGCTGACGATGCACAGGAAACGCAGCCGTTCCAGCAGCGGCACGGTCGGGTCTTCGGCCTGCTCCAGCACGCGGCGGTTGAATTCGAGCAGCGAGAGTTCGCGGTTCAGGAAAAGATGTGCGTGCGGGTCTGACGGCACCACCAGCGCTGCCGATGTACCGGGTGCTTCGTCGGTTTTCAACTTCAAATCCATGGTTTGGAATATTTCACTCGAGACAATAGAGTGTAGAAGCCGCAGATGACAGGATTGTGACAGAGTCAATCGGGCGGCGGCGCAGCAGAGCAGGCCCACTGGACTGTCGGCATGATGTCTTGCGCAGAATCTACTGAAATGGGGTTACACGAAGCGCACTTTAGAATTACTCGCATTGCATGGGCGTCTCATGTTTCGAAGGAGTTTTTATGAGCAAGAAAGATGTGCCGGGAATTGGCGAGTACGGCGGTCCAGCGGGCGGCTGGGGCGCATTGCAGGCGGTGGCCAAGGCGATCCGTGGCCAGATGTCGGCCAGCGGTACCCCGATCATGATGAAGGTCAACCAGCCCGAAGGCTTCGATTGCCCCGGCTGCGCCTGGCCCGATCCGCGCGAAGGCTCCTCGTTCGAGTTTTGCGAAAACGGTGCCAAGGCCGTGTCCTGGGAAGCGACCAACAAGCGCACCACCCCGGAATTCTTCGCCCGCCACACGGTGAGCGAACTGTGGAACTGGGAAGATTTCGCGCTCGAATGGGAAGGCCGCCTGACCCATCCGATGGTGTACGATGCCGCCACCGACAAATATGTGCCGGTGTCGTGGGAGCAGGCGTTCAAGGACATTGGCGCCGTGCTGCGCAGCCTGCCGGATCCGAACATGGCCGAGTTCTACGCTTCGGGACGCGCTTCCAACGAAGCAGCGTTTTTATATCAGCTCTTCGTGCGCGAATACGGCACCAACAACTTTCCCGATTGCTCGAACATGTGTCACGAGGCGACCAGCGTCGGCTTGCCGGAATCGATCGGCGTCGGCAAGGGCACCGTCACGCTGGAAGATTTCTATTCCTGCGACGCCATCTTCTCGTTCGGCCACAACCCGGGCACCAATCATCCGCGCATGCTGGCCACGCTGCGCGCCGCCTCGCTGCGCCACGCCCCGATCGTGGTGTTCAACCCGCTCAAGGAGCGCAGCCTGGAACGCTTCAAGTCGCCGCAGCACCCGCTCGAAATGACGGTCGGCAAGGCAGTGCCGATCGCCTCCCATTACTACCAGGTCAAGGTCGGCGGCGATTGCGCCGTGATCAAGGGCATGATGAAAGCCTTGTTCGCGAAGGATGCGGCTGACCTGGCCCAGGGCGGGAAAGGGGTGCTGGACCGCGATTTCATTCGCGACCACACCAACGGCTTCGAGACCCTGGTGGCCGATATCGACGGCACCTCATGGGACGAGATCGAACAGGTGTCGGGCTTGCCGCGCGCCGACATCGAAGCGGCGGCCGATGTATACGCCAAGGCCAAGCGCGTCATCATCTGCTACGGTATGGGCATCACCCAGCACAAGCACGGCACCGCCAACGTGCAGCAACTGGCCAATTTGCTGATGCTACGCGGGAACCTGGGACGCGAAGGCGCCGGCATCTGCCCGCTGCGCGGCCACTCCAACGTGCAGGGAGACCGCACGGTCGGCATCACCGAGATCCCGAGCCAGTCCTTCCTCGACAACCTGGAACGCGTATTCGGTTTCAAGCCGCCGCGCGAACACGGCCACGGCGCGGTGGAAGCGCTGAAGGCCATGGGCGACGGCCGTTCGAAAGCCCTGATCTGCCTCGGCGGCAACCTGCCGGTAGCGATGCCCGACCCGCAAGCCTGCTTCGAGGCGGTGCGCAAGCTCGACTTGTGCGTCAACATTGCCACCAAGTTGAACCGCTCGCACCTGCTGGTTGGCAAGCACACCTATATTCTGCCTTGCCTCGGCCGCACCGAGCTCGACGTGCAGGAAACCGGGCCGCAATCGGTGACGGTGGAAGACTCGATGTCGATGGTGCACGCCTCGCGCGGCAGCCTGCCGCCGGCCTCGCCCGAGCTGAAGTCGGAACCCGCGATCGTGGCCGGCATCGCCAAGGCCACGCTGCTGCATTCCAAAATCAACTGGGATGCGATGATCGCCGACTACAGCCGCATCCGCGATGCGATCGAAGCGGTGTTCCCGGACTTTGCCAACTTCAACCAGCGGGTGCAGGTGCCGCGCGGCTTCCGTCTCGACATCCCGGCCAGCCGGCGCGAATGGCGCACCCCGTCCGGCCGCGCCAACTTCATCGTATTCGACAGCAAGCACCAGCGCCCGCTCGCGCGCGACGGCGTGAAGAATGCGCTGGTGCTGGCGACGGTGCGCAGCCACGACCAGTACAACACCACCATCTACGGCAAGAACGACCGCTACCGTGGCGTCACCGGCCGCCGCGACGTGGTGTTCCTCAACGCAGCCGACATGGCCGAGCGTGGCATCGAGCATGGCGACTTGATCGACATCGAAGCGGTGGCCGATTGCGAGCACGACGGCGAACCGCGCATCGTGCGCAACTTCGTGGCCGTCGCCTTCGACATCGCGCGCGGGGCTGCTGCCGCTTATTATCCGGAGGCGAACAGCCTGGTGGCGCTGTCCAATTTCGATGCGCGCAGCGGCACGCCTTCCTATAAATCGGTGCCGATCGTCATCCGCAAGGCGGCGCAGCCTGGGCCGTCGCTTGAGGCGAACAAGTCGATGCGTGGCGTGTCGCCGGGGAGCCGGGCGGAGGTCTGAGGGCGGCGCCTGAATTCGAACGCGTTACTTGAACCGTCGTCCCCGCGCAGGCGGGGACCCATACTGAATAACCGAATTCGGTACGTCGGCAGCTACTTCATAGCTCCAGAATTACTGAATCCGGAAGCGCGGCATGGGTCCCCGCTTTCGCGGGGACGACGGGATGGTGAGGTGGCGGTGGCTAGCTCCTGATAAACGCCAGAATATCGGCATTGATCTGCTCCGCATGCGTCGTCGGCATCCCATGCGGGAAGCCCGGATAAGTGATCAGGGTCGCGTTCGGCAACAGCTCGGCCGTGCGCGGCGCCGAGTTTGCGTAAGGCACGACCTGGTCGTCATCGCCGTGCTGCACCAGCACCGGGATCGCGATCTTCTTGAGGTCTTCGGTGAAGTCGGTCTGCGAGAACGCCACCACGCCGTCGTAATGCGCCTTGATCGACCCTTCCATGGCCTGGCGCCACCAGTTGGCGATCACGCCGTCCTTGGGCTGGGCACCAGGGCGGTTGTAGCCGTAGAACGGACCCTTGGCGATGTCGAGGTAGAACTGGGCGCGGTCGGTGGCGGTCTGGCGCTGGAAGTCGTCGAAGACTTCCTTCGGCAAGCCGCCGGGATTGGCGTCGGTACGCACCATCAGTGGCGGCACGGCGGCAATCAGCACCGCCTTCGCCGCGCGGCCCTGGCCGTGGCGCGCCAGGTAGCGCACCACTTCGCCGCCACCGGTCGAGTGGCCGATGTGGATCGCGCCCAGCAGGCCGAGGTGGTTGACGACGGCGGCGAGATCGTCGGCGTAATGGTCCATGTCGTGGCCGTCCGACACCTGGCTCGAACGGCCGTGGCCGCGGCGGTCGTGGGCGATGACGCGGTAGCCCTGGGCCAGGAAAAACATCAGCTGGGCGTCCCAGTCGTCCGCGCTCAGCGGCCAACCGTGGGAAAACACGATCGGGGTGCCATGGCCCCAGTCTTTATAAAAGATGCGGACGCCGTCCGCCGTCGTTACGTAATTGCCGGTCTTATTGGTAGTCATGAGGCGACGCTCCCGAAGCTGAAAGGGTGGGCCTGCACCACGCTGGTGCGGGCTGCCGATGCTGCCTGTTTTATCGATCCTGCATACCAAGATACGGACTGCCGCCGCGCCGGGTTTGCGCTGGCGCATGCGTGTGCGACTGCTGGCTACAATGCCATGTCCAGACTAGTCGAACGAGATCCGCATGTCCACTGCCACCGTGCCATTCAACCGCGCCCACGCCCGCGTGCTGGGCGCCGGCCACCTGACCCTGGGTCTGATGACGCCGCTGGAACGTGCGCCCGGGGAAGAAGCCGATATCGTGCGCGAGACCGCGCTGGCGGCACGCGCCGGCGCGCTCGGCATCGCCGCGCTGTGGACGCGCGACGTGCCGCTGGCGATTCCGCAAGGGAGCAGCCAGGAAGCGGCGCTGCTCGACGACCCCTTCGTCTGGCTGGCCGCCCTGGCACTGGCCGCGCCCGAGGCCGCCATCGGGACGGCGGCCGCGGTGCTGCCGCTGCGCCATCCGCTGCACCTGGCCAAGGCGGCGCTGTCGCTCAACCGCCTCAGCGGCGGCCGTTTCATCCTGGGACTCGGTTCCGGCGACCGGCCGGAAGAACTGGCCGCCTTCGGCGTGCAGCAGGCGCCTGAAGTCCTGTACCGCGAGCGTTGGGAATTGCTGCGCAGCGCGCTGTCACCGCTGATCGATGAGCGCGCGGCGATGCTGGCGGCCACCGCCGGCTTCGTGCCCGGACTGGCGCCGGCCGCGCGTATCCCGATGCTGGCAGTCGGCACGGCGCGCCAGTCGCTGCAGTGGATTGCCACCCATGCCGACGGCTGGGCCACCTACCACCGCGAGGAAGCGCGCCAGCAGGGCCGCATCGCCTTGTGGCAGCGCGCGCTGGACGAGCGCGCAGCGGGCCGGCGCAAACCTTTCGTGCAATCGCTGCAGCTGGAATTGCTGGCCGACCCAGATGCGCCGGCGGCGCCGCTGGAACTGGGCCTGCGTGCCGGTCGTCACGCACTGCTGGCCTATTTGGGCCGCATGGCGCGGCTGGGTGTGGACCACATGCTGATCAATTTGCAGGGCCCGCGGCCGGTGACGGAGCAGCTCGAGGAACTGGGCGCAGAGATCGTGCCTCGCCTTGCAAGGCTGCGGGTCGGCGCGGACGCGCCCTAAAACCTCTGACAAAACAGTTCGGTTGCTTTGAATGCAACAGACGCTTACACTCAACTTTTCCAACTGCCTGCTACCGGCCAATAGCGGGCTGGAACCGAAGGTGCTAATGCGATTCAAGATCGAGTACATCTCAACCGGGACGCCGTGTTATTTGTTGGCGCGTCAATTGGACGAAGGGAGTTTTTCCATGGACCGAGGCGCAACGCTGGGCGGAGTTGGCATCCAGAATGCCGTGACGCAACCGCGCAAATTGACGCATGACGGTTTCCCGGACCTGAAGATTTTTGCGTTTCAGTTGTGTGTGGCATCTGACCGGTCCCGTCTCGAAACCAACTCAATCGTTGAGCTACGGTCAGCGTAAATGGCAGAGATCAAACGTCCGCTTCGGGTTGGAAACAGACCTTCGCAAGAACGAACAACAAACTGGAATCCAGCGCATGAATAGTGAGTTCACCAGTTCCATTCCCTACCTCCACACGGAACGACTCAAGCTCCGTGAATATCGACGCGAAGACTTCAACGCATTCGCAACCCATTGCGCCGACCCGGTCAGCGCGGCCCACCTGGTCCCGGCGGATCGCCAAACTGCATGGCGCATCTTCTGTTCCCAAGCAGGACTGTGGCTCATCCATGGCGCCGGCTGGTGGGCTGTCGAGGAAAAGGCAACTGGCCAACTAATCGGCAGTGTCGGCGCCTTCTTTCGCGAGGAATCCACCGTGATGGAACTCGGTTGGAATACCTATCGTGCCTTTTGGGGCCAGGGATTCGCGAACGAAGCGGCAGCGGCAGCCTTGCACCATGCGCTCGCGATCCGGCGCGAACCGAAAGTCCGGGCGCTCATCGCTTCAGCCAATGCATCGTCGCTGCGCGTCGCCGAGCGCCTCGGCCTGGCTTATGAAGCGGACACCGAGATATACGGCAAAGCGGTCGGCATCTATACCCGCGAGCAGGAAAACTGACTAGTCCAGGCCAGACAGGACTGCACTTTCAGCCCGCCGCCCCGGCCCGCTCGACCGGACAATTCATGGTCAGCATGCGCTCCAGCGGCGGATTGCTGCGCATGCGCTCGCGCCACCAGCGCAGCGCGGCGCCGTCCTCGCCGGTGCGCCAGGCCAGGTACAGGGTCTCGTCCGGCTTGGGTTCCT
>Ga0265780_10009926_pt1 | contig 11378 bp, 7 predicted proteins | sample P1T30metagenome_FD_192432 | JGI IMG/M metagenome (GOLD analysis project Ga0265780, IMG submission 192432) | Plant litter microbial communities from East Loma Ridge, Irvine, California - P1 T30 | ecosystem: Environmental > Terrestrial > Plant litter > Unclassified | place: USA: California... | reverse complement strand
TCTGCAGCCCGCTTATCGTAAACAGAAAAGCCATCCGCAAGCACCTTGAGCTGGCTTTCTATTGCATCTTCAAAAAGTCGGATGAAGGCTTCGTGAATTGCGCTAGGCATACGCAGAACGAGCTGCCCTTTTCTTCCCGATCCGTCGTAGTCGTAGCGGATTTTCTCTTTCCAGAGATGCCACAATTCCGTCGACTGCGTGTTCTGCAAGAGGCGCTCGAGCTCAGCTAGCTTTGGTTGAGAGAGACTCAAGACCTCCCGGTCACTGGAGGAAGGCTTCAGACCTCGAGAGTATCGGACAAGAGCTTGGCGCGTGCGGTCTATTCCGGTTTGTGTCGCCGCTAGTCGTTGCTGCCGCTGCTGACGAACGGGGGATATAGGCGGAGACAGTGGAAGGGTACGCGCATCGGGTGTATGCGCATCACGCGGTTGGTTATTTCGAGGCGGAGTGTCAGGCAGAGTACCGTGTACGGGCTTGGTGGCCATGGATGAGTCTGTGTTCAACAATCATGCGAGTCCCGCCGGCGGATACGGGTCGTTGGTGATATTACGCAGCAGCGTCTAGATGCGAGATCATGCCAAGCCAAACTTCGGACAGGAGCTGCCTCCCGCGTGTGAGACTGGCGTCGCCGTGCTAAAGCTGATATCGCGCCACAAAACGGAACTTTACCGCCCTGAGCGGCATCTTAGTTGGAGAAATGGAATGTCGTCATACTCAGGCTCAAGTGAGTCCTCAGTGGACTGGACACGACGGCTCTTGCATCACATCAACAAAGATTCGTGAGCAAGAATGTTGTCGCATGTTCCGCTCATGATTTCAGCACTCAGCTCATACCATCTCTGAAGACTCTCGAGCCTATACTATTGCGCTATGTTACAGTACTTAGGTAGCACAATCTCTGTCATACCCCTCGAGCCACACGTGCAGCGCTTTCAATGTGTACGCCTCTTTCGATACAACGTGATAGTATCTCTCCATCAACAGGCAGAAATGAGCATAGTGGTACACATAGGCTGAAACCCTAAGGAGACGATGGCGGATCAGACTGCTGTGTCGTGCCGATAGCGTGGTGCCGACATATGGTGTAGGTTTAGTCTTGGCGATGACACGACAGCTTCCCCGCGTGCCGGATGACCCGGGTGCCATGATACGATTGTCGGGTAAGTCGAAAAGTCGATGAAACTACAGACCAGTACAGTAGGCCACAGCTCGAGGAACTAGTATTCATACCCACCGAAAATATCAAACAAGCTCTTCGCGATTTTGTTGCTGTCAAGTTCTTTTGCTCAGTGCATTTCAACTATGTGATAGATCGGTCATCAATGGCACTCATACACAGAATCACTTCATCTTAGACACAAGAAGCCTTGCGAATAGATCAAAGACCGTGTTTTAACGACAGGGTGTTGATCAGTTTTCGTCATAGCCACGATTGGTAGTATATACGTCTTGGCGAGATTATCTTTGGTACATTGGAAGTCAAGCGAGACTTTTGATCGCAAGTACTTGTAGCTATCGAGCTTCTCCGCGGCCGAACAAAGGCTACTAAGTTAAAGCTGTGCATGCACGTTCCAAGGTCGTCTGTCATTTTTGCTACAATCTTCACACACTCTGTGCTCAAACAACCATATATGCTTACATATACCAGCATGTGGTGGTATTATCGTTTGAACATACTCCGTGGCACCACCAGACAAGCCTTCTTCTTGTTCCTCTCTTTTGCGGAGTTCGTATCTCGTTGTGCACAGTGGCTACGGTACCGGTCACTACCAGCGATTTTTCCGGATGTTGAGGCAGAAAGAGACTTATACTTGCAAGCAGGCTCAGGAGGTGAAACGACATGCAGACTGCTTTCTGTACTGGACAGTGACCTGGAGTATCTTACTCGGGATGAAACAGAAAACATCACAGCCCGTTTCGAAGGTATACCGTCAAGCCTAGACAGACTGCTGTTCTGGACTGGTCTTCCGAGAAAATGGGCTCAAAGATGGGCTGACGAGCATGGCATGCTAACTCTCACATCTGCCATGGGTCCCCTGATGGACATTGCAGACCTGCAGTGTCTGAAAAGGAAGAAGAAGGGTAAAGACTGGAGCAGATATGTCAAAGGCGCATCGAGCATTTTCTCTCGATACGCTTGCACTTGTGGAGTTATCAGAGTATTGACCGTTCCACCTTCTGAGGCATGGCGCCTTCGACCAAACTCAACATCAGAGGTGTGCATAATCAATCAATTCAAGTTTCAGGGCCTTGACTTGATTGATTGACAAAGGATTTTCTGATTGATTAATTGCTCGCTTCACGTCGGCCAACTTGATTGATTGATTGATGAATTGACCACTAGCGACGGTAACTCCCGCCACCTACATGCTATCGTACTCTTCATCAGACACATCTGACGGATCGTCAGCCCCCGCCTTGCATGCTCGGCATACCAAGATCCGTTGGTCTGGTAGCAAGTAGAAGAGATCCAGTGCAGTATCATTTCTTGTCGTCATGTCAGCGTTATGGCGTTACTGGTTGCACGAGAGCTAGTGCACAGGAACGAACGGCGCGACTGAGACACGAAGAGCGACGCGCTGGCCGAAGTAGGCCTAGCGGCTTCTCCAGCTTCCGACTTCCTGTCCGCATCAGTGATTGGCCGAATAGGAAAAACAGGGGGTCGATCCAAATGAGGGGTCGATCCATTCGGCGCATATGTATCCAGGTTTTTGGTGGATGGCGGGTAGGTGAGTACCAGTGACAGCGTGACCCGACTTGAGCTGCAGATATCGCGACGCCACAGATTTTCTTGCGTCTTTGACGTGCTTGTCGAGTGCCGCCATCGGCTTCCACTTCTCCCTGATGGCTTGCTTTACGTATGATAGTGAAGCCGATCGCATCGCCTTAGGAGGCTGCTTTGCTGCCCGTTGCGCTACCGTGCTTGCGGCCTTGCTACCATTGCTACTGGCGCTGCTCGAGAGCCATGTCAAGGTTACAGCACCGCCTGCTTCCTCGACTTGCTTAGCACGTCGTCTTACGTCGATGATCGTCTGCTGTGCCCAAGGGTGTGGGTCTCGTATCTCGGTCAGCACTAGCCTTGATCTAGTCACAATCTCTGCTCTTCGGTGATCTGTCCTTGAGAGAATGACAGGCAGGTCCTTCAGCACCGTACTAATCGCAAAGGATGCGGCGTCGACTTCCGTGAGATGCTTGCCGAGCGGCATCGCCTTGGACTTCCACCCATCTCTCGCTTTCCATGCTGCTCCTGCGCCGAAGCAGACATCCTTGGCTACTTCCACAAACAGTGTTGTCTGTCGTGGGTGCCCTGGCAGCATCCGTAAGGGCAGCCGCGGCTGATCATGCGTCCTGATCGTTGGGACTGTCATCGGCTGATCCTGCCTACATGGCAAGTCAAAGCCGTATTCTGCGTCGTACTTGACGTGCCTGACAATCTGTTGCGCCAGTCTGCTCCCAAACAGCCGATGTGTCTTCTCTGGCCTTGACCAGCCTATGCCGGAAGGCTGTGCCGTGGCACTTTCGTATCCATACAGCTCCCCCAACCGGAAGTTAGTCGGCAGTAGCTGATGCGTCGGGTGGTCGCCGTTTGCGCTGAGCGCGCGCACCGCATACCTCGTCTGACGGTGATCAAGAAGGTCCCTAGCGAACGGTAAGCACACTTGTCGCTGAAGGAAGACTATGGGTGTCGACCTCAGCAAGCTTGTGATGGCTCTGGCTTGGCTGTTCAGCAACACTTGCAGCTTGCCCTCTCGGTCTTGCTGGCCTCTCCACCAGACTTCCGAGCCGTACAGTGCGACCGAGGTGACTGCCGCCACGGCCACTCTTCGCATTAGGTTGATAGACAAGCCGCCGTTGCCTCTGCTGAGACTTGCTACTCGTTGCAGGGCACCCTTGGCGCTTGCCATCCTGTTTTCGAAGTGTGTTTTGAACGACAGCTTCGGGTCGAGCCAGAAGCCGAGCCACTTTGTCGCTCCATGCTTTATCGCAAACGATTGCTCCCCAATGCGAACGACGGCTTTGTCTGCAGCTTGGAGGATCTTCCTGCGTCTGCTGAACAGTAACACCTCAGTTTTGCTGACTTCGAATTCGACCTTGTTGTCCAAGCCCCATTGCATAGTGTCTTTAGCGACGCGTTCAAGTTGTCTAGTGCCCCCTTCGAGGTCGTCACACTCGATCACCAGGCCTATGTCGTCCACGAACGAGATGGCTTGCAGAGCCGAGTGTCTATCTTCCAGCCACTGAAACAGAGCGCTGACAGACAGTATGAAGAGTACTGGCGATACTGGTGAGCCTTGTGGCAAGCCAGCCTGGACGTCGCGGATCTCGCCCGTTCGTCTGTCGATCACAAGCATGGCTCGTCGGTTCGACAGAAACGAATCCACCCAGCGTACTATATTGCCCGCGATACCGACCTGGATCATGCGCTTGACAACAGTTATTAGATTCTTGTATATCTAAGCAGGTGCGGCGTGCCCCATTGTCTACTGGGCCCTGCCTTGGTTTTCAGCCAATTCCGTGTAGGCTTCCACTAGTTGAGGCCCAGGCAAAACCTCTCCCAGCCCAAGTAACTCGTTGTTTGCTCCTTAAGCACACATCACCAGCGTTCCGTCCTGGCGAACGGTCCTGTCTGTTTGTGTACCGACACGCGCATCCGTTCTCTCGAGCCACGTAGCAGTCTCTCCGGCCGGGGTTTGATCCCGCCTGCTCTCAGGTACACCGAGGGTCAGAGCCCATTGAAGGGGTGAGGTCCTCGGAGCCAGCAGTGGCTACTACGCACTACGCCCCGCGAATGCCTTACGAGACCCGTTTCGCGTTGCCTACGAGGGTCTCCCCACGGTAGGCCGACCGTGTCTTGCAGGGGTGGTCCTGTAGACTCCTCGCCGGGCAGCCTACGCACCCGTCCCCTACTAACCTAGCTTGTATCCACCTTTTCTTAAGACTGGCCTGTGACACTACCTGCGCTTCGTATACAGCTGGCCTGTGTGCCCTTCCGCTCTGCCCTCCCTACAGTGGACTGTGACATCTCTTTTCTGCGCTGAACTGTGACCCCTCCCTTTCCTTGTCCGTAAGTGGTAGTCGTGCCAGAAAACGGTAGTCGTATCAGGGAGGCCTTAACAGAGGCGTGAGAAGAAGGCTTAACAGTTCTCTAGAGCGGGTGCGCGGCGGGCGGCTTAACAAGGTCTGTATGCTTATTCGCAGTTAGCTCTTAACAGGTTCCCTAAAAATAGGGTTGCAGTTCCCCTCGTCACGTCTTTCTCGCTGATCCGGCGTGCTCCCAGAGTAGTTCAAGCTCAGAGGTGTCCTGTCGCGCTCCTAGGGCTTCCACATTGCTGCAGCGAGTAGAACGCTACAGCGCGGGTTCTGCGCGCGACTGCAGAGCAGGAGCGCGTCGGGTGGTTTTCGTATCCAGTATCCTCTTGGCCTTCTTTAATGAGAGATTCCATTCTTGACAAAGGGAGTAGCGTAATGGAGCAGTCACAAGGCGGCGTGTAGTACTCCTGCCCCTGGGACTTCGCAACCGGTCGCGGCGGTCAGGCGGCGACGGCGGCCATCTCTCATTGCCCCTACACTTAGCCAGCTCGTAAGCACGAGCTGTTTCCACCTGCGGCGGCGTGGACGCGTGTAGTAGGTCTCCGCAGGCTAGCTTGCTCTATTTGCGTCTGCTAGCCTATATAGCACTCTAATGTAAACCCCTAACCCTAAGATATTTTCACATGCACATGTTTATCTAAGGGTGGTAGCGACTGTATCTTCTCAGCTCGCAAGCGTTCTCGGTTCTGCTCTTCTTTTCGATCCCATGCTTGCCGAACACCAATCCCAGCCCCCGCGCCTGCTGCAGCGCCACCACCGATCGTTGGCCCCACAAACGCTACAAAGGCAGCTGGGAAAAAGATGATGGGCGCGTTGATGGGAAGCGACGCTATCACGAAGGTAGAAACGACAAATCCAGCCGTGCTGCCTGCAAGGCCAGCACTCATACCAGCGAGCGGTGTAGTCGTCCATTTGGCAAGCTGATGTCCAAAGCCTCGAGGCTTCTCTTTGACCATTAGCATAGCGCCAATGCGTGACGGTCGCAAGCCGTGTAAGTTCTCCGCAATGCTGAGGTATGTGTAGGGTGTACCCGTATGATGCGTCTCGCCGACCATATGAAACTCGCCGATGCTGGGATCGACGGTAAGCGTATCGGTCAACACGTAAACATGGGCCGACGGCATGAGAATGGTTATCCTGGCTTTAGTGGCAACCGTCTTGCGGAAGGCTGGGAGCCATGCCAGAAGAAGGTTGATGTTGTCCGTCAATCCACAGCACCCTTCTATCGGACGTTCTCGCCACAACCTTTCGAAAGCTGGGTGCCAGTCATTTCCAGGGTGATACACGAAGACGTAATGCGGCACACCAGGAATCTTATCTCGCACTGTGACCATGGCCGTGCAATCATGAACGTGCTGTGCAAAATTTGTCTGATAAATGATGTTGAGGTTTGCCTGGGCAGCGTCGTTCATCTCCTGGAGGCTTCCTGCGATCGATTTCAACTGCTCAGCCATCTCTTTGCTGGCCTTGGCGATATGCTGCTGAGCCGCGATGCCAAAGATTGTGTTCGCAATTGCACAGACGCCCACTGCGCCTTGGGCGAAGGCGCCAAAAGCAGCGAAGAGTTGTATGGAACTGTTGATTGCGGCTCCGTCGATGTTGCTGAGAATCCGCGTTGCCTGTTCGGTGACGCGGTTGATTCCTGCGATCACCATGATGACGGCTGTGACGGGATGGATGACTCGTGTGAAGAGAGTTAAAACGGTCTCTGGTTGCACTCGAGCTTGGTAAAGACAATATATGATGTGAAGGAAGATCTTGATCAAGTATGTGCCACTGCCTCTGCGGCCAGCTGTAGCATTTTATATGCTTTCGGCGTCCCATGTTGCTGTGCCACCACTACCGCTAGAACGAGCGATATGGCACTAGATACCTGGGGGGTGCTCAAGATTGCGCCAAAGCTATTCTCTTCTTGACGACGCTGCATGTATGCGGCATAATACTTAGCACTTCGTGGGCTGTGAATAATTCTCGAGCAGGCGCAGCAAGTTTCGCTGTCTGCAATTGTCAACTTCGGTCGTACCGCCTTCGGGATGGCACTAGCGATTTCCATTGGTCTTCTTTGACAATTCTGTGCTGCGCCCTGCAGATTTGTCACGATCTGCGAACGTGTCGTCAGTGGCTACATGACGGTTCAAATGTGGCGCGTTGCGGTTCGAGCAAAGTGCAGCTGGTCCTTTGCCACGATAAACGCATATGCGCTCAGCCGCACCAGAGATGGACTGAATAAGTGTATGTGAACGTTACTATAACACCCTGATAGCAAGCACTGTTTGGGTAAGTCAACAACAGCCACTGCAATGCCTCACCCACGTGGCGATTTGGTGAAGTCATCGGCATTACACAGGGTACGGATTCTAATACACCAGCGGAACAGCTTCGAACAGGCCAACAAAGTTCTAATCTAGACCTTTTCAGAATCGATACATCACACGATCCCGAGAGCCTGCATGACATGGGAACGTTCAAAGCTACAACTCAACAATAGCTAGCTTTAACGAGCTTCCGCCCAATTGGGAGCCCTCAATTTCGGCTACCAGCCGTAATGCAGTAGCTCTGCAGTAGTCGCTCGCCACTCCGCTGAACAACACTGGTGGGCTCAGAAAAAGCGATGCTGAACAGTGGCGTCTGGCTGCACTCAACAACAACCCAAATATGGAGCCGCGGAAGCTCTGAGTGGAGGCTGTCTCTACAGTCGACTCGGCATGACCGAGAGCAGGATTCTGGCGACGGCTTCCGGCTTCAGGTTCTTGTCGCCCGCGTGCCGTCCTGCAGTTGCAAATCCAGCCCCGTCAAGCCACAAACACACATATCCGGTGTCACCTACATGTCTACATCCAAGAGCTTGCGCGCTGCGTGCCGTGACTTGCGTTTGTCACAGCTGAATTTAGAAATTTGCTCGACAACAATATACGCCACCAGAACGGGTCGTACGAATCTTGCTCTTCTTCCCCTATTGTTGATATAAGATACAATCTCATAATGCCAGCAGAGACGGGTATATCTGCAAATACAGTATTTGTCTGATGCCCACTTTCTCTGCTGCTCATGTTGTACCCATCAAAGATTTGAACATCACTGATTTCTTCCTCGTTTCGCTATACCATTTTGCCGCAAAGCTGTTATAAGGATCTTCGTCGAAGGGGACTTATCAGATAAGGGCTCTCACGCGATGTCTGGGAATGACACCTGCCTGGGCGAGACAGTACCTCAATCCTCCAACGAACAAGTGCTATGGACGACGGTTTTGTTCGCTCTCGTTGGTTCTGGGGTAAACACTATGCTGCAGCCTGCGGGAGCAGTCTGTGATGGCGAACCATCGCTAGGCCCAATGCTTCGCAGTTCACCTATAGTCTGTATCATCGACGCCTGCTATTTACTCTACAGGCTTATGTATTTCTATTTCGACATCGACAACAAAAAGCATGAAAAGCGCTCGCTCCAAAGGGCGCATCTACGCCTCCTGCGGCAGAGATACCAGCCATGGGTTGAGGAGGCAAAACCATCCGACCGCAGCGGTGAGAATGAGGCCGGACACGGTGGAGCTGGACAAGATGCATCCAACGATAAATCCGAAGTCGTCAATTCTGCCGAAAGTACCGTTGATCATGAGGCAAGAGATACTGAAGCTGAGAATGATGAAGCTGGAAGCGACGCAATCGAGAGCAACCGAGTTGTCAATGATGGGACTGGCAACGATGAGCCCAATGCCGATATACCAAGCGATGTTCAGCCAGACAACGTTCAGCCAGACAACGTTCAGCCAGACAACGTTCAGCCAGACAACGTTCAGCCAGACAATGCTAAGTCGAATAATCTCAAACCAAACGAGGGCGAAGCACGAGTATTCAACCTGTTCGGGCTACTACAAACGCTTGCATTCCGCCTCTTTACCTTCGGCCTCATGATGATTGCGATGGTCAAATTCTTTGCCTTCTCGGGTTTGATCTGGAGCAAGATCGTTATCAGCCTATATCTGGTTCCACTGATAATCGTGGAATTCGCTTCAACTTGGTCAGCAAAAACTACAGACGAAGCAAAGGAGTACACCGGTGATAGAGAAGCGCTTGCCTCTTCTGGCTTCGCCAGCCTGTCTTACATCTCTGTTGCTCTGGCCGTGGCATTTTTGTCCTATTTTGGTGCTTCTGCTTTGAGAGACGCATTCGAAGGACCACACGGTCAATTCGGGCAGTATCTTACGCTATTCACTTTCTCGTCTTGGATCATTCCCTTCATCTCTGTCCACTTCTTCTGCCTCTATGACAACCTGGACTGGTACGACTGGAACAGTACGATCCTCCCCTCGATTCTACTTCTTGCAATGGTCTGCATGCCTTGGTCCTACTGGGCTTTCAGCGCACACATCACAGCTACCTTCAAACACGATGTCTGGATCCAGACAGCGTGCATCGGACTGGTCACCGCTTGGGTCTTGATCGGTGCCAAGTATGCCGCTGCCGTTACCGACCGTGTTCGAGAGATTGCGCGCACGTCAGATAATCCAGATCAGCGTCGCATGATCAAACGTCGGAAGGTCATTGAGTTGTTTTTAGCGTGGTGGTTTGTAGTCTTACACTTGGTCACGGTAGTGCTGTATCTGATGTTCAGTTATGAAACAGCTGGAACATCGAAACCTGGGTGGACTAAGTGGCTCGATTGAGTACCAGGCAGCATATCACTACTACAAAGCATTTCCGTCACTATTACGTATACCAGGAAACCTCTTATGCTTATCTACCTAAACAAACGTATATATAATCTTATAAACTTCACGTTCTTACATCCGATATATCCTGACCCCGTGCCGAACGCCTTCGGTAGATCTTCGGCGTCTTTGAACTTGTTATAAGCTTTCTTCGCTTAACTTACACTCGATTGCAATTATTCACTCCTGCTGGCCGTGTACAAATTTCCAGCTTGACTGAGAAAACAGCCTGGTAAAAACTGGACTTCGAGATTTGTGAGAAGGTGGAGCGCTGAGCTGGACTCCAAATACCTCAACACCCTAGATGTTCCGAGGCACAAGGCCGAGTCTGTAAGCGCTTCTAAGCAGTGTTTCGACGTCGTGAGCAGGAAGATCGAGCAGTATGGCATACAGCCCCGAAACATGTATAACATGGACGAAAAGGGCTTTCTGATTTGCTACTTTACAAAGAGCAAGAGAGTGTTCACGAAAGCTTTGCTCAAGAGCGGAAAGCTTCTAGGCAGAGATGGGCACAATATATTGTATCGACCTTTTTGAGAGCGCGTAAAGTATCTCACGAAACTGACACACCATACGCGTTCAACGTGACATAATAGAAGGGAATATATGTCAATTTGCGAAAATCATCTGTTCTACATCGTTGTCTTTATAATAGAAAGAGTAGGTCTCTCGGAGCTATGAGTCTCGACTTACGCGTATGCGAGTCAGTTTCGTGAGATACTTTACGCGCTCTCAAAAAGCTCGATACAATATATTGTGCCCATCTCTGCAAGTTCTAGGCACAGTTCAAGATGGTAGCAGAAATTGAGTGACTGTGGTGGCTACGATCTGTGCAGACGGGACCTCGCTATCACCAGGTTTGATCTACGAAGGCCAGCCGAACACCGTTCAAGATACTTGGCTGGAGCGTGCCAACGAGGAAGAACGCCTCGCCTTCCTCACATCTTCTGCTAACGGTTGTACGAACGATGCGCTTGGCTTTGACTGGTTGGTGAACCTTTCCTACCGGGACACAAATGATAGTTAAAGCGAAGAGAGACTGGAGGCTAATCTTCCTCGATGGTCACGAGGCTCATCTGACTATCCAATTCCTCGACTGGTGTCAAGCGAACAAGACACTGGTCGCTTTCCATCCTTCTCACTCGACGCACAGATTGCAGCTACTGGATGTCAGCCTGTTCGTACCCCTAGCCACGTTTTACAGCCAAAGCCTAGACGAGCACGTGAGGCTCTCCGAAGATCTTACAGGAGTGACTAAGGGCGACTTCCTCGGTCTCTTCTGGCCAGCGTGACAGCAAGCGTTCATAGAGGCTAATATCGGCAGTGGATGGTCCAAGGCCAGCTCATGGAACGGAACCTCGAACCTTTCTGCTAATCATAACGTTACTACTGAGGCATGCTTCAATTGAACACCAGGCAGGGTGGCCACTAACCAACCAACCACCAATCCGGCCCTTGAGGTTGGTTGGTTGGCTCGGTGAAATCGGATTGGTTGGTTGGTTGGCTCGTTGAAGTCGGATTGGTTGGTTGGATTGTGATAGGGTTGCTATACCACTGCTGACGTAAGCATAAATCTTATCAA
>Ga0265780_10009924_pt1 | contig 11379 bp, 11 predicted proteins | sample P1T30metagenome_FD_192432 | JGI IMG/M metagenome (GOLD analysis project Ga0265780, IMG submission 192432) | Plant litter microbial communities from East Loma Ridge, Irvine, California - P1 T30 | ecosystem: Environmental > Terrestrial > Plant litter > Unclassified | place: USA: California... | reverse complement strand
CAGAACATGACCTGGAACGGCGCCCAGGGTCTCTCCGAGTACCCCACCACCCCTCTGTACGCTCCTTACCACCCTGAGTACAACGGCGGTGCGCTTGCGGGTGCTGGTTACCAGGGTTACTGGACTGCCGAGCGCGGTATGATGTTCTACACTGCCCGTCTTGCTGGTCACGAACTGCCTGGTTACACGCCGGGTGTTGCGTACCGCATGTTGGAGATTCTGCTTGGTCATATCAAGGACTTTAGCAGCACTGAGAACTTTGTTACTCAGACTGGTAACTTCACTGGTACTGGTACTATTTACAGGAGGGGTCTTGGTATGGGTAGCATGGAATTCTAGATGCGAGCCCTGCGGATGTGATGATATGAAGGAAGAATAGACATGAATCCAAGTGTTGAACAAACAATTTATCTGCATGTCATGCGTATAGAGTGATGAGTCTGTTATTGTGAAGATGCGTGATGGCCTGCTCTTCCATGGGTCAATCGCTGACTCAGTTCCGATAGCCGCCGCCGTCCGAATACCCCACCATACAAATTTTCACTGCGCGACAAACATGTTCCACAAACCTCCCAGATACAGATCCAAAAGACATGCGAGCAGTTTACGGCCTTGAGGCCACGCTTGCCAGATTATAAACGCACAAATTTCAAGGCTTGCCATCAACCACCTACTCAACTATCAAGTTGATCAATCTTCAGTAGTATAGTGGTCAGTATTTCCGCTTGTCATCTTGCAAAAGACAACTCGCGGGAGACCGGGGTTCAATTCCCCGCTGGAGAGCTTTCCTTTTTGCTGTTCCTGCCTCCCCGTCACTACTCACCGTCCTGGTGGATGGCATGGCATGGATACGTGATTAGTGATCATGTACATGCTTTTTGCACGTCGCAGAAGCTAGGCATAGTGGATAGTGTTGGAGTAGTCTTGGGATGCATGCGAAGTGTATGCGGTATGTTAGATATTTGTTTTTGCAACAAAGTTGTCTTGGTGGTTCGGTTGGGTCCGCGTGTTTAAAAATGGACCGCGGAAGCTAGGGGAAGTAGATGCAGAGGGGCTTGTAGTCTAAGGGTGTGCATAAGAAGTGTATTATGTACATGGGGAGTTGTATGTTGTTTTTGTTGGAAGGGGTGTTTGGGGGATTTGGGTCCGTGGTTTGGGGATGCTAACGACCCGTGGACCGCGCAAGTGTGTTGTGCGAGGCGGAACATGCTGGATACTAGGGATAGGCTATTTAGATGGTGCTTTTGGGGACTATAGAAGTGCGCTACTTGGATTGTACGTGTGCTTCTTCAATCTGGACTTGTGCGGATGCATCGTGAGGTTTATTGGGGCGGGCTAGGTGCGCGGCGGCGCGAAGTTGCGGGAGCCCCGAAGTGTCCCGCCTGGCCGCCTGCACCGCGAGTCCCAACCATCTTGTGGGCTCGCGCTTGAATTTGAAGTCTTTTAGCGACATGCATAGTATCTATGCTAGATGCGCATCAATTAACAGATCTGTAGATGCTAGACTTGTAGTAACAAAGCTGTATAAAAGCAATTACCTAATTCGCGTTTGCTCCACCTGGGTACTCCACTTTGAGATGGTCTGGGGAGGTAGGAGTTCCCGCACCCTCTGTCTTGTGCCCAGAATAATTGGAATGAATAGGGTGCGCCTTTGACTCAGACTGCGAGAAGGTCCTGGTCGGGCTGGGCCATTGAGATTGTGCTTTGGCATTGTGCCCAGTGTTGCCGGTATCATCGATGATCAGAAGCATGCCTTCCTTTACAATATTTAGAACATTCAGCAGCTCGTTGTTCTGTGCACTATACTTCTGTAGCTTCTGAATCATCTAATAAGCAGTCGTTAGGCCTCGTTTCATAATCTACGTGGATTGCACTAACCTCGACTACCGGCGGATTGAGCTCTGCGGAACCCGCGAAATTGATCACAAAGAAACAGGAAGCCCCATAAATAGTATCACGTTGGCGCTCGAAGTCCTGAAGAAGCTTGTATCCCCCAACGTACCAGCACACAAATTCCAAGAACACACATCCAAGGGCCCAGACATCGCATGCGGCGCTGAGCTTAGCGTTCGGGAGTCGGCATTCGGGTGGTTGATAAGTCCTTGAGTATGGAACGGTGTAACTGTCTTGCGATGAACTAGGTTTCCTGTCACCGGATCCCGTGGTCCCAAAATCTGAGAGCTTCAAAGTACCGAGTCCCGGAGTGGATGTTTTAACGGAAGATGCATGGGGAAACCAAAGGATGTTATTGGGCTTGATATCTCCGTGCCGGCCGAATGGTATGTATCGATGTATGTGGGAGACCACTTCAGCTAGGCCACTACACTGTTCCCTCAACCAGGTAGACAGTGCTGGTTGGTCCTGACAAGTTCGAGGATCTTTTGTTTCCCAATACTCAGCGAGGTCCATCTCGGCCCAAGGAAGAACGAGGCAAAGGTAGTCGTGTTGCTCGTAACTTGCGAGCAATTTTACCACGTGATCGTGAGAATGTAGCTTCTTGCCCAGATGTTGCAACACGCTTAGTTCGCGCAAAAAGTCAGCGCGATTCTTGACGCGAGTCCTTTTCACCGCCACAACGTTTTCAAAGACCTGGCAAGTCGTTAGTCCGGAAGAAGCTCCTTCAACACGCACTTACATCGTTTGCATCAAACTCGTGATGATCGTGGTGAATTTCAGCTTTGTATACTTGCGCAAACCCGCCTTGACGGCCTACATCTTTCCAAGCTGTGAACGGTAAGACCTGGTATCTGGAGGCTACGATGTGTTGGTCTGCTCTCCCATTCGGCTTGCGAAATACAGGTGCTAGTAAATACCACTGACATTCCAAAAAGCGATGTATATCGAACGATTCTCTGAGGCATTTCAGAGCCGTTGTCACTTTCCCGCGACGCCGCAAGTCGAGCATATTGTCTTCGAGAGGAAGATCAGCATCGCAGACTTGTTCTTTAACGAAAGACCAAATCTTTTGGGGTCGATCGATCAATAGCAAGATTGCGAAGACCTGTTGGTAATATTTCCCGTCAGGTTGGGTTGAAGCGTCACCATGACCCTGCCCAGTCTGCCCATGTCCAGCAGCCTCATCTCCCGGAGGCATCTCGACTCCAAACTGGACAGATGAACGCCAGGAGTGCTTCGATATTCGTGACAGTTCACGTTCCATTGACCGCTGTGTGACGAGTCTATCCAACTCCCCTCTCGGCAGGAATTTGCGATTGGTCCAGGGCTCGCGTGCCAAGGCTATAAGAAGTCGATGATCCAAGCGAGACTGATCAACAAAAGAGTTGACAGTCCGTTTTTCTGCTCGCTGTTCATCTGGTGGGGAAAGAGGGACGACGGAATGGGTCCTCGGTGGACGCGGTTCGCCGACCCCACCTCTCAGCCTTGCAGCGGATAAGCCAGTCTCAGAAGCAACATTCCTGTGACCCTTACGATGAGCATCGCGAATCACAGCGGTGAGCCGATGTGTTGAAGGTTTCTGGCGTGGCAATTGAGTCCTGTTCTCTTCGTTCATCTTGGCGGCTGCTGAAACTGCGCTACCTAGGTAGTCCCGAGGTTGGCTGTGTCACGTTGCTCGGAATCTTCCTGTTTGACTCTTTGTAAGCCACTTCCAAGGTTCCCCTGAGCAGAGTACTGTACATGAGTGTTCCACGACTAAGTAGTTGCTCACTCTGTGTATAGTATGTTTTGCAAGTATCATGTACTCTAGAAGGCTGCCCTGGGGGAGTGGCTGCAGGTGTAGGTACTCCATTGCACCTGGGCAAGGTTTCTTTCTGCGCTTCTGTTGTCAGCGTACTCGCTGCGCCTCCCACTACATAGCATATCTATGCCGTGAGATAACGCCTTCATAATAGTATGCTACAGTCATGCGCTTACGTAGCAAGTCAGCCAATGGTACTGTAGTGTTTCGCATGGGTAGCTGAAGGACGTCTAGCCTGGGCCCCGAAGTCACCGGACGGGGCGCTTTTCAGGCCTCCACCCGCGTTTTGCCTTCTCACTGCCTTCTCACTGCCTTCTTTTCATGGTTTGCGACAACCACTTAGCCGTTACAGCAGTACACCAAATCCAGCCACAATATCGAGCATGCGCGTTTGATCACAGGTGTCTGCATGTAGCCGTGTGGAGATGTCATCAAGTTTTTATCTCTGCTTGCTGATTCGTTGATCAAAGCCTCATGTCTGATGGTCTGAGGATACCAGCAAAGTGATTGTGATTGTGATCTCGTGAGCAGTATCGCTGCAGCGGGCGGCTGGGCCCATTGCCTGACTGCAGATCAGTTGAGGCGAAGTGAGCTCTTAGTAATGTAACAATTAGGGATACGAAAAGCCGCAAAATTTGTTTTCGCGTTCTGACGATGGGTATGTGCTTGCTGTCCGCGGCTTAGGATCTACATATGGTCACTCGTCGATAAGTATTGCCTACCTTACGCCTGTCTATCTGCGCCCACGCACATACATATACAAAAAACTCACTCTCACATATATCTGTTTTACAATTAGAATGGTGACTTAATATACTTATATTCAGCCAACCATATCCTCGTATGATGAGCAGGCGAAGGAAAGCGACGACATGCTTGCAACGAACGTAATCTCTGGGGAAAGTTCACCGGTAGACACGCTGTGGGAACATATTCGTTCTTCAATGAGGGAAAGCAAGTTTGAAAGAACAGAGACGAAGCAGTTCGTCCCACAAGACACTTTCGAAAGGATGTTCTTGGATACCGCTCGCAGTCGGAGTGATAAACGCATCTTCCTGCTTTATTCCATGGACCTTCAATCGACAAACCCTAGCGCGGAAGAGTTAGCGCTGGTGGATTACATCCTGGAGAAGGCGCAGAAAGCCTTTCTCATCGCGGTTTGGTCACGCCTGAACCCACTTCATGCGGCGATGAAACTCTTCAAAGATCATGGGTTTGAGGATGGGCAGTTACCGGTTGAGAATTTCGAAATAAGCCAGCTAAACTGTGAGCAATTAACTCATCAGTTCATCAGATGGGAAAATTTTCGACTGCAACCGAAAAGAGACGGGAAAAAGAAGTTAGCCCAGAAATGGAATATAGGCTCCGGTTGGGAGTATATTCGATCGGGATGGAGAGGATACGAGAAAAAGAAGTTGGCCCAGATATGGAACATTCATTCTGTTCATACATTCTACAATAACCAGTGGGCCTTCCTGGCCCCAGAAATATCGACAGATGATCAGAACCGCAGTTTTGAAGATCGTTGTGTCGATAGCCACTGCCCGATTCCCTTCATTGCGCGGGGCGAAGATCGACGCGGTGGCGCACACGGGATTGTATTCGAATACACAATCCACCCTGCGCATTCTCTGGCCTTACCCAATTCAGTAAGTGAACCTCAGCGTCTTGGATGTTACTCTCAAGCTAACAAGTCTTCACAGAATGAGAACGAGCCCTGCGTGGTCGCTGTCAAGGCTTTCAGGAAGAATCCTTCCAAGAATGTGGCTGACGATGTGAAAAGGGAAGTCGATTCGTTGGCAAGAATGAATCAACTAAGAGATAAACACATTGTCCAATTCATCACATCATTCCAGCGTGGTACAAAAGAGGATGTGGAATACTACGTCTTGTTCGAATGGGCAGATGGCGGGAACCTTGGTGACTTCTGGAAACTCCACACATCAGAGCGAACGGCCTCACTAACCAAGTGGATGACGGAGCAATTATATGGTCTTGCGAAGGCGCTCTCGAGAGCCCACAATCTGGGAGACGACGCTTCGTATCGCCACGGTGATCTGAAGCCTGGCAATATCCTTTGGTTCCGGGGGAGTGCCCAGAGTGGTGGTGGATACGGTACGCTCAAGATGGGCGATTGGGGCGAGGCAAAGTATCATTTGGAAAATACTCGTTTGCGCCACGAAAACACAACTGGTAAGCCGAGTACGAGACGGTACGAGCCACCAGAAACTGGCCTGCAGCGTTTACAGCCGGTAGGATCTCGGCATGTACGTTCCCGTTTATATGATCTCTGGGGCATGGGCTGCATAATCTTCGAGTCCGTTATCTGGCTCCTATACGGCTCTGAGGGCCTTCGCAGATTCAACCACAGTTTTCCAGCAGAATACTGTGCGTCCGATTTGTATTACGACATCGATTACAAAAAGAAGGTTGCGACGATACATCCTGTTGTGGAAATATGGATGGAGCACATGGCAAACGACCCCGTTCGTAGACCAGGCACATCAGCCCTCGGAGATCTTCTCAAAATCGTTTGTACAGGTCTTTTGGTCGTCAATCTCCCTGAAGACAGTGTTTCGGTAGCACAGTCTGAAGTCGAACCGTCTCAAACAGGGCATAATGTCCCTCCATCTATTAGTATCACCGGACCAGCACCCCCGAGCCCGAATCTGCTTCATGAAGCAGAAGCAGACCATAGAAACAGGTTCCATGCTAGTGAGCTCGAGAATGAGATGCGTCTGATCATAGAGCGTGGAGCAAATGAAGGCTACTGGCATCAGGATCAGAAGCCAAGGCCACTGCCAGTAGATCGGCTGGAACCGAATGCGTGATTCTGAATTCATCGAGTTGGTGTTGGACAGCGCTTTCTTATCGTTGGGTGACTCTCCTCCGTTCTCCACTACTCGACAAAACCTCAGTAATCACACCGCAGGAATGCCTCTGGCAACGTCACCTCGTACGTTTCAAGATGCTATCAAGGTGACTCGCGCTCTTTGACAGGTATGTATCCGGATACATTCGATCTGCATTATACAAGGCGAGATCAGCGACTTTGGCTCTAAGTCAAGAAGAGTGGAAGATGTATACAGTGGACATCAAAGCTATCGCAATCATACCGTATACCGAAGTACAACCTCAAAGACCAAGCCCAACCCAGAACCAGACCGCAGTCTGAGTTAAAGGCGCACTCTATTCTTTCTGTATACAGTGGCGCATACTGCGCATAAGCAGCCAGCTACGTCACTTGACCTTCGTTTCCGGTACGCAAGAGGCTTTATTAAACAAGTTTCCTGAAGTCGCGTGTCCTCTCATTAGTGAGAGGCTGCCGCGTCCCCGAAATTGTTGGGCATCAGGCGGTGCTAATGCGGGGTCAGTCAGGCTGTGTAGAGGGCTATCCTCTCCCCCCCCTCTCCCTCCCTCCCCTTCTCTCCTCTTCAAGCTATCAACTACCGTACTCGCCAACAACCTAACGTTGCAGATTTCTCGCCTTCAAGCTCACTTCCAAAGAAACTGCGTGCCGCGAATCTCAAGCCACATCGTCCAAGGAAGGAATCGGTGCCTATGCCTTCCTCGAGATGCATCACCAGTAATTGTAATAATTGGGCAGCGACGGGGGAAGATTTCTGTTATGATTGTCTAGATAAACAGGAAGACGAACATGCAGATTGCCCTTACGTACGGAGTGCTCAAAGAACAATGTACGAATATCGCTAGGCATAAGTCATTCAACGTTGCTGACTGTAATGTAGCATACCACAGAACTATCGGATGCGCACGACTTGTTCCACCATGTTTCCGAACTTGCGGCCGGTATCGTCACTACCAATGGATAACCACTCAAACGGTCTGACATGTTGCGCCTCGCTGGTGACATCATGTTCGCAACCGCTTCCACGATACATCTTACCTGACCCTATACCGATGCGTCGGTAGGTGTTGGACTCATGGTCCGATATTGCAAGGATCAAGAAGTTGTGATACAGGTATCTGCGGTGATGGATAGAGTAAAGGCTCAGAAGCGTAATCGGCTCCTCTCGCTCATGGTCGAGAGCTTGGTCATACATTTTACTTCGTGATCGTTTCGAAGTGCCTGCAGTTTCTTTTGGATTGTAGTGTGGTACGGATGAATCAATAGAGAATTCACATATGGCCCGCTTATCGGTATTGGGCGAATAGGTCGCACCGTCGATGCAGATTGCGTGTGTGTCGACATCGTGAGAAGGCCGCCGGAAAAGAGCTGCTACAGTGTGGCCATATACAGTCAATGAGCACGCCAAAGCTCTGCTATATGGACTGTTGCCAGCGCTTTTATAGTCAAGGTCGACCAGTCTAGTGTGCTCAATTCGAGAGCCGGGATATGAGTGACGCGCGAGCCGGAAGTTCACAGCACCAGACGATGAAGCCCACGACCAACTTGGGGCAATCCAGGTCGAAGATCCCAGGACTGGGCCAAGATCACGTTGCCAGACCAGGTCATAGAGTAAAGTTTCCTTCCATCCACCCGCGATGTACGTATATCCGGTTTCAGCCCCAAATTTGTTCGCTAGACCACTTAGAGCTGGGAGTCTGTCTTCAGGGAATTTCAGTTCTCGAGCCGAGTACTCTTCGATTATCTGACTCCAACTTCTAGAGAGTTCCACGATGCCGTTTGTTGTTGCCGCTCCAATAGGTACAGCGAAGAGTGGATTTGCTGGAAGTGCACTATGGCGACACTCGCATGCTTTCGATGCTCTACAGGTCCACTGTAACTCTGCCCCAGTAAAGGCTATAAGTCGCGTTGAGAGCATCTTCTCTTGCAGACCCCACGCCCTTGTATCTAGTGGATCGATGTCTCTCGACCGTCCAGTCTTGGCATGTATGCCTCGAGCAATCTTCCTTCTTGCTTTGAATACCACATCAACAGGGCCTCCCTGAAGTCCGCTAGACAGTTCAATCTGTTCGTAGATTCTCTCCCGTTCCTGAAACAAAGAGTGGTGCGGGTCTGTCGATAAAGAAGCTGCTATCGTGATGGCAGCTGCTTCGTATATTTGGCCCATCCTTGCGGCTTGTTCTTCCCAATCGGTGGAGCTATCTTGAACTATACATAGTGTATCAATCCAGAGATAACAAATACCAAGACTTTGTGCCATTTCTGCAGCATCTTGGAAGACTATAGGGAGTCTTCGTCGGTCGAATCCAAGCTTCATCTCTTCATAGTTTTCTGACGTGGTCATAGCGAATCCGCTACTGCCCCACGAGTACGATAGGGTGGCATAATCACCCTCCGTCCCAACAGGTGGCTCGACTACACGGTATCGGGTTTTGGAAATGTCGACGATTCGTTTGGGGAGGCAGCTTGGTCCCCGGTCACATTCCTCATGATCAGTGACACAGGTATAGTAATTTTCCTTCAGGAAGTTCACTGACGCTGCAAAAGTCGATTCCCTCGGAACGTCTTTTCCCACTGTTGGATACGTGGGTCTTGTGCTTTCTACGTGGCGATTGTTTAGCAACGAACATTCACAAAAAGATAATCCCAGCAGAGCCAGCTTACCTGAACATGGGTAAATCTCTATTACCTCACTGAAGCCTGCCCAACCTGGCCCGTGTAGCTCAGCCGGCGAGTCAGCATAAAGCAGAAGTTTAACCTGCATTTCCGGAGTCACGAAATCCAACAGCATGAAGCTCTGCAGAACGATATCGCAGAACGGACATCCCCGATCGGCCGACTTGTTAAAGTCGTCGAAAGAACGATCACGCAGGACGATAGGACTCGGACGACGGGGTTGGTCATGGCCGCGCTCGTAGAGGTATCCAAGGGACATGCATGTTGAGCACCACGCATGTTTATTCTTATCGACGAGCCCTGCGTATTCGAGTATCGCGGTCAGGACGGGCTGCAAAAGACGCATGAGTGGTCGTAGCATCTCCATTCTCTTCGACGAGCTCGGGCTCCGTATCGCTCATGAAAAAGCTGGGGTGAGTGAAGGAGGTTAAGTCGCGAGACGGAGTAGAAAAGTATGCAAGGCTCAGAGAGTTCGTGATGCCTGGACGCAAACATGCCGCAGCACAGCCTCCTGCACCTACGGTGTGCACACCGGAATCTTCGACCAATCAGACGGCAACCCTCAAAGCCACCACCATCTCATCCATTCAGCTCAGCTCCTCTTCACAGCCCGCAAACCGAAACGTCCTCCCTACTATCTCCGTCCCATTCACGATCAATCTTGCCGCGACTACTTCATACGCGTCACCTTCATACACCCTTAGTGCATCTTCCTGGTCAACCGATGCGCAAGCGTATGCGAAACCATCCATCATCGCTCCTGGATCATCAATCAAGGCACGGTACTTGCCCGCCCAAGTCCTAACACGCCCATCCATCAAGACGGCGGGTTGCAGGGCTGAGAGGTCTGAGGCAGGCACATCAAACAGTCGTTCGAGCCGCGCCGGATCTGCCAATGTACCGTAGAAAAAGTAGTGAACAGGGAATTCGTGTAAAGGTTGTTCGGTGGGCTCAGCTGCGAGACTGGGCCGGTGGTGAGGAAGTGTCCCATCCCTCCCGAGCAACGGCAGCACCCCACTATCTTTATGCGCAAGTCCAATGCGGATTTTTGTAAACCTCTGTTTCGGACAGTGCTTCTCAACCCAAGCATCAAGAGCCTTCACTCTTGATTGAGACAGCCGACAGAAGCTCGCCTCGCCGTCTTCGCCGGTGCCGCTCTCAAGCTGTGGTACGCGAGAAAGGCCGAGAGCATTCGCTACATCGCGAGTTGTAGAAAGAGGATGCTCAAGCCGGAAGAGATAAGATGCTTCGACCCGGCGACGGGGACGTTTCGGCGGTGAGGTGGTAGAAGTATTCGTAGACTCAGAAGTATTCGTAGACTCAGAAGTATTCGTAGACTCAAAAGGTTTTGATAGGATGTGTGGGAGGTCGAAGTCGCCGCCTAGTTCTTCGAAAGCCTGGGTAGCGGCGTCGTCTAGTTCGAGGTAGTCCATGGCTGATGGGGTGATAGCGACTTGTAGGTGGATCTTGAGGTCAAGCTGATGCTGGGAGATTCAGGGAGAAGTGGGATGCGACAAAGCGAAAGGAACGGGCGGATAGTCCGCATGGCATTTGCAAACTTGAATTATGGTTGACAGTTGGGTAGCGAAAGGACAGAACCTTGGTTCGACGAGTATGAGTTGACTGTAGGCACCATTCTTAACAGGATCCATGATTGTTTGGTTCATTAACCGTTTCCATTCCATTAAGCATTACACTAGATAATAATAGTCCCTTTCTTTCCGCGGTGGTAGGCTCCGACCAAGCCCATCATCACCACCTATTTCCAAATCAGCATAGACATGGCATCTGCCATGCCTTTGCCATTTCATGCCCACAACATCATCAAACCCCCTATATGCAGACATCCAGCCGCTCAAAAAGTAGAATGCGGAAAGTGTGGCGGCCGGGCGCTGGAGCGAATGTATACAACAACAACACAGACACAATTGTGTCGTAAAAAGTCCAAAAGGTAAGCGACCGACTTGGGTATCAAAAAAGGGGTACAATAAACCGCGCAATTGTAGCGCTACAAGGGATGCCCACGAGAAGAATGGTTGTGGGTCCCCGATGCATGCAGGGCTGCAGCGTCTCTGCTGCTGCAGCCGACGCCAGTGATTCTATGCCGTCAAATCCATGGTGTAGATAATGGATCGCT